>Ga0194131_10003025_pt1 | contig 26955 bp, 27 predicted proteins | sample TA2KigO120mmetaG_FD_148631 | JGI IMG/M metagenome (GOLD analysis project Ga0194131, IMG submission 148631) | Freshwater microbial communities from Lake Tanganyika, Tanzania - TA2015053 Kigoma Offshore 120m | ecosystem: Environmental > Aquatic > Freshwater > Lake | place: Tanzania: Lake... | reverse complement strand
GAAGGCCGCCCGCAGCGCCACAATCGTGGGGCGCGAAACCTCCAGTTGCTGGGCGATCGACTGATTGGCGACGCCTTTCGCCGCCAACAGGAGAATCCGGCAGCGTAGCGCCACACGCTGGGGGGAGCTTCCGTTCCGGAGCAAGGCTTCGAGTTGCTCCCGTTGGCTCGCTTCTACCGCCAAGGGAGCTGCTGGGGTGAACATGACCCAGTATGAGGCAACTCTGCCTATATGTACATAGTTATATGAGACAGGACACTAGATCGGAAGGTTCTGTCGCAATTCGATCTACCGAGGTTAACTGATCTCATGCGACTTGCATCGTTCTTTCTGTTCTGCTCTTTCTCAATGCTGGTGTTGGCCAATTCGGTGCGACTGGATGACTGCGGCGCCGCATACTGCACGGCGACGCCTCTCACGAACTTTACGCAGCAGGGCGTGTTGGACTGGGAGCACACTCCGCTACTGGGGACCGCGACCAACAGGTATGCCGAAGACGTAGTCGCATGGTTTGCACAGTTCCTGCCGCGGCCCGAGCAAACGCCAATTGCCGAGAAGATCGAAGAGCCCAAGGCGGCAAAAAAGGCGCCGGTTGTTCACGGCGACGCCTCGCTGGCGAGCTACGTGCGGGGAATGCGCGGACTCCATACTTATGACTACACCCCCGTCGAGATACCGCAGGTGACGATCACTCCGGAGTAATCGGGGAGGATTCGCGCCGCCCGCTGTTATACTGAAGAATCGTGCTTCAGCAACTCGAGACGCGCATCGGCGGCGCGGTTTCCCAACACATTTTGATCCGCTACGGCCTGGATGTTGCCGTGGCGATGGAACAGCCCAAGCAAGCGGCGTTCGGCGAGTTCGCCACGCCGGTGGCGTTTGGCTTGGCAAAACAGTTGCGCAAACCGCCGCGGGCGATCGCCGAGGATCTAGTCGCTGAACTTCCCTCCATCGACGGCGTGGCATCCCTTGAGGTCGCCGGCGGCGGTTATATCAACGTGCGACTGGATCGCGCCGCATTGGCTCTGGCGGCATTGCGTGGCGGTTCGCCGGCGGCAGCCGAAGGCGATGGCAAGGTCATCGTCGAGCACACGAATATCAACCCGAACAAGGCGGCGCACATCGGGCATTTGCGCAACGCCGTGTTGGGCGATACGTTTGTGCGGATGCTGCGGGCGTCGGGGCAGAGGGTCGAAGTCCAAAACTATATCGACAACACGGGCGTGCAGGTGGCCGATGTCGTTGTCGGGTTCCATCATCTGGAGAAGAAGTCGCTCGAGGAAGTGCGCGCGCTGGCGGCCGGGGACAAGTTCGACTACTACTGCTGGGATCTGTATGCGAAGATTTCGCAGTACTACAAGGACAACCCGGAATCGTTGCAGTGGCGCAAGGACATGCTGCACGAAATCGAGAGCGGCGAGGGCGAGTTAGCGGCGCTAGGCGCGCTGGTGGCCGATGCAATTGTCGAGTGCCATCTGAACACGATGCTGCGGTTAGGCATCGTCTACGACGTGCTGCCACGCGAGAGCGAAATTCTGCACATGCAGTTCTGGGCGTCGGCGTTCGAGCAGTTGAAGGAACGCAAGGCGATATACTTCGAGACCGAAGGCAAGAACAAGGGCTGCTGGGTGATGCCCGGGTCCGCGTTCGATTCCAACCGCGAGGATGAGGACTCGAAGGTCATCGTGCGGTCGAATGGCACGGTGACGTATGTCGGCAAGGACATCGCCTATCAGATGTGGAAATTCGGGCTCCTGGGAAAGGACTTTCACTACAAACTGCTGCGGACCTATAGCGACGGCCATCCGTTGTATGTGGCCACGGGCGCCGCCGATGCGCCGGTGAATTTTGGGCGCGGGCGAAAGGTGTTCAACGTCATCGACTCGCGGCAATCGTATCTGCAGGATGTTGTGGTCGCGGGGCTGAAAGAGCTGGGCTACGACGAAGCGGCGAAGAATTCGATTCACTTCAGCTATGAGATGGTGGCGCTATCGCCGCGGACATGCATCGAGATGGGAATCGAACTGAGCGACGAAGATGCCTTGCGGCCGTACGTGGAAGTGAGCGGGCGCAAGGGGCTTGGCGTGAAGGCCGACGACTTGATCGACAAGTTGATCGACTCCGCTCTGGCCGAGGTCGCGAGCCGCAACGAAGAGAAATCGGCCGGCGAACAGTTTGCGACGGCGCACGCGATCGCGATCGGCGCTCTTCGCTACTTCCTGCTGAAGTTCACTCGGAATACGGTGATCGCGTTCGATTTCCAGGAAGCGCTGAGCTTCACCGGCGAGACCGGCCCGTATGTGCAGTACAGCGCGGTGCGCGCGGGAAAGATTCTGAGTAAAGCGGGCGCGCACGATGCGCCGGCGCCGGAGTCGTTCGCGCGGCTGCTAGCCGAAGAGGGCCTGTGGCAGTATCTGCTGGCGGTGTCGAAGACCGATCAGGCGATGGCTTCGGCGCTCGCGGCCGGCGAACCGGCGCACATGGCGCGCTACGCGTTCCAACTCGCGCAGCAGTTTGCGAATTTTTATCATGACTACCCGGTGATCCACGAGACCGATGCGGAGAAACGCTCGTTCCTGTTGTGGATGACTGCGCAGTTCCGAGCCGCTTTCGAGCGGACAGCTTCTATCCTCGGGATTCCGATCCCCGAGTTCATGTAAGAGGATTTTTCCATGGCCAGCAATAACTCCTTTGGCGCACTGAAGACCATCACGGCGGGCGGCAAGACGTATTCGATCTACAGCCTGCGGGCGCTGGAAGCGAAGGGCGTGACGAAGCTCGCGCGGCTTCCATACTCTATCCGCGTATTGCTTGAAAACATTGTTCGTAATGAGGATGGCGTGAACTTCAAGGCCGGCGACGCCGAGTACGTCGGCGCCTGGGACACGGCCACGGCGGCGCGGGACATCAACATGATGCCGGCCCGCGTGCTGCTGCAGGATTTCACGGGTGTGCCGTGCGTCGTCGACTTAGCCGCGATGCGCGATGCGCTGGCGGCGAAAGGCGCGGACCCGAAGAAGGCGAATCCGCTGATTCCGGTCGATCTGGTGATCGATCACTCCGTGCAGGTCGACAACTTCGGCACGCCGCAGGCGTTCGATCAGAACACGATTCTCGAGTTCCAGCGCAACCGCGAACGCTATGCCTTCTTAAAGTGGGGACAGACGGCGTTTCAGAATTTCCGCGCGGTTCCGCCGGAGACGGGCATCGTGCATCAGGTGAATCTGGAGTACTTGGCGCCGGTGGTGTTCGTTAATGGCGAGGGTGTGGCGTATCCGGATTCGGTGGTCGGCACGGACTCACACACGACGATGATCAACGGCGTGGGTGTCGTCGGTTGGGGCGTCGGTGGTATTGAAGCCGAGGCTTGTATGCTGGGCCAGCCGATCACCATGCTGCTGCCGCAGGTGGTCGGATTCAAGCTGCACGGGAAGTTGCGCGAAGGCGTGACGGCGACCGATCTGGTTTTGACCGCGACGCAGATGCTGCGCAAGAAGGGCGTGGTCGGCAAGTTCGTCGAGTTCTTCGGCGATGGCGTGGTGGCGCTGCCGCTGGCCGATCGCGCGACGATCGCGAATATGGCGCCCGAGTACGGCGCGACCATCGGGTTCTTCCCGATCGATGAACAGTCGTTGACGTATTTGCGATTGACCAATCGCAGCGACGATCAGATCGCCCTGGTGGAAGCCTACGCGAAGGAGCAGGGACTGTTCCTGGAAGCGGGCGCGCCGGACCCGGTCTACAACGACACGCTGGAGCTGGATCTTTCCACCGTTGTGCCGTCCCTCGCCGGACCGAAGCGTCCACAGGACCGCATCAATCTGCCCGATGTGAAGGCGAACTTCCTCACAACTCTTGGCGCCGAGCCCAAGGGATCGACCGAAGTGAAAGACGGCGCGGTTGTGATCGCGGCCATCACCAGCTGCACGAATACGTCGAATCCGTCGGTGCTGGTGGCGGCGGGGTTGCTGGCGAAGAAGGCCGTGGAAAAGGGCCTCGCGACGAAGCCGTGGGTGAAGACGTCGCTGGCGCCGGGATCGAAAGTGGTCATCGACTACTTGAGCGATTCCGGGCTGTTGCCATATTTGGAGCAGTTAAAGTTCAACCTCGTGGGTTACGGCTGCACGACGTGTATCGGGAACTCCGGGCCGTTGCCCGACGATGTGTCGAAGATCGTCGCCGACGAGAAATTGACGGTGGCCGCGGTGTTGAGCGGCAATCGAAATTTCGAAGGGCGTGTGAATCCGCAGGTGAAGGCGAACTACCTGGCGTCTCCGCCGCTGGTGGTGGCGTATGCACTCGCGGGCCGCGTCGACATGGACTTGCAGAACGAGCCGATTTCCGGCGATGTGTATCTGCGCGATATCTGGCCGGCCGATGACGAAATCGCGGCCGTGTTGAAGCGGAGCGTGCGGCGCGATCAGTTCGCGACGCAATATGCCGATGCCTTCAAGGGCGACGTGCACTGGGCTGGGATTACCGCCGTGAAGTCGGATCAGTATAGCTGGGACGACTCGTCGACCTACATCAAGAAGCCGCCGTATTTCGACAAGCCGGTCGATCCGGAAGACTCGATGGACGACTTCGCGGGCATGCGTGTACTGGCGACCCTTGGCGATTCGGTGACGACGGATCACATCTCGCCGGCGGGCAATATCGCGAAGGACTCGCCCGCGGGCAAGTACTTGATGGACCTCGGCGTCGGCGCGAAGGACTTCAATTCGTACGGCGCGCGGCGCGGTAATCATGAGGTGATGGTGCGCGGCACGCTGGCCAACATTCGATTGAAGAACGCGATGGTGCCGGGCGTCGAAGGCACGTGGACGATTCACGTTCCGTCGAACGAAAAGATGTGGATCTACGACGCGTCGATGAAGTATCAAGCCGCCGGAACGCCGTTGATGATCATCGCGGGCCAGGAGTATGGCTCGGGGTCGTCGCGCGATTGGGCGGCGAAGGGCGTGGCGCTGCTGGGCGTGCGCGCTGTGATTGCGGAGAGCTTCGAGCGGATTCATCGGTCGAACCTGGTCGGCATGGGTGTGTTGCCGTTGGAGTTTGTCGATGGCGCCAACAAGGAGTCGCTCGGGTTGACTGGCTTCGAGGAGATTTCGATCTCAGGGGTGCGCGACGGAATTCTCTCGACCAAATCAGCGACTGTCACCGCGAAAGCGGCGGATGGGTCCGTGAAGACGTTTGGCGTGAAGGTACGGATCGATACGCCGACCGAGGTGGAGTATTTCCGCAGCGGTGGAATTCTGCCGTACGTGCTGGGGCAGTTGGCGGCGCGGTAGTTCCTCTACGCGACGGACAGGGCGTTGGCGCTAACGAATAGATTACGCGCGCGGAATGCGGCTGGGCTTTCGACCAGCAGGACAGCGCGGAGGTGCGGGCTGTTACTGGCGAACCAGGGCTCTTTCAGGACGCGTTGCGGCCCGTTGACCCAAGCAGGCGGCGTGTGTCCGATTTGCTGGCTCAGGTACGCGGCGGTGGCGGCGAGGTACGCGTTGTCGACAGCGACTTCGAGGAGCGGCGGTTCTTCTTCGAGCATGGCGTAATCGCGCCTGGCGGTGAAGGCGTGGAGGAAGTCGGCGAGTTCGAATTCGATGGAGCCCGCGCGGCGAGCGACTTCGGCGATGGATTGGGGCCTCATGCCTTCAACTCTTCGATGATGGAATCGACCGTGAAGACGTTGCGCGGAAACAAGCGTGTGGGATCGTAGTAGAACTGCACGATTTCAAGAACGCTGTCGGTAGTCGTGAGTCCGAGGCGTTGGATGAGCAAGCGGATGTCGCCTGCGTCCCCGCGTTCATCGCCGCGGCCGGCGCGTGCCGCGAGGACTTTCATCGCGAGCATGTATTCAGCGGTCGGCGCGAGTACGCGAAGGTTCGGGAGATCGAGATCGACGACGGGCTGAAACGTTCCGTTCGGAGAGAGGAAGCCTTTGGCGGCGTCGTTCAGCCAGTCGCTATCGAGGTTCAGTTCGAGGGCGATTCGCGCGGCGGCGGCGCGCACTTCGGAGGCGGGCTCGAAGATAGCGTCGACATCCTTGGTGGAGAGCCGGGCGGAGAAGGCGAGCACCATAGCCGTGCCCCCAACGATATTGATTTCGCCGATAATGCCTCGGCGGACGAGTTCGTCCGATAACTTTGTAAGCGCCTCGACAATGACCTCTCGCGTCAACATCTCTGCCCTTCAGCGTACTAAACTCGAAGCGTCATGCTAATTCGAATGTTGATGGTGTCGATGGCGCTTGCGGCGCAGGCGGATATCGCGCGGCTCTTGCTCGATGCGCGTGTGGAAGCAGTGCGGGGACGCACTGAACAGATGCGACAACTCCTGGAGACGGCTGAATCGCGCTGTGAGAAAAACGGAAAGGCGCAGTCGAAGGAGTGCATCCAAGTCCTCTTCGAACTCAGCGAGATCCGCGCTGACCAGTCGCAGTTGCGCACGTTCCCGCCGGACGCGGACCCCGTGATCGCCGGTGAAGCCGCGATGCGTCGCGGTTTCCAGCAAGTTCTGAACAAGCAATTCGACGACGCGATCACATCGTTTGTCGCCGCCGAGAGGCGCGATCCGAACCAGGCGGCGAGGTCGGCGATTTGGATCGCGATCGCAAGCACGCGCAACGGAAAACACGACGAAGCGGAACGCCACATTCAGACCGCATTGGCAAAAGCGGAGGGCCAGCAGGCCACCTCTTTCGCCCATGTCGCCGCGATGCTCTACGACGAAATGGGCCGCGGCGACGAAGCGTCAGCGCTCCGAAAGCGAGTTCCGCCCGTTGCAACCAATGCACGCCCGCCCCGCCGGAAGGCACGTTCCGCGTGGGCGGGGGAGTCTCGGCTCCATCGCTCATCGAAAAGTTCGAGCCTCGCTATTCCGTAGAGGCGAAGGCCGCAAAATATCAGGGCACGATTGCGCTTTCGCTCGTCGTCGGCGAAGCCGGATCCCCACGCGATATTCGAGTGCTGCGTGGGCTCGGAATGGGCCTGGATGAACGTGCCGTGGCTGCGGTCTCCGCTTGGCGGTTTAAGCCCGGAATGAAAGACGGACTGGCTGTTCCCGTGTTCGCAACCGTCGAAGTGAACTTCAGGCTTCTCTGACAAACGCGCCCGTGATTTCCGCCGGCGACCGCGTGCCGCATTGCTTCATGACGAGTTCGAGTTCGTTGCGCAGAATGTCGATGGCCAGTTCGACGCCGCGTTGCCCATACGCGCCCAGACCCCATAAATAGGGCCTTCCAATGCAGACGGCGCGTGCGCCCAAGGCCAGCGCCTTGAATACATCGCCGCCGCGTCGAATGCCGCCGTCCATCAGAACGGCCATGTCGCCGCCGGCGGCCTGCACAATTTCCGGCAGGCAAGCCAGCGACGCGCGGTTGCTCTCCTCGGCGCGGCCGCCGTGATTGGAAACGATAACGCCATCGACGCCGTGTTGTTTAGCGAGCAGCGCGTCTTCGCGCGTGACGATGCCCTTCAAGATCAGCTTCAGCGGGGTCATCGCGCGGAGACGGCGAACGTGCTCCCAGGTGAATTGCGGCGCGAAGAGAGTGAGCCCTTTGACATCGATGCCGTTGAACATCGGCTTGCGGCGGAAGTAATCGGCCGTGCCGATCGGCCCGCTACCGTGACAGGCGGAGCAATCGCGTTGGTCGAGACGCTTGAACCTTACTTCGGTCTCGGTCGTCCGGCCGGCGGGGATGTCGACCGTGAGCACAAGGACCTTGCAACCGGCCTTCTCGACACGCCGTACGAGGCGTTCGGTGACGGCCCAATCCGATGTTGGGTACAACTGGAACCACACGGGCGCGCCATAGGCGTTGTTGACGTCCTCGATCGACGATGTCGCGGCGGTGGAGAGTAACTGTCCGGTCTTGCGCGACGACGCGGCGCGGGCGACGGCGATTTCGCCTTCGGCGTGAAAGGCCTTGTTGGAACCCGTCGGCGCGAGGAATACTGGAGTGGCAAACGTTGAGCCGAAGATGTCGAGCGATGTCGAGACTTTCGATACATCGACTAGGCGGCGCGGGCGCAGTTGGTAGCGCGAGAAGGCGTCGCGATTGGCCTTGAGCGTGAGGTCGTCTTCGACGCCGGTGGCGAGGTAGCCAAAGTGCGCGGGAGGAAGCGAGCGGCGGGCGGCCTCTTCAAGTTCGAACAGGTTGAGCGGGTCTTCGGCGCGCAGCGCGAGCGGACTTGCGGCAAGGTGTGCGAGAAAGCGTCTTCGGTACAAACAACAGATTCTACGTCATTCATGATTAAAACGGAGGTTGCGGTTCTCGGTTATACCCTTCCAGGGCGAGCATAGTACGTTGACCGCCGTAACTCCCTTTTGATTCTTGCGTTTTCCACGATATGGGTCTACGATTAGAAGATTGCCGGACCCCCGGCGGAGGTAAAGCTGAATTATGTGGAATCGCCGCAAAGCCGAAGAAGAGCCGACGAGGCCCTTGACTGCCACACCCAGCACTCCAGAACGGTCAAGGGAAGGAACACTTGTGTCGACAACTCCGGCTCGCAGTTTTGAACCCGACGTTCCACGCGGAACGGCTACGATCGGCAAATCGGTCAATATCAAAGGCCAAATCGTGAGCAAGGAAGATCTTGTGATCGACGGTACCGTGGAAGGCACCGTTGAGGCGCAGGAAAACCGGGTAACGGTTGGTCCTAACGGGCGCGTTGTCGCCAACATCAAGGCGCGGGACGTCGTTGTGCTCGGCCAGTTGAAGGGAAATATCGAAGCATCGTCGCGCGTGGATATTCGCAAGGGCGCGAACGTGGTCGGCGATATTCGCTACGCGAAGATCAGTATCGAAGAGGGCGCAGATCTACGCGGCAGCCTCGAAATGATTCGCACCGAGACCAAGGGCGCGGAACCCGCGAAAGCGGTCGAAACCAAGCCGGCGCAGCAGTCGCTATCGGCGACGGCCACGACCAACACGAAGTAATTCAGAGAGCGGTTTTCTCCTGTGATCCTGCAAGGTCTGAACAGACTGTTTAGTTCCGAGTCTTCCGTATTCGGCGCCGCCGCGACCGCACCGGCCATGTCCAAGGACAGGGGAGTACCGCCTGAGTTCACACGGCAGTCGTCGGCGCTCGACCAGTTCTTCGCGGCGTTCCACGGGCAGGTTGGTTTGACCTTTCTGGACCTGGGTGTCAGCAACCAGGAGAACACGGACTTCTTCAACAACCTGGGCCACAAGGTGCGGTACGACAACTTTATCCGCACGATGGACGAGTCGTTTGGCGACGGCGATTTCTGCGCGAATCAGGAGGACGAAGAGCTCGTGGCGCGCTTTCAGGCAAAGGTGCTGAACTTTGACGACGATTCGATCGACGGCATCCTGATTTGGGATGCGTTGCAGTTCTTGACGCCGGCGATGCTGGCGGCGGCCGTGAGCCAGATCCACTCGATCATGCACAATGGCGCACAACTGCTGACGACGTTTCACGCCGACGAAAAGATGATCGAGGTGCCGTGCTACTCCTATCGCATTCAAGGGCGGAACCGGGTGAAGCTGGTGGAACGGGATCGGCGAAGACCGGCGCAGTTTTTCACCACGCGGCAGTTGGAGAAACTGTTCAAAGACTTCTCCCAGGTGAAGTTTTTCTTGACCCAGGATGCGTTGCGGGAAGTGATCGTCCGCAAGTAAACCTGGGGATAGAACTGGGGTAGTAGGGTTCTTTTTGTCCGTTCTACTCAAACATTGAGCTTGAAAAGCTCACGATAGTCCTCTATGCTTGAGTTGTATGAGACTAAATTTTGAGTTTCCAGAAGAGCGAATCAGCGAGCTCAAGGCGCTCCAGGAGGAGACGGGCGCCGAAACGATGAAGGAACTCGTGAACGCGGCGCTGACTACATTGGAGTGGCTGCTCGAAGAAGTGAAGAAGGGTAATGAGATCGCGGCCATCAATGAGTCTCGACAGACTTACCGGGTGTTGGTAACGCCCATATTGGAAAGAGTGGCGAAAAAATCGAGGCCGATCCGGGCACTGGGCGCTACCGGGGATTAGAGCCGGCGGAAACCGGCCAACGGCCGCTCGGCGCGGAGGTTGTTCATCAACTGTTCCCGGTTACGCTCCTCCTCATGGCGTTGGGGGGACTCCGCGGGGAGCGATTCGATGAGAGCGTCGAGCAGATCGAGGTCGCGGCGCAGTTCGGCGATGGTTTGTCCGACTCGCGAGCGAGTGTGCCGCAGTTCCGTCTGGACGCCAAGTCCGAACTGGATGCAAAAATCGACCAGTAAAAGATGGGCGGGATGGTTCGGCCCGTTGGGCTTGACGCATGAGAAGTGATTGGTGTGGGGTAAGAGCCGCGCGGGAGGGAAATACCGCTCGGCGGACTCCTTCGGAACGACCCTGGATTTGGTGTTGACGAACTTGCTGTGAAGGACGAAGTGGTGCTCGAAGGCTTCCATGCCGGAGAGTCGCCGGATGCGGCGCTCGTGGATAAGCCGCCAGAAGCGGTCGTCCAGTTCGTCCAAGGAGTCGTTGCCCGATTCGAGCTGTTTGGCCAAACCGTTGCCGAAGTAATCGGAGAGAAATCTCAATCTTGTGGCGAGGGCGGAGCCGCGAGAAGGCGATGCGATCAGTAGTATCCCGATATCCTTTTCGGCGAATTGCGCGCTGCGCGATTCCAGCATGTACCGGGTTACGATCCCGCCGGTGCTATGGCAGACGAACACGATTCGCCGCTTATCGAGAACGGAGGCGGCGCCCCGGGAAATGGCCGCGAACAATTCGCCGGCACAATGGCGCACGGTGTAGTCTCGTGAGTCGAGCGCGGTATGAAAGCCGCCGAGATAGATCGACGCTTCGTCGAATCGCGGATCGCGGCTGACGAGGCTGGGCCAATATTCGCCTTCGCCATCTTCGGTGAGCCAGCACGCGCGGCTATCGGAAAATATGCCATGAACGAAAACGATCACGGTATCGCTATCGCGGCGGAGGTACCAGATATTGTTCTCGGCGGAACCGGGGATGAGAATTCGCGGGGGCTTCGGGCGCAGGAAGCCGTCACCTGCGAAGGTAGACATGCGTCCTAACTAGTTTCCCTCAATCAGCGTCAGTTCGACGGGCGCCGCGATCCGCATCGGCTGCCGCTTCCAATAGGTCAGCGATCGCCAGCACCATTCGAGCGGTCCGAATCGGAAATGCCTCAGCCAAATGGGGCTGACGATCAGTTGAAAGATCCAAACGCCCGCGACGACGATATGGAGCTGCCAGCGTTCCAGCTCGCCGAAAAGCGCGAAGCCGTGGCTGTAGAAGATCGTCGTGCAGATCAGCGAGTGCATGATGTAGTTGGTGAAGGCCATACGGCCGACGGCGGCAAGCCGTGAGATCAACCACCGCATGACGCCTACCTTGACCATTGCGACCAGCCCGCAAAAATAACCGAACGCAACCATCAGCCGCAGCGGCTGATACGCGGCGTAACCCTCGGTAGCGGCGACGACGTCGAACCCGCTGCGAGCCTCGTGATTGGCAGCCCATCCGCCGATGATGCCCCCGGCCAGCAGGCACAAAATCGATAGGCGGACATAGACGGCGGTTGGCCATCGGCCGGCGAAAGCGCCCAGTTTGGCGAGGCCCATGCCGATGAACATCATGCTGAGAATGTCCCACCAGACTTTGGCGTAGAAAGTTTGCGAGGTCCAACCTTGAACGATGCCAACGCGGTGATTGTGCGCGGCGGAATACGGACCTTCGCGATAGATCTTGATTTCCTTCTCGAGCGCCTCTTTCGAGGGCAGCCAGTTATCGATGCGCCCGCGGTAGGTCGACTGATAGCCGTGATTGGCGGAGTCGAGCACGGCGTGTTCGGGAAACGATTTCGACTTATCGCGAGCTTCTTGAAGGTCGCGCACAGAAGAGAGGCCATGCACGGTCATGATCACGATGAGCGCCACGCCGAACGCTGTCAGCAATCGCCCGCGGAGCGAGCGCAGCGGATAGAGAAACAAGCCCATCAAAGCGTAGGGATAGAGAATGTCACCGTACCAGATCAGGTGCGCGTGGATGACGCCGAAGAGCATCAGCCAAAATGTGCGGCGATAGTAGATGTCGCCCGCCGTCGCGCCCTTGGCCTCCGCGCGCGAGGTGAGGTAGATAACTCCAGCGCCAAAACACAGCGAAAAGAGCGCGCGCATCTTGCCGCTCCAAAACACGTATTGCACCCACCAAAAAACGTAGTTGGCGCCGTCGGATCCGCCCCAGGCGCGCGGGTTCGACTCGGCAATCGCTGGCATGCCGAAGGTGCATATGTTTATCAGCAGGATGCCGAGGAGAGCGAATCCGCGAACAACGTCAAGGGACTCGATGCGCTCTTCGGCGGCCACGGGAAGCGGGAGCGCTTCGGGATTCTCGGACATCCCTCCTATAATGGAGGATTCCCGTCCGTTCCGCCGGGTGGGTTAATCAAGGAGTTAACATTGTCGCTCGAAAACGAGCTGCTCGCCCAGCGCTTTCGCCGTACTCATGAGTTGGAGGCGCTTGGACATCGTCCTTACGGAAGCCGCTTCGACTACACTCACACCGTTCCGCAGCTTTGGAAGGAGCACGGCGAAAAAAACGCCGAGGCTTTAGAAGCCACCAAAATCGCCGCGCGCGTCTGCGGCCGCATTCAGTCGATTCGCGGCAAGGGCAAGGCCGGCTTCATGCACATCGAACACTGCGGCGAAAAGCTGCAAGTGTATGTGAAGATCGACCTGCTGAGCGAAGACGGCTTCAAGCTGTATCAACTCCTCGACATCGGCGATACGATCGGCGTCGAAGGTACGCTGTTCCGTACGCGGACAGGCGAGTTTTCAATTCAAGCCGCGAAGCTGACGTTCCTATCGAAGACGCTGCTGTCGATGCCGGAAAAGTTTCACGGGCTGGAAGACGTCGAGACGCGCGTACGGCAGAGATATCTGGATTTAATCGCGAACCTCGATGTGCGAAAAACCTTCGTCGCGCGCGCCAAGGTAGTGCAGTCGCTGCGCCGCCAGCTGGATGAGCGCGGTTTTATCGAAGTGGAAACGCCGATGATGCAGCCGCTCTACGGCGGCGCGGCGGCGCGGCCGTTCGTCACGCATCACAACACGCTCGATCTCGATTTGTACTTGCGCATCGCGCCTGAGTTGTACTTGAAGCGGCTGATCGTGGGCGGCATGGACCGCGTCTACGAAATCAACCGCAACTTCCGCAACGAAGGCATCTCGATACAGCACAACCCCGAGTTCACGATGCTCGAGTTCTATCAGGCGTTCACCGACTACGAAGGCCTGATGGACTTTACCGTGGAACTGCTGCGGCAAACGGCCATCGATGTCACGGGCGGAACGACGGTACAGTTCGGCGATCACACGTTGGACTTCTCCAATATCCGTCGATTCACAATGCGCGAGGCCGTGCTCGAGTTCTGGCCCGGTGACAACAAACCGTCGATGGAAAACCTGCAAGACGCCGAGTGGGTAAAGGCGCGGGGCGGCAAACACACGCCCGGCGAATCGCTGGTCGAGTTGTTCGAGCGCTACGTCGAAAAGAACCTCATTCAGCCGACGATCATCTACGAGTACCCGGTTGAAGTTTCGCCGTTGTCGATGCGCAACCGGCGCGATCCGGCGTTCGTCGACCGCTTCGAGATTTTCTGCGCGGGCATGGAGATCGGCAACGCCTACACCGAGTTGAACGATCCGAACGAACAGCGCAAGCGCTTCGAACAGCAGCTTGGAATGAAAGAGCGCGGCGACGAAGAGGCGCATCAGATGGACGAAGACTACGTCCGCGCCCTTTGTTACGGTATGCCGCCGACCGCGGGCGAAGGCATCGGCATCGACCGGTTGACGATGCTGCTAACCAACTCGCGCTCAATTCGCGACGTGATCCTGTTCCCGCTGCTGCGGCCCGAAGGCGAGATTCACATCGCGAGCTTGCTGCGTAGCGTGGAGGCCGATGCCCCGTCTGGCGTTTGAGAGTTTCGTCGCTCGGCGCTACCTCACCGCCAAGCGGCGTCAGGCGGTGATCTCCGTAATCACCGTAATCTCGGTGCTTGGCGTTGCGGCGGGCGTGATGGCGCTGATTATCGCGCTATCAATCACGAACGGCTTTCGAAATACGTTGCAGCGAAGCCTGCTCGGCGCCACCGCGCATGTGAGTGTCGTCGAAAAGGAACTCGGCATCGGTTTTGAAGAATGGCAGCCGCTGCCCGCGAAACTCGCGCAGCTTCCGCATGTGGTGTCGGCGACGCCGGCGTTGTATTCGCAGGTGCTGTTTTCGGGGCCGCAGCAAGGACAAGGCGGTTTCCTAAAAGGCGTACCGGAATCGGCGAAACACGAGCGCGCGGAGTTGGCGAAGTACTTGAAGCAGGGCGATATCGCGCGCTTGAAGGAGACGCCCGAAGGCTATCCGCCGATCCTGCTTGGCGCGAAGTTGGCGCAACGAACGGGCATGTTGCTCGATGCCATCGTGACCGTGATTATTCCCAATGGCGAGATCACCCCCATGGGCGCGCGCCCGACGTACCCGCGCTTCCGCGTGGCTGGCATCTTCGAGTCGGGATTCTTCGATGTCGACAACACGTTCGCCTACGCCGCGCTGGAGGACGTGCAGCGCGTGACGGGCGTGCCGGGCGCGATCAACGCGATCGAGCTGAAGCTCGACGACATCAACACGGCCATCGCGGTCTCCAACGAGGCGCAAAAAATCGTCGGCGAAAAGCTCTCGACCTCGCCGTGGCAGGAGCAGAACAAGACGGTCTTGAATGCATTGAAGATGGATCGCGTCGTCACGATCATCACGATCGGGCTCATTCAACTTGTGGCGGCGATGAACATCTTAATCAGCCTGATCATGATGGTGATGGAGAAGACCAAGGACATCGCGATACTCGTTTCTATGGGCGCGCGGTGGGAGCAGATCCGGCGGATCTTCATATTGCAAGGACTGTACATCGGCGCGATTGGCACCGCGATCGGACTTGCGCTCGGGTATGGCCTATCCTACGCAGCCGAGCACGGGCGTTGGTTCACGCTGGACGCCGAGATCTACGCCTTGAGCTACGTGCCGTTCGAGCCGCGTCCGCTGGACGCGTTGTGGGTAGCGGGCGCGGCGCTCGCGGTAAGTTTCTTGGCGACGCTTTATCCCGCGCGGCGCGCGACGGCGGTGTTGCCAGCCGAAGCGTTGCGCTATGAGTAAACGGCGATGTGCGGCATAGCGGGATTTACGCATCGCGGGCGGCGCGCGGCCGAAGGGCGGATCGAAAGAATCACACGCGCGCTCGATCATCGCGGTCCGGATCAGTGGGGCGTGCACGAATCGAGCGATTGCTCGCTGGGCATCGCGCGGCTGCGCATCATCGATATCGAAGGCGGCAAGCAGCCGATCTATTCCGCCGCCGGCGATACGGTCATCGTCTTCAACGGCGAAATCTACAACCACGACGAAGTGCGCCGGGAGCTGGTTGCGTTGGGCCGCTCCTTCGCGTCGCGATCCGACACGGAAGTCATTCTGCAAGGCTTTCTGGAATGGGATGTGAAGGTCTTCGAGAAACTGCGTGGCATGTTCGGCGTGGCGCTGTGGACCGAGTCGCGCAAGCGGCTGGTGTTGGCGCGCGACCGAATGGGAATCAAGCCGTTGTATCTCTATCGCAGCGGCGGCGATGTGTACTTCGGCTCGGAGCTGAAGTCGATCTTTGGGCATGACGAAATTCCGCGCCGTATCTCGCGCGAGGGCCTGAACGCGTACCTTTCGCTGAACTACATTCCCGCGCCGTACACCATGATCGACGGCATTACCAAGCTCGCGCCGGGGTACTGGCTGGAGTGGGTCGACGGCAAGGAGAAGACCGAAGCGTATTGGAAATTGAAGTTCGCGCCACGGGGCGACATTAAGATCGATGCGGCGAAAGAGGAGCTGGATCACCTGCTTCGCGAATCGGTGAAAGAGCACCTGATCGCCGACGTGCCATTAGGCGTGTGGGCCTCGGGCGGCGTGGATTCGTCGGCGATATTGCACTACGCGGCCGAGTGCGCGGGCCGGCAGGTGAAGACGTTCTCGGTTTCGTTTCAAGGGCGCGCCTTTGATGAGAGCCCATGGTTCCGCGAGGTCGCGCAAAAATACAACACCGATCATCACGAGTTCGACTTGAACCCGGAGCAGGACCTGGCCGCGGCCGTGGCAAAGATTCCGTACTTCTCCGACGAGCCCAGCGCCGACGCTGGCGCGCTGCCGGTCTGGTTCTTGAGCCAGATGACACGCAAACACGTCACCGTTGCGCTCAGCGGCGAAGGCGCCGACGAGTTGTTCGGCGGTTATTACACATATCTCGCCGACAACTACGCCGGCGCGATGCGCTACGTGCCGAAGCCGTTGCGGCAAGCGGGGCGCGCGCTGGCCCATCTCCTCCCGGTGTCGGACGACAAGATCAGCCTCGAATATAAGCTGAAGCGCTTTTCAACCGGCGCGCTGCTCGACCCGCTGGCGGCCCATCTCTATTGGAACGGAACGTTCACAGCGCGCGAGCGCGAAGGGCTGCTGCGCACGTTTCAACCGGTGCACTCGCCGCCAAACTATTCGAGTTTTCTCGAGCTCGATCAACACTGGTATCTGCCCGACGACATTCTCTACAAGTGCGATCGCATGAGCATGGCGCACTCGCTGGAAGTGCGGCCTCCGTTTCTCGATCACCGCATCGTCGAATTCGCGGCGCGGCTGCCGGAGAGCATGAAGGTGAATGGTTCGAAGCTCAAGTACATCCTGAAAGAAACCATGCGCGGCAAGATTCCGGACTCCGTGTTGACGCGGAAAAAAGAAGGCTTCGACATCCCGGCGCACGATTGGTTTCGCGGGATTCTGAAACCGCTGTTGTACGACACGCTCACGCCGCAAGCGATCCGCGTGAGCGGACTGTTTCGCGAAGGCGCGGTGGAGAAAGTTCTGGCCGATCATGTGGCGCGCCGCGCCAACTACGGCTATCATTTGTGGGGTCTGTTGATGTTGTTCTTGTGGAAGAAACAATGGAACGCCGTTACCAGCTAGTCGTCGTGTTGTTCGCGGCGGTCGTGTATCTCGGGTGCATCGTCAGCCCGCCGGGACTAATGGACGATGTCGACGCCGTGCAGGCGCAGATCGCGCGGAACATGCTCGAAAGCGGCGATTGGGTGACGGCGCGATTGAACGGCGTGGCCTATCTGGAGAAATCGCCGTTGATCTATTGGTCGATGGCGGTAAGCTACATGATCTTCGGCGTTAGCGACTGGGCCGCCCGGATCCCGTTGGCGCTCGGCGTGATCGCTCTTTGTTGGGTGACGGCGCGATTTGCGCGCTGGGCCTACGGCGAGCGCGAAGGGTTGTTCGCCGGGTTGATCCTGTCGACCTGCATCGGCCTGTGGCTGTTCACGCGCATTCAGATTCCCGACGCGATTTTGACGCTGACGATCACCATCGCCATGTGGAAGTTCCTGCAGTTGATGGAGACGGGCGAGGCGAAACACGCTTATATCGGCGCGGCCGCGATGGGCGCGGGCCTGCTGCTGAAAGGGCTCATCGCAATGCTGTTTCCGGTTGCGACGATCGCGCTTTGGCTGAAGTTCACGAAGCGCTGGAGCGAGTGGCGGAAGCTGCGGCCCGTCGCCTCGATCGCGATTATTCTCCTCGTCGCCGCGCCGTGGCATGGGATCGCAACCTTACGCAACCCGCCCTATTTCGACTTCACGATGAAGTCGGGACCAGGCCACTATCACGGGTTCTTCTGGTTCTATTTCCTCAACGAGCATGTCTTCCGCTTTCTGAACATCCGCTGGCCGCGCGATTACAACACCGTGCCGCGGCACCTTTTCTGGCTGTTCCATTTGTTGTGGCTGTTCCCGTGGAGCTTCTTCGCGCCGGCGGTGCAGGACGCGCGTACGAACGCCACACAATGGCTGGCGTTGTGTTGGGCGGGATTTCTCCTGACGTTTTTCACATTCTCGACAACGCAGGAATACTACTCCATGCCGTGTTATCCGGCCCTGGCGCTGCTGCTGGCGCCAGCGTTAACCAGCGGCTCGAAATGGATTCCACGTGGCGCGAAGGCCGTAGGCGTGGTCGCGGCGCTGGCGGCGCTCGCAATCGCGTTTATCCTCGTGCGTGTCTGGAATCTGCCCGCGCCGGGCGATATCTCTCGCGCGCTGACGCAGAATCCCGATACCTACACGCTGTCGCTCGGACACATGGGCGATCTGACGATTGACTCGTTCGCCTATTTGAAAACGCCGTTGATCATGGCTGGCGTGGCGTTCTTGATCGGCGCGGTGGCTGGCTTCCGAAATCAACTGATCGGGTTGGCGGTGATGATGGTCTTGTTCTTGCACGCCGCTAGAACGGCGTTGGTGACGTTTGATCCCTACCTGGGCTCGCGGCCGTTGGCGGAGTCGCTGCCGAAAGACGCGCGGCTGATCGCGGACAATCAGTACTACACGTTTTCGAGCATCTTCTTCTACGCGAATCCGAAAGGTGTGCTGCTGCTGAATGGGCGCGTGAACAATTTGGAATATGGATCGTACGCGCCGGGCGCGCCGGAGGTTTTCATCGACGACGCGCGCTTCACCACTCTGTGGGCGTCGACGGCAAAGTACTTCCTAGCCGTGGAAGGGCCGTCGATGAAGCGAATCGAAACGCTGGTTGGCAAAGACAAGCTGCATGTTGTCAAAGAAAGCGGCGGCAAGTTCTTGCTCACGAACCGGCCATAATTCGAGTACAATCGAATTATGACTGCTGCAAAAACCGCCGCACACTTTGCCGCGAAATTTGAAGCGCTCGGCTCGGCGCCGCGACTGATGATCGTGCGGCACCTGCTCGCCGCGCACCCCGACGGGTTGTACGTACACGAACTGCAGAGCGAACTCGGAATCGCGCCATCGACGCTGTCGCATCATCTCGAAAAGCTGAAACAACAAGCGTTGGTTAACGTGGAGCGGCAAGGCACGTTTCTGAAATATCGCGCCGATAGCGAAGGCCTACAGGAAGTGCTCGGATTTCTTTTCGCCGAATGCTGCACGCGCAACCGGGCTGTCGAACCGGCGAAGGTCGTTTCGTGTTGCTGACAAAGAAACCGTTGGTCTTAATCGTTTGCACGGCGAACAGCGCACGGAGTCAGATGGGCGAAGGGCTCATGCGGCACATACACGGAGATCGTTTCGAAGTGGCGAGCGCGGGCGCCGTCGCGACCTATGTCCGCCCGCAGGCAATCGAAGCGCTGGCGGAGATCGGCATCGATATTTCCCACCACACATCGAAGTCGATCGAACGGTTTCTTGACCAGCCGATTGAGTACTTGATCACCGTTTGCGACAACGCGCGCAACAACTGTCCCTATGTGCCTGGTGCGAAGAACGTGTTGCACTGGCCTTTTCCGGACCCGGCGGAGCAGCCGTCGATCGAATCGTTCCGTGCGGTTCGGGACATGATTCGAGAACGCGTTACGGCGTGGCAGCCGGAATAATTGCAAAGGAGAGAGCCGCGCCGTCGAGGACCGAGCTTGTCACCGACGCGGCTGCGAAGTCCACTCCCTGTGCGCGAAGACGCTGAATCGTCTGCCCGGCGTTTGCGGCGGTTACTGTGATGCGAATCTCGGTTGCGAGCGCCTCGGGCGGAAGCGCTTCGAAGCGCACGTGAGACGGACCCAGCACCCCGGAATGAAATCGCCGCCAGTCGTCGATTCCGACGCGATCCACGGCAAACGCGATGCCATCGATCTGCAGAAAACCGACGGGGCGCGAAGCCGAGTCGGCGAGCGGTCCGGATTCGTAGCCGGGAAGGAACGCGCCACGATAGGACTGGCGTTCAACGAACGAATAGATGAGGCCCTCGCTGGTTGAGATGGAAGCGAAGGTCGCCGCGCCGAGGCCGTCTCGCAAGTCGGCGGGCGCGCAGACCGATAGCGCGCCTCGCGCGAGTGCGGCGTCGTAACACTGGCGAACATCGTCAACCGTGATTCCGATGCAACGGACACGGTCCGCGCCGCGGCTCTCGGTGACAACAAGGCGGATGCGTCCTTGCTGCAAAACGTAACTGGCTGCGCCGTCGTGGCCGGTTTCCGGGCCGCGGTAATCGGTGAGTTGAAAGCCAAGCGCGGCGCGCAGGTAATAGGCGGTCTGCCGGGCGCCGCCGGTGGCGACCTCGACGAAATCAAACGCGCGAAGCGGTAACGGCGATACGTCCTCTCGAGCTGGCGAAACGGCACACATTGGCATACTCCCGGTCTAGTTTGTGAATCGGTCTATCCGAAATCTACGCCACAACTATAACACGCGGACAATCATCGTAATGCCCTCGTGCAACTGGCCGGGAAGCACGGCGCAGAGTCCGTTGTAGACACGCTGCCAACCGCGGCCGCTGCCGAAGTAGTTGGAAAGGGACCATTCGCCGGCCGACATCTGGCAGCGTGCGGCGATCTCCTGTAACTGTTCGACGGTGTATTCGCAGAAATGGCCTGGATTCTTAGGATCGTCGCGGATGACACGGAACGGGCTTTGCCCGAATAGAAGCGTTATGCGCCGGGCGAGGTTGATCGGATTCGGCGTCTGCAGGACGATCGCGCCGCCGGGCCGGAGCATCTTTCGTAACATCCGCAGGACGTGCGTGGGCGCGGCGTGGAGATGTTCGATCACCTCGGCCATGACGATGACGTCGAACCCGCCGCAGTCGGGCCAGGCGGATTCATCGGCGGCCTCGTTGAGATCGAACGCGGTGTGGAGCACCTCCGGCATGCGCGGGAAACGATAGTCGAAGTAGCCGATCGTTTCCAACTCGGCGGCCGGATACAGTTCGCGCAGCAGCATCGTTTGGTACGACATGCCTACGTCCAGAATGCGCGTTGGCGTCACTCGCGCCACGGCTTCCATCAGATAGCGGTAGCGCCGGCGATGATATTCCAAATAGTTGGCTGATTCGGCGTCGACAGGCTGGAGCGCCTGGACCGCCTCGGCGATCGACGGCATTATTTTGCATCGTACCGCCTTCGCCCGGAGCCCGGGACTGCGATAATAGGAGCGGTGTCAAAAGTTCGTGAACTGGAACTCCGGCTCTCTCGTATCGAAGAAGAGCTGCATCTGTTCCAAAAAATTAGCCGGTTGATGGTGCGGGAAGTTCCGCTTCAGCAAGAATTGAGTAGTATTGTCACGCTGTTGGTGGAGCACCTGGAGTGCGACTCGTGCATCATCTATTTGACCGATGGCGGCGACTTGGTGTTGAGCGCTTCAAATACGGCGCCCCCTTCAGCCGTTGGCCGCGTCCGGTTGTCGACGCAAGAGGGCTTGACCGGCTGGGTGGCGCGCAACCGCCGTCTGATTGCCCTTAGCCGCGAGGCGTATCGCGATTCGCGATTCAAGTCGTTCCCGGAGTTGGAGGCCGATTCGTACGAGGCGTTCCTTTCGGCGCCGATCATCGCGCGCAATCGAGTCGTCGGCGTGATCAATGTGCAGCATCGTGATGTGCACTCCTATTCGGGCGACGAAATGGAACTGCTGACGACGGTGGGCGAACAGATCGGGTGCCTGCTGCTGTTGGCGCGCGTCGACCGGGATGCGCTGGAAAAGCCGGTGTCGGTGGAAGACATGCTTTCGGCTGGCCTGTTGGCTGGTTCGGTGAGATAAGACGCGATGCGGGCGCTCGTCTTAATACTTGCGGCCTCGCTCGGCGCCTCCGCGGCGAAGTGGACGATGTCGCTGCTGCACGACGAGGACGAATCGGCTCTGATCTTACGCGCAATCGCATTTCCGACCGAGCAGCGGGGATTGGCGATCGGGCAGTTAACCGAAAAGAAGGGCGTTACCGGTGTTGTTCTGCTCACGACCAACGGCGGAGCGAAGTGGGAGACAATTCGCGTCAAGGAAGACCCGGTCTCGATTTCGTGCGTGAAGGAAGAGATCTGCTGGTTTGTATCGGTGCGAGGCGTGTGGCGTTCCGATGAAGGCGGCCGCGCGTGGAAAAAGATCGCGAGCTTGAAGGGGCCTCTGAAAGTCCATTTCAGTTCGCCGGCGCGAGGGTGGGCGGCGGGCCTTGCGAAGTCAGCGTGGGAAACCAACGACGGCGGCAAGACCTGGAAGGCGATCGAAAAAACGAAAGAGATCTCGTCGAACCCCGATCATGCTTATTTCAGTGCCATCGCGGTCAATCAGAACGTTGGAATTATCGGCGGCAACAGCCGCGCGCCCCGCAAGGAAGATGACGTGACGTTCCCCGATTGGATGCAGCCCGAAGCGGCGGCCAAGAGGCGCGAATGGCCGGCCGTGATGATATTGATCGAAACGCGGGATGGCGGAAAAACATGGAACCCATCGTCGAACCAGATCTTTGGAAGCTTGACGCAGATTCGGATCAAGCCCGAAGGGACGGGCGCGGCGGCATTGCTCGAATACTTCAACAACTTCGAGTTTCCGGCCGAATTGATGTGGATCGATTTCCGATCGGGGCGGTCGTCGTCGATCATGCGTTCGAAGGATTTCGCGCCGACCGATCACGTGTTGGCGGCGGAGAATCGGATCGTTGTGGCCGGGATTGAAAACGCCGCGCTGCGAGCGCTGCCGGTGCCGCAGAAGGTGAAGTTCTACGAAGCGACGGTCAACGATGCAACGACAACAACGGCCGTGTGGGCATCGATCCCGGTAGACTACCGGGCCGTGGCGAAAAGGGTCGCGCTCGGACTATCCCCAAACGGAATAGCCTGGGCGGTGACCGATACGGGGATGATCCTGAAGCTGGATCCCTCGGCGCGCTAAGCTAGAGAGCGGATGCTAGCGGACTTTAGGATCGAGGGCTATCGGTGCTTCCGCGACTTGAAGCTGGAGAACTTGCGCCGGATCAATTTGATTGCGGGGAAGAACAGCGTGGGGAAGTCGGCCGTGTTGGAGGCCGTTTCGATTTACGAAAAGCGAAGTCTTGCGGGAATTCGCGAAATGCTGGCCGCGAGGGGTGACTATTCCGTTGAGATGCACTACTGGACATCCGAACTGGTTGCTCCGATGTTCTATGGCTCCGACCCCGATACTCGGTTTGCCGAATATGCGCTGTCGAGCTCTCAACGTCTCAGAGTAAATTTGGGTGCCCAAGTGCAGCGCCAACCTGGACGATGGGAAATCGTCGGCGAGACTGCGCTCAACCGAGGCGCTTACATCGGTCCGGAGTTGCCGGTCTTGAATTTCCGAATAGACGACGATGATGACTCCCTTCGGTTCATCGTCCTTGATGGGTCGGTGCCGCTTCCGGCGAACAGCAAGACTCTGGCCCGCGGCCGAAAGTGCATCTATGTAAGGACCGCGCCGCGTAACATGGACACCTTGTGCCGTTACCTCGAGAAGATCGCGGGAACTCCTCTAGAAGATGAGGTCATTCGAATACTGCGGTGGGTCCAGCCTGATATTGATCGCGTACGCACTCGATCGGTCGGCCAAACTAGAGTTATCGTTTATGATCGCCGCGGCGGCGCAACGAGCCAGCCCCTTAAACGCCTTGGCGATGGGGCGGTGAAGCTAATGTCCTTCGCGCTGTCGATCGCAAATTGCGAAGACGGCGTCTGCCTCGTCGACGAAATCGAGAACGGCATCCACCACGAACTGTTCGATCAACTCTGGGAAGCGATCGCACGATTCGCCGAGGAACTCAACGTACAGGTTTTCGCGACCACCCACAGCAAAGATTGCATCGAGGCTTTTGAGCGGTCGTATCGGAATCCGAAGTTCGACGCGGCGTTCTACAGGCTTGAGCGCAACGGCGCCGACATCGGCGCCGTGCGACTCGACCATGAGTCGTTCTTCGCTGTTGTCGAGGGTACGCCGTACGAGGTTCGCTAATCGTGAAGCAACGCGTGCGGGTGCTCGTCGAAGGCGGAGACGATGCGCATTTCGTGCACCATTTCGTGAACGCTACGCTTCAGCGAGAAATTAAGGTGGATCAGTGCGGGAGCCTCGAAAAGCTACTCGCAATCGCAGCGACTCACGTGTCAAAAGAAAGCCCCGTTGATCTCCTCGTTGTCATATGCGACGCGGACGCCAACCCCGCCCAACGCTGGAAAGAGATCCGCCAGTCGTTGACGGAGGCGTATGTGCCGGAGTCTCCCGTTCCCAACGGCCTCATTGCGGACTTTTCCCGCCAACAAAAGCTCGCAATCTGGATGATGCCCAACAACGGTGGTCCTGGCGCGATCGAGGATTTCTTAGCCGAAATCCGTGTGCGAAACGAGCGGCAGTCGGTCTTGGCCATACACGCGAAAAATTCGCTGGCGGCGATCCAAGCAAATGATCGCCTCTTCGCGGCGAAGGACGAGAGCAAGGCCGAACTCCGCACATGGCTTGCTTGGCAGAAAGAGCCGGGCGCTCCATTTGGGCTCGCCGTCAACCTGGGCTGCTTCGACCTAGAACACGCCTCGGCCAACCGCTTTGCGGCTTGGTTTCGGAGAGCGCTCGATTCGATCCGGTACCAGTAGTTACAACCAGAAAGAACTAACACCGGCTCGCGAAGCGCCATGGCAGTTTCAATACATGCTCGCGTTCCGTGTCATGATCCTCGCGGCCGCTTCCGCCTTCGCCGCGGAAGGGGATAGGCCGCCGTGCACCGAGGGACGAGAGGGCCAGTTCTGGCCGATCGAGGCGAACTTCCAGAGCCAGATCCGTTGGAGCGCAACCCGGCAAGGCACGCTCGAAATCTGCAAGAAGTCGGGATTCCGGCGGCAGTGGAGACCGGTGCTTATGAACCGGCCTACCATAGTTACCGAAGCTGGGCGGCCGCGTCGCAACGCGGCCCCTCGCCGGCGCGCTGAAATTTGCACGAAGTTGGGGTGGCGCTATCGATGGAAAGCGCCACCAGTACATTCCGACTGACTACTGCGCGAAACAGTAGAACAGGCCCGCGCCGCCGGTGGCGACGAGGCTCTCCTGGCTGCACCCCCGCGACGGATGGACCGAGTTCCACGAAATGCCGCCGCCATTGCGGTCGTGATGACCAAGCTGTGCTGTGCCTTCGCCATTGGAGGTCCAGTTGTTGCAAGTGTGGTCGGCGCCATCGGTATAGGCGCGGCCGTCGAAGGTCGACCCGGTCAGGATGTCGTGCATATTCGGCTTGTCGCCCACACCGTTTACCAGTTCGCCTTTTTCGTTGCGAGCATTGTTCTTGGTGATGAGATTGCCCTTTTGCGCCATCTCCATCGTGTCGCCGTGAAGTTCGGCGACGTCCTTGGCGACCTGCGCCCCATTGGAGTTGTGCCACGGGCCCTTGCCAATGCGGTCCCGCGCATTGACGGCGGGTTTGCCGCTCTCGGCTTGCGTGCTGAGATAAGCGCGCCAAACCTTGCCGGTTGAGCCTGCGGCTTCCGCCAGCTTCTGGCAATGTGCGTCGGCGCCGGCGAGGCCGCCGAGGTTGGCCCCGTTGCCCGATCCGGTGCTGGTGATGAAAAACGCCATCGGCGCGCGCTGTTGCTTTTGCTGGGCTTGCGCCAGAAGCGCGGCGGCGCTAATCGTGAACAGTAAGTACTTCATGAGGTCTCTCCCTATTGCCGGCATCGTGGCCGGTCTAGAAGCTACCGTATTACTCTTTGCTGTCCGGACGCTAGTGTCGAATCCGCTTCGTCATCGGAATCGGGACGCACCGGGATCGAGACGCGGCTGCGCGCGGCCCTTTTTTCCTTGCTGAATTTCTCGCGGATGAAGCGGAAACTCCAGAAATTGTTGCGACAGTATTCGCAACGGATCGGATCGGCGCCGATGGCCAGCATCCACCGCGTGAGGGTAGGAGGATTGTAGTAATCCCGGCTCCAGCGGCTGAGGTCCATTCGGTGGCACGACGGACACTTGGCATAGGCCAAAAAACGAAACATCGAAATGTTCGCGCGGAATCGGCAGTGACAATCCTCGCACCGGAACTTATAGATCCCAAACAGATGCAGGATTCGGCTGAGAGTACGCCGGCGGCGCGATAATCGCACTTCGTCGGAGCCGCACTTAGGACACTCTAGGTTCACTGGTTACAGTCATCATACAACGAACTTTGTCAGAATGTACCCTTCGCAGCGCGTCGCTTAGGATAGACGGCGGAAAAATAGTTGAGAGTTTTCCCTGGCCCGGCCCACTAACTACATAGGCCCTCTTCGCGGGGCCGCTATTTGAAGGAACTTGCCGGGACATGGAATCCGCCCACCCAATCCAATTACTCATCGCAGAACCGCTTCCGCTGATGCGCGAAGCCCTCGCCGCATTGTGCGCATACCGTGGCGAGTTCGAAGTCGTGGCCCTTTGCCCGGACGGCGCTTCCGCGTGGCGAACGGTGGTCGAACTCAATCCCGACGTCGCGCTGCTCGATGTCGACCTGCCTGAAGTGCACACCCTGGAACTCCTTCGCCGCATCCGCGAATCCGGCGCCGACACCCGCATCGTCCTCATGTCGAACCGCTCGGACCGCAAAACAATCATCGAAGCCCTGCGCTGCGGTGCGCAGGGCTTCGTGCTCAAGACCGGATCGGGCCAGCAACTGTTCGACTCGCTGCGCCAGGTCCGCGACGGCGGCGTCTACATCTCTCCTTCGGTCGAGCTCGAAAAAGTGTTCGGACACCAGCGCGGCCGCCGCTCCGAAGAGGACCCGATCGAATCGCTCTCGGCTCGCGAGCACCAGGTCTTCACCATGCTCGTCGAAGGTCTGCGCGCCAAGGAGATCGCCGCCCGGCTCGCCGTCAGTCCCAAGACCGTCGATACCTACCGCGCCAGCATGATGCGCAAGCTGGACATCCACGACGTAGCGGGTTTGGTCAAGTTCGCCATCCACCGTAACCTTACCGCGATGCCCGTACCCGAGATCCCGCTCCAATCGCGCGCCGCCAACGGCGCGGTGGAGTTGTCCCCAAATCTGAGACACGAGTCTAGACACACAAAAATTCCCAAAGGAGAATTTGAGTCATGTCCGTGTCACGAAGAAAGTTCAACCGCGAGTTCAAGCTCGCGGCGGTCAAGCGTCT
>Ga0194131_10003022_pt1 | contig 26968 bp, 23 predicted proteins | sample TA2KigO120mmetaG_FD_148631 | JGI IMG/M metagenome (GOLD analysis project Ga0194131, IMG submission 148631) | Freshwater microbial communities from Lake Tanganyika, Tanzania - TA2015053 Kigoma Offshore 120m | ecosystem: Environmental > Aquatic > Freshwater > Lake | place: Tanzania: Lake... | reverse complement strand
CGGCGACCACCGACGCGGTGCCGATCACCCGCCAGTCGCGCCAGAACCCGGGCCTGGTCTCGCGGTTCGCGGGCGCGGCACCCTGGCCCGGCCGCATGTCGGCGCCGTCGATCTCCAGCGCAAACGCGAGATCGCGCGCGGACTGGAAGCGCTCGACGGGATTCTTCTCGAGGCAACGGTTGACGACGCGCTGCAGATAGACGGGGATGGATCCGTCCGCGCGATCGAGCGGCGGCGGATCGGCGTTGAGCAGCGCACTCAGCGCATCCGCCGTCGTGGTGCCGTCGAACGCGCGCCTGCCGCTCACCATCTCGTAGAGGACGGCGCCGAGCGCGAAGATGTCCGTCCGCGCGTCGACGCCCTGACCGCGCACCTGCTCGGGTGCCATGTAGCCGACGGTCCCGACGATGAGGCCCGGCGCGGTCGGCGCGGCGGAGGGCGCGATCGTCAACGCGCTGCCCGCGGCCGCGGCCGGCGCGATGTGCGCGACGCCGAAGTCCAGCACCTTGACCCGGCCGTCGGGCGTGGCGACGAGGTTCTCGGGCTTGAGGTCACGGTGCACGATGCCGCGATCGTGCGCGGCGGAGAGCGCCGCGGCGATCTGGCGCGCGTAGTCGATCGCCTTGCGCACCGGCAGCGGGCCGTCCCGCAGCCGATCGCGCAGCGTCACGCCGTCGAGCAGCTCGGTGATGAGGTAGGGAGAGCCGTCGTCGTAGCCGATGTCGTAGAGCGCGATGATGTTCGCGTGCGAGAGCGCGGCGACGGCGCGCGCCTCGCGCTCGAAGCGCGCCAGGGCGTCGGCGTCCGCGGCCAGCGCCGGCGACAGCAGCTTGACGGCGACGTCGCGGCCCAGACGCGTATCGCGTGCGCGATACACCTCGCCCATGCCGCCGACGCCGATCAGCGAGAGGATTTCGTAGGGGCCGACGCGGCTGCCGGCGGCGCGGGGTGACACGGCGTGCGCATCATACCTGTTCGACGCGCCGCGGGAGGAGTCAGTCTGCCAGGGCGATGTAGCCGCGCTGCAGCGCGTGCTCGAGCGCGGCGAATCCTTCGACCGCCTCGGCGTACGCCTCGCGCAGGGACTTCAGTTCGAGCGCGGCCTTCGTGTCCACGTTGCCGCGCAGGGCGTCGTTGCCGAGCCTGAGCACGCACTGAAGATAGCGCCCCCGCAGGCCGGCCACCATGCGCGCGACGTCCGTGAAGGCGTTGCGCGTGATCGTGCCCGTGGACGCGCTGATCAACTCGTGGTTGACCTCGCGGATGGTCGTCTCCAGCTCGTGGTGGAGACGGCGGGTGGCAGCCTCGTTCGGCGGCAGCAGCATTCCAGACCTGTAGAGGTGGAATCGGCACTGGCATCCGGAACCTTTAGCGCGGTTTCGACTTCTTCGTAGTGTCCGGCTTTAGCCGGACCAAGTTGATCGGCACCGCCGTGTGTGGTCCGGCTAAAGCCGGACACTACGACGTGTCAGAAACCGCTCTAGCAACCGAGCCAGCGGCCACGCGAGAAGAGCTGATGCTGCCTATGAAAGGGTACTTGGTTTGGATCCGGAAAGTGTTGGTCTCGGTGTCTCGGTGCCTCGGTGGTACGTGATCGCCAAGCCGGATCTAGAACGAATACTTCACGCCGAACTGCAGGATCCGGGGGTCGCCCGCCTGCGACGTGATGCGCCCGAAGGTCTGCGCGTTGAAGTTCGTCGTCGGGTTCCCCCAGTTGAAGTTGTTCAGCACGTTGAACACCTCGATCCGCCCCTCGAGGGTCTGCGCGGTGCCGAACGCGAACAGCCGCGAGACCGCCAGGTCGATCTTCCAGAAGTTCGGCCCGCGGATGCTGTTGCGGACGTGGTCGCCGAACGTCCCGCCGGCCGGCTGCGCGAACGCGGCGCGGTTCAGGTAGCTGTTCAGGCTCTTCTCCCCGTACACGTCGCCGGAGATCTGGTTGACGCGCTGGCTGGCGATTCCGGTGAACGCGTTGTCGCGCCCCGTCGTCACGGTGAGCCAGCTCCCCGACCGCGCGTTCAGGATGCCCGAGAGGCGCCAGCTCGAGGTGAGCGCGCGCACCACGGCGCCGCCGAACTGCGGCGTCTGGTAGCCGACCGTCAGATTCGCCAGGTGCGTCCGGTCGTCGTCGCAGTGGCCGCGGTCGAAGTCCGGGTCGTCCGGCTTGAGGAACCCGGCGTCGAAGCCGCCGCCGCCGCTCCCCATCTCCAGGCCGTAGCAGCGCGACAGCGTGTAGTTGCCGTTCAGCGAGATGCCGTCGGCGCTGCGCCGTCGAATCGTGAGCCTCAGGCCGCGGTACGTCTTGGTGCCGACGTCGACGTACTGGTCCATCGGCCCGATGAACTGCGCCTCCTCGGGCCGCTCCTGGTACAGCACGCGCCGGTTGTTGAGGTTCGCGTTCGTGCTGCAGACCGGGTAGAAGACGCCGGCGATGGTGCACGGACCGAGCCCCATGTAGACGCCGGGGTTGAGGGACTTCTTGTCCCAGAGCCGGTCGTAGGAGCTGCCCAGGTAGCTCGCTGCCACGCCCCAGTCCGCGCCGACCTGCCGCTCGAGCGTCACGTTCCACGACTGCACGCGCGGCGAGTTGATGTTCGGGTCCATCACGCCGAACGTCCCGAACGGGATGTAACCCGTATCGGGCCCGATCACCAGCGGATGCGGGTCGCCCCCGAGGTGCGCATACGGATCGTCCATCCGTCCCGGCGGGTCGACGACGCGCGAGCGGTTGCCGTAGGGGGGCGCGGAGGCCTGCTGAAACTGGTATTCCCCGGTCGGATAGTCGTACGCGATGCCGTACGACGAGCGGACCGCCATGCGCCCGTCCCCGTGCACGTCCCACGCGACGCCGGCCCGCGGCGAGAAGTTCCACCACTGCGCGTGCATGCCCGTGCCGCCGGGCGAGCCGGGATCGCCGGGGTAGATGAATCCCGCCGGCGCCTTGCGGAAGACGGTGCTCTTCACGCCCGCCAGGAACTTGTCGTGATCGAAGTTGAAGACGCTGCCGCGGATGACGTTCTGGCCGAGGAACGGCTCCCACCGGATGCCGGCGTTGAGCGTCACGCGATCGGTCGCGCGCCACGCGTCCTGGACGTACGTGCCGACATACCACTGATCGAACGTCAGGCCGCCGGCGTCGCCGTGCTCGAGCGCCGACACGCGGCCCAGGAGGAAGTCGGCCAGCCCGAGGCCGGTCACCTGGCCGTCGAAGGCCCACGTGCCCGGCGCGCGCGCCCACGTGCGCTGCAGCGAGCGCCAGTAGGCGACGTTGGCGCCGATCCCGATCTGGTGCCGGCCGCGCACCAGCGTGAGGTCCTCGCCGAGCTGGTACGCGTTGTTCTCGGCGATCCCGCGCGACGCCGTCGCAGCCGAGATGTTGAATCCGCCGGTGACGTTGATGAGCATCTCGCGCGTAGGCGAGTAGTTGTGCGCCTTGATGCCGACGTCGGAGGGCTGGAAGAAGTCCCTCTGGAACCGGTCGACGACCGTCCGGTTGAACGCGAACCGCAGCGAGTTCACCGCGTTGGTGCCCAGCACGATCGTGTCGCCCCAGGTGAAGGACTGCGCCATGTTGTCCACGGCCGAGATCACCGTGGTGAGGATGTTGTCCGACTTGTCCAGCGGCGAGGGCCGGTCGTCGGTCGTGGCCATGTAGCGGCCGAAGATCGTGTGGTCCGGGTTCAACTGATAGTCGACTCGACCGACGTACTGCCCCTCGTCGCGATCGTCGGGCAGGCTCCAGCGAATCTCGCCGCACGGGTCATCGGTCTTCGGCAGGAAGCCGGCGATCCGCAGCGCGGCCGGGCTGAACGCGGCGGGGCTGATGCGGTTGCCGACGAAGCCGGCCCCGAGATTGAGCTGCCGGCCGTTGTTGCACGCCGGCGAGGCGATCGCCGTGAAGTCGCCGGCCAGCATGGCCGCGGTGGGCACGTAGGAGATCCGATCCGCGGGCGTCGTGCGCGTGAACGTGCCCTGATAGCCCGTGAAGAAGAAGAGCCGGTCGCGCACGATCGGACCGCCGAACGTGCCGCCGAGCTGGTTGCGGCGCAGCCCGTCGTCGCGCCGCCGGCCGGTGATCGGATCGATCCGGGCGAAGGGGCTCTTCGCGTTGAACCGCTTGTCGCGCAGGAACTCGAAGGCGTTCCCCGTGAAGCGGCTCGTGCCCGACTTGGTCACGGCGTTCACCGAGGCGCCGGATCGGATGCCGTACTGCGCCGACAGCCCGCTCGTCCCCACGCTGAACTCCTGCAAGGCGTCGGGAAACGGCAGCGGCATGCCGCCCGCGTTCTGGGGATCGTTGTGCATCGCGCCGTCGAGCAGGTAGGCGACGCCAAACGACACGCCGCCGGCGACCGAGATGTTGACGCCGCCCTGGAAGCTGCGGCTGTTCGGGCGCCCGGTCTCGACGGCCGCCCCTGCCAGCACGATCAGGTCGGTGACCTGCCGCCCCTGCAGCGGCAGCTCCACGATCCGCTCCTGCTCGACCACCTCGCTGATGCCGGCGCTCCGCACGTCGACGATCGGCGCGGCGGCTTCCACCGAGACGGTCTCCTCGAGGCTGCCGACGCCGAGCACCGCGTTGATCGTCGGCGTGGCGCCGACCTGCAGCACGATGCCGGTCTGCACGTACGTGCGGAATCCCTGCAGCGACACCTCCAGGCGGTACGGGCCGGTGGGCAGGTTCGGCATCACCCAGGCGCCGGTGCCGTCGGTGACGACCGTGCGGGCGAAGCCGGTGTCGGTCTGGGTGGCGGTGACGGTGACGCCCGGGAGGACGGCGCCGCTCTGGTCGGTCACGCGTCCGGCCAGCGCGGCGGTCGCCTGGGCCCACGCCGGAGACGCGGTGAGGATCACGAAGAGCGCGACGAACGCAATCCGTCCGGCAAAGCCCTTCATGGGGTACCCCCTTCTGTGTGGCGGTGATTCCACACGGATGGCGAACGGGAATGGGTTGGTGGTTAGTGGTTGTTACTATCACCAACCACCAACCACCAACCACCAATCGCCGACTGCGGCGTAGCCGCCGTCGTGGCTCAGAACGCGTACTTCACGCCGAGAAATGCAAGGACGGCGTTCGACATGACCGAGGTCATCTGGTCTCCCCAGCTCGTCGACAGCCGGCGGAAGACCGCGACGAGATCGGACGAGAGCAGCGTCTTCTCAAGCTCCGAGTGCGCGGAGAGGATGTTGAAGCCCACCGGGTATTCGGCGTCCGCAGGGTCGACGAGAATCACGTCGTTGAGCCGACATTTCCGATTTGACGACCCTTGATCGGTCGGATCCTACACCAACCAGCGGGCGTTCGGTCAGGCGCCATATCGCGCCATGTTAAGTGCGTCGGCGCGCGGATCTCCGTGTCGAAGGCAACGAAGGCGCAGGGTTCAGGCGCGAAGTCGCTCGAGACCGTCAGGCGGTCTCGGTTTCCGAACCAACGCCGCAGCACGGTTGGGGAGCAACCCCGAGCCCCCTCGGACGATTCCTGTGTCCGCGCCCCGACTACGCTGAGTCCGCGGCGTCCGACGTGTCGCGCAACCGGATCCTGGCCAGCCCCGCCCGCGCAGTCCACTCCCGGACCTTGCCCTGACACGGCGGCAGCGGGTCGCACGCCAGCAGATACAGGACGACAGTCGTCAACACCACGAGACCGTAGCCGGCGACGAAGAGGCCCAGCGGCAGGTCGAGGGTGATGAACAGCGGCGGATAGAAGAGCACCAGGACAATCGACATCATCAGGAACGGGACCCGGAGCAGGGCGTCCTTCACGCGCCTCGGATTCCTGAGTCCCTTCGCGACGCGCCGATAGGCACTGTTCTCGTACTCCTCGACCGGCACCCTGAAGATCGTGCGCGTCAGCAGGTAGAGCAGCCCGCCGGAGAACGCCGCGATGACGATGCGGCCGGGGACGCGGGCGATGACGAAGTTCATCCCCGCCCAGACGAAGAACACGACGATGCTGAGGTTGGTGAGCTGGAAGGCGAGCCACACGTTGGTCCGGCCGGTCAGGAGCTGAAACCGGCGGCAGAGCCATTCGGTGAGGTCCAGCAGCGCGGCATCGACGTACGTCATCGGCCTGCTGGTCAGTTGGACACCGGATCGCGGCGATCGGATCTCGAGCGCAGGACGACTTGCGACCGACTCTGATTCTCAGTCTCAGCACCACTTCGTCATTGCCACGCCGCCGCGCGCATTGGTAGCGTCGCGACATGCGGTGGCTCATCCTCCTCGTCGCACTGCTCGCCGCGCACACGGTCGAGGCGCAGGAGCCCGCGAGCGGACGCGACCTCTACCGCGGCGCGTGCGCCGCGTGTCACGGCACCGACGGGACGGGGCTGCCGCAGGCGGCGCTCGGCTTCGACGTGGCCGTGCCCGACTTCACCGACTGCAGCTTCGCGACCCCCGAAGCCGACGCCGACTGGCTGGCCGTCGTGCACGACGGCGGGCCGGCGCGCGCCTTCGACCGGCGCATGCCCGCCTTCGGCGAGGCGCTGAAGGAGGACGAGATCCTGCGCGTCCTCGACTACATCCATGAATTCTGCGGCGACGGCCGCTGGCCGCGCGGCGAGCTCAACCTGCCGCGGGCCCTCGTCACCGAGAAGGCGTTCCCGGAAAACGAGACCGTGCTCACGACGACCGTGGCGCTCGACGGAGCGGGGGCCGTGGCGAACGAGCTCCTGTACGAGCGCCGGCTCGGCGCGCGCACGCAGTTCGAGGTCATCGTGCCGTTCGTGTCGCACGACACCGGCGGCCAATGGCGCTCGGGACTCGGCGACGTGGGCGCCGCCGTGAAGCGGGTCCTCGTGCACAGCCGGCAGCGCGGGAGCATCTTCAGCGTGACCGGCGAGGTGGTGTTTCCCACCGGCAAGGAGAGCGAAGGGCTCGGGTCGGGCGTGGCGGTCTTCGAGCCGTTCCTCGCGTTCGGCCAGATCCTGCCCGCCGACGCCTTCCTGCAGGTGCAGGCCGGCGCGGAGCTGCCGCGGCGCGGCGCGAAGGAAGCGTTCTGGCGCGCGGCGCTGGGCAGGACGATCGTCAGCGGCCGGTTCGGCCGCTCCTGGTCGCCCATCGTCGAGCTGCTCGCCGCGCGTGAAATGGAGTCCGGCGCGCGCGTGGAGTGGGACGCGGTGCCGCAGATGCAGGTCTCGCTCAGCAAACGGCAGCACGTCCTGATCAGCGCGGGCGTGCGCGTGCCCGTGACCGGGCGCTCGGCGCGCGGGGCGCAGCTGATGACCTACGTCCTCTGGGACTGGTTCGACGGCGGGATCAGGGACGGTTGGCGGTGAGGCAGACGATGACCATTCGCATCGCCGCCTGCGTCTGGCTGCTGGCCGTGGTGCTCGCGGGGCGGCCCGTGCTCACGCAGGCGCCCGGCGCCGCACACGCCGGCGCGGCCTTCCAGCTCTCCACCGAGTGCTTCGCGTGCCACAACGGGCTGGCAACGCCGGCAGGTGAGGACGTGTCGATCGGCGTCGCGTGGCGCGCGTCGATGATGGCGAACTCCTCGCGCGACCCGTACTGGCACGCCGCGGTACGGCGCGAGACCATCGATCACCCAGACGCCCGCGAGGCCATCGAAGAGGAGTGCTCGATCTGCCACATGCCGATGGCGCACACCGCGGCGCGCGCGGCCGGCGGGAAGCCGGAGATCTTCGCCCACCTGCCCGTGGGCGCCGACACGTCCGAGCAGGGACTCCTGGCCGCCGACGGCGTGTCGTGCACCCTGTGCCACCAGATCTCGCCGGAGCGGCTCGGGACGCCAGAGAGCTTCGTCGGCGGTTTCGTCATCGCGCCGCCGTCCGCCTCCGGCATCCGCGCGATGCTCGGCCCGTACGAGATCGATCGCGGACGGACGGCGATCATGCGATCGTCCACGGGGTTGACGCCGACCGAGGCCCAACACGTGCGGCAGTCCGAGCTGTGCGCCACCTGCCACACGCTGTTCACCACCGCCCTGGGTCCCGGCGGCAAGCCGATCGGCCGCTTTCCCGAACAGGTGCCGTATCTGGAGTGGCGCCACAGCGCGTGGCGCGAGGAGCGGAGCTGTCAGTCCTGCCACATGCCCGCTGTCGCCGAGCCGACGAGAATCGCCTCGGTCCTCGGCGAACCGCGCGAGCGGCCGGGGCGCCACACCTTTCTCGGCGGCAACTTCTTCATGCTGCGGATGCTGAACCGCTACCGCGCGGAGCTGGGTGTCGCGGCGCTGCCCAACGAGCTCGAGGGCGCCGCGTCCGCGACCCTGCGGCAGCTCGCCAGCGACACCGCCAACGTCGCGGTGTCGGGCCCGGCGCTCGCCGGTGACCGCCTCGCCTTCGACGTCACCGTCAGCAACCTCACCGGCCACAAGTTTCCGACCGGCTACCCGTCGCGCCGGGCGTGGCTCCATGTCACCGTGCGTGACGCGAACGGGGCGACGGTCTTCGAGTCCGGGGCGCTCGACCCGCGGGGCGCGATTGCCGGCAACGACAACGACGCCGACGCCGACCGCTTCGAGCCGCATCACGACGTCATCACCGACGCGGGCCAGGTGCAGATCTACGAAGCGATCATGACCGGCGCCGGCGGCGCGGTGACCACCGGCCTCCTGCAGGCGGTGGCGTACGCAAAGGACAACCGCCTGCTGCCGCGCGGTTTCGACAAGCGCACCGCTGACGCGGACATCGCGGTGCACGGAGAGGCCGCCGCGGACGACGACTTCGCGGGGACAGGCGATCGCGTCTCGTACGCCGTGAACGTGGCAGGCCGGCAGGCGCCGTTCAGCGTGGACGTCGCGCTGCGGTATCAGCCGATCGCGTTCCGCTGGGCGCAGAACCTGCGCCGCTACGACGCACCGGAGCCGGCGCGCTTCGTCGGCTACTTCGACAGCATGGCCGGCGCGTCCTCGGCGATCATCGCGCGCGGAACGGCAGCCACAGCACGCTGAGCAGGCGGTTGTCCTCCGGCCGCGTGAACGCTGCGACACCGATGTCCAGCTCCTCCGGCGGCACATCGGCGCTGCGCGATCCGTGCATCCGGTCCCACCCAGGTGGAGGAGGCCGACGCAGGGTCGCGCGCTCAGTCTACCGTCACGTGCCGGCCTCGGCGGGCCGTCCAGGCCGCCATGGCCGCTTCCACCATCGCATCCGGTTCCATGGTCGAGTCGACCCTGACCCAGTCCGTGGGCACCGACGACACCTGCCGCTGCTGGCGCAGCACGCGCAGCGCCGCGTCCGTCGCCTCGGCGCGGCTCTCGCGCACGCGCTGTTCGAGGACGGCGACCGGCGCGTCGAGCCACAACCCGATCAGCGGCACGCCCGCGCGCTCGGCGGCACGGCGGATGTCGATTCGCCACTCGTCCAGCCCGAGCGTGGCGTCCACGACGGCGACGTAGCCCGAGCGGGCGACGTCGAGGGCCTCGCGCGTGACCAGGCGATAGATGCTGCGCGCCACCGACGGGTTGTACGCGGGCTGCTGCCGCGCGTCGTCGGCGATGCCGAAGAGGCGCTTGCGCGCCGCTTCGGACCGGAGGAGGAGGCCCCCTGGCGGCGCCCCGAGGCGCGCGGCCATGCGCCTCGACAGCGTCGTCTTGCCCGCGCCGGAGAGGCCGCCGATCGCGACGATCGCGCCGGAGCCCGGTTGCACGAAGCGGACCGCCTCGGCGACGAGCGCCCGCGCCTCGTCGGCCTGACCCGCGGCGGCGAGGAGGCGCGCCTGCGTCGCCGCGCGCGCGGAGAGAAAGAGCGGCAGGGCGGGCAGCCCGTCGTACTGGCGCATCCGCTCCATCCAGGCGTTGAGCACGACGTTGGCGTGCTCGGGCAGCTCGCGGTGCAGCAGCTCGGACACGACCGACGCGAGGTCGTCGAGCACGTCCACGCAGGCGCGCCGGTCGTCGAACTCGACGCCGCCGAAGATCACGGGGCGGTTCTCGATGACGACCATGTTGCGCAGGCACAGGTCGCCGTGGCATTCGCGCACCCAGCCGTCCGCGCGGCGCACGTCCAGCAGCATCGAGTGCTTCTTGAGCGCCTCGAGGGAATCGGCGAGGAGCGGCTCGGAGAGGGAGGCGTTCTGCTCGATGACCGCGCGCACGCCGGCGACGCCGCCGTGATCGGGGCGCCGCGCCGCCATGGCATGGAGGGCGGCTATCGCGCGGCCGGCCGCGCCCATGAGGGCCGGCGAGAGCGCCCCGCGCGCGGCGAGGGCGTCGAGCCGTGCGCCCGGATCGAAACGCGTCATCTCGATCACCCAGTCCACGGCGGCGCCCGCGCCGCCGAGATTGAGTGTGCCGCCGCTCGTCCTGGTGATCGGGAGGAAACCGACGTAGAGGTTCGGCGCCGTCCGGCGATTCAGCTCCACTTCGCGTTCGCAGCTCCGCCGCCGCCGCTCGATCGTGGAGTAGTCGGCATGAGGCAGCCGCGCGTCACGCTTCAACTTGAATGCGCGATCGCCGGCAAGGAAGATGTGGCTGCTCGCCGTTTCTACGTGCCCGACGTCCTTGACGCCCGTTCCATACGTCGCGGGATCCAGGAGAAACGATACGACTTCAGACGACATGAGGGACGGGGCAAGTGTGACACGAACGGCTGAGCTGGGTGCACTGATTTACCGCTCTTCCTCGGTGAACGCCGCCTGCCAGTATGGGCAGGTCGCGCACTCTTCTTCGGTCACCGGGCGCTGCACCGTCGTTCCCGTCGGGCGCACGCAGACCCACAACCCAGGGGGATGTTCGGCGTCGGCGACGCCGCGCGGGAGGTACCCGGGCCGGCTCCACCGGCAGTCCCAGATCGTCTGCATCACCATCGTGGCTGTCCGTGCCATGGTGTCCTCCCTTTCGTCACTGCCCCCAGCTCTGGAGTGCCCTGATGTAGCTCGCGCGCTCGAAGGCCGACCGGTCCTCGGTGCGCTGCAGGCTGGCGCGTCCGCGCACGTCGTCGAGATGCTCGACTGCATGTCGCGTCATCCACCGCTCGAGTCCGTCCCGCATCGTCTGCACGTGGTCCGGCCCGTGCCGGAGGAGGCCCGACACGAGCTGCACGGCGTCGGCGCCCGCGAGCACGGCCTTGATCCCGTCCTCGGGCGTGGCGACGCCTCCGCTGACGGCGAGCGACGGCCGCACGCGGCCGTGCAGGATCGCGATCCACCGCAGCCGGAGCAGGAGCTCGCCGCTCGTGGAGAGCTCCACCCGCGGCGTCGGCTGCATCGTGTCGATGTCGATGTCCGGCTGGTAGAAGCGGTTGAACAGCACGAGCCCGCCGGCGCCGGCCTCGTCGAGCCTCCTGGCCATGGCCCCGAACGCGGTGAAGAACGGCGACAGCTTGACGGCGATCGGGATCGCCACCAGCCGGTGCACCTCGCCGACGAGCTCGACGAGGTCGTACTCGATGGCGGCCGCCGACGCGGACAGCTCGGTGGCGACGTCGTAGATGTTCAGCTCCAGCGCGTCGGCGCCGGCCTGCTCGATGACGCGCGCGAACTTCAGCCACGATTCCCCGGAGGCGCCGTTCAGCGAGCCGATCACCGGCACGCGCACCGTGCCCTTCACGCGCTGGAGGTGCTCGGCGTAGGCGTCGGGGCTCAGCGCGTAGTCGTCCGGCGGCGGAAAGTGCGCCAGCGTACTGGCGCATTCGCTGTCGAGGACGTCCATGTGGCGGATGCGTCCCTCGGACGCCGCCGTAATCTGCTCCTCGAACAGCGAGTGCAGCACGATGGCGGCGCAGCCGGCGTCCTCGAGCCGCCGGACGGTGTCGAGGTGGTGGCCGAACGGCGACGCACCCGCGATGAACGGGTGAGGGAGCCGGAACCCGAGGTACGAGGTTTCGGTCTGCATTGTGCGCCCCCGCGCCGCCGTCTGGCCTAGGCCGCGTGATCGAACGCGCTGATGCGTTCTTTCGACTGCTGGATGTCCTCGCGCTGTACCTCGATGAGGCTGCTGACGGTCGGCGGCAGCATGCCGTGCAGTGCTTCGTCGTAGGCGCCGAGCGCCGCGTGCTCGCCGCGCGCCGCCTCCACGACGATCGCGTGGTCGCTGTGTCCGGGGACATGCGCCTTCAGGTTCATCCATCCGCGATGGATGGCGCCGGCGGTCGTCCCGGCCCAGTCGGGCGCGCCTCCGAGGCGGTTCAGGTGCGGCACCAGGTCCTGCGCGAACTTCTGGCGCTGATCGGCGAGCTCGAGAAACAGCGTCCTCAGCGACGGATCCTGGACGTAGTCGGCGGCCGCGCGGAAGCCGCGCTCGCCGTCCCTGCAGGTCTCGACGAGGTGGTGCAGAACCTCTCGTTCAGTGCGTTCGGCCATCACATCCTCCAGCGGTTGACGGCGTGAGTGCACGTTGCGGGCCACGCGTGGGTCGAGCGCGTTCCCGCCTGTTTGTGGCCGGCGACCGGCGCGCGGATCCCCCGGCACGCGGAATTTTCAGCGCCGCTGCCGAAAATTCCGTGGGCGTCACCGGCATGCTTGATGCTGCACCTCCGGGTATGCGGACGATCGTCACGGTGGCCGTGCTCGCCGGAGTGCTGACCGTGCCGGGCTCCGGAGGTCAGGACAGGAGCACCGCGCTGCAGGCGTTCGCGGACGGCGTCGCGCGCTACGCGGCGCTGCGCGCGCGCTACCAGGCGCCGCTGCCGTCGTTCGACGCGCGCCGGGACGCCTGGTCGCTGCACCTGTCGCGGCTGTTTCTCGCCTCCGCCATCCGCACCGCACGCAGCACGGCACGGCTCGGCGACGTCTTCACGCCGCCCGTCGCGCAGGTGTTCCGCGCGGAGGTCACGGCGGCGGTCCATGACGCCGGCATCGACGGGCTCGTGGACGACGAGGACGGCGCGCCGCTCGTCGACCTGACCGTCAACGAACCGGTTCCGGGGTGGGCCATGCAGCCGGTGCCCGCCGCGCTTGCCGCGCGGCTGCCCGCGCTGCCGGATGCCGTCGAGTACCGCCGGGTCGGCGACGCGCTCGTGCTGTGGGACGCGCGCGCCGGCATCCTGATCGACGCGCTCCCGCACGCCTTCGTCGGCTAGCGCGGTTTCGACTTCTTCGTAGTGTCCGGCTTTAGCCGGACCACACACGGCGGTGCCGATCAACGTGGTCCGGCTAAAGCCGGACACTACGACGTTTCAGGACCACACACGGCGGTGCCGATCAACGTGGTCCGGCTAGAGCCGGACACTATGACGTGTCAGAAACCGCTCTAATCCGCGACCATGCCGTCGGGGTGGAGCGGACGCGGGGTCTGGTCGCGGCGCCACGACCCGGGGTCGGGAAACGCGTCGCGCAGGATGTCGGCGACGAGGTCCGCGTGCACGTCGATCAGCACGAGGTCCCGGTCTACGAAGCGGTACTCGAGCTCCTCGGGCAGCTCCGGCAGCATCCAGAGCACGCACGGCACCATGAACGACGGCAGCTCCCAAGCGAAGCGGCCGTTGACGACGGGCAGCGGTGTGCCTTCGCCGCGCCATTGGCCGGCGACCGCGAAATCCGCGGGATCGAGACCGCACGTCCGCAGCGCCCGGCGGATGCGCAGGCGAATCACGTCGCCGGAACCGCCGGTGAAGATGTCCCCTTCGTCCGTGCCGCGCCGGGCCGCGCGCATCGCCTCCGCCATCGCATCCACCGCGCGCTGAATTTCCCCCGCCCTGGGCGAGATTTCCGGCGGCGGCACGTGCCGCTCCACCTCGCGGTGCAGCGTCACGTAGGCGTCCACGGCGTCGCGAAAGGCGCGGACGGGGTCGTCCTGGGCCGCCAGGGCCGCCGGCACCGCGAAGAGCCAGGCGAGCACAGTCAGGCGATGCAGGCCTCGCATGTCGAGTCTCCCGACGCCATTCGACCATGCAAGAGGCGAGCACATTGCAGTCACCTCTGCAGATGGCGGAACTCTGGACGCTCGACCGGATCGAGGCGGAGGTGTGCGCCATCCGATCTGGGATGCTGGCCGCGGAGCGGCAGCGCCTGGGATGCTGGGCGGGCCTGCCCGAGACCTGGCGTGACAGCGGGCGCAACCTGCTGCACTACCTCGCGATGCGCCGCCGCGACCTGCGGTCCCTGCAGGAGCAGCTCGCCGCCCGCGGCCTCTCCTCACTCGGGCGCGCCGAGGCGCAGGCGCTCGCCAGCGTCGAGGCCGTGCTCGACGTCGTCCATCGCCTGCGCGGCACCGTCTTTCAACGCGAGCGCGAGGATCTGCCCGCCATCGGCTTCGCGCGCGGGCGCGACCTGCTGCGCGCGCACACGCGCGCGCTGCTCGGGCCCGAGCCCCCGGGGCGCGACGTGCGCATCATGGTCACCATGCCCGCCGACGCGGCCGACGACTACGGACTCGTCCGCGACCTGCTGGCGTCGGGCATGGACTGCATGCGGATCAACGCCGCGCACGACGACGCGCGCGCCTGGGACGCGATGCTGCGGCATCTCGAGCGGGCCCGCCGCGCGACCGGGCGGCCCTGTCGCGTGCTGATGGACATCGCGGGCCCCAAGCTCCGCACCGGACCGATCGAGGGCGGCGCGCCGGTCGTCCACTGGCGCCCGCCGCGCGACGAGTACGGCCGCGTGCTGCGCCCGGCGCGCATCTGGCTGACACCGCGTGAGGCGCCCGAGGTCCCTCCGGAACCGGCCGCGGCGGTGCTCCCGGTGGCGCGCGACTGGCTGTCGCGGCTGGAGGACGATGACGTCGTCAAGCTCTTCGACGCGCGGGATTCGATGCGCGAGTTGACCGTTGCGGGCCGTCGCCGCGGCGGCGTCTGGGCTGACTCGCAGCAGACCGCGTACGTCGTACCCGGCACCGCCCTGCATCTGACCCGAGGGCGCTCGCGCGGTGTCGCCGAGGTGGGCGACCTGCCGTCGCCGCCGCAGGCGATCGAGCTCGACGCGGGCGACACGCTGATCGTGACGCGCGCGCTCGAGCCGGGACGCCCCGCCGTGCGCGGCAAACGAGGCGACGTCCTGCAGCCGGCCTGTGTGGCGTTGACCCTGCCCGGCGTCTTCGACGACGTTCAGCCCGGCGAGGCGATCTGGCTCGACGACGGGGCGATCGGCGGCGTGATCAGGACCGTCGCCGCGGATCGTCTCGAGGTCGAGATCACCCGCGCGAAGCCCGGCGGCGCCAGGCTGGCGGCCGACAAGGGCGTGAACCTGCCCGACAGCCGGCTTCGCCTGCCCGCGCTCACGGACAAGGACCGCGAGGATCTGCGGTTCATCGGCGGCCGCGCCGATCTGGTGGGCTATTCGTTCGTCCGCACCGAGTCGGACGTCGCCGAACTGCAGGCCCATCTCGCCGCCAGCAGCGGCCGCGGCACCGGGCTCGTCCTCAAGATCGAGACGCGCACCGCGTTCGAGCGGCTGCCGGGCCTGCTGCTCGCCGCGATGGGCAGCCCGGCGGCCGGCGTGATGATCGCCAGGGGCGACCTGGCCGTCGAGTGCGGGTACGAGCGCCTGGCCGAAGTGCAGGAGGAGATGTTGTGGATGGCCGAGGCCTCACACACGCCGGTCATCTGGGCGACACAGGTCCTGGAGCGCCTCGCCAAGACCGGCATTCCCTCGCGCGCGGAAATCACCGACGCGGCGATGGCCGAGCGCGCCGAGTGCGTCATGCTCAACAAAGGGCCGTTCATCGTCGACGCCGTGCGCGTGCTCGACGACATCCTGCGCCGCATGCAGGCGCATCAGCACAAGAAGAGCGCGATGCTCCGCGAGCTGAAGCTCGCGGAGCGGTTCTTTCAGGCGTGCGCCGCCTGAGTGTAGGGTGTTGCCGAGGAGACGGCTCGCCCTGCCGCCGTAGTAGCTGTTTCTCGTATAGCTCGCGGGCGCCGGCTCCTGTGCCGCGAGGAGCGCGCCTCCCACCGCGAGCGCGAGCGCACCGATTGCCAGCGTACGCACGATGACACCTGCTAGCGCGGTTTCGACTTCTTCGTAGTGTCCGGCTGTAGCCGGACCACACACGGCGGTGCCGATCAACTTGGTCCGGCTACAGCCGGACACTACGACGTTTCAGAAACCGCTCTAGTCCTCGATCTCGACGCGCAGCTTGTTCGTCACCGAGAACGCGAGGGAGCTGCGGGCGATCGTTTCCGCCACGCGGCGCTCGACCTCGGACAGGACGACACCGGTCAGCGTCACCGCGCCGCGCTCGACGACGATGTGAATGGGCGGGTTGACCTGGATGGCGGCGTGCCAGAACAGCGGGTCGCCGTAGAGCCGGCGGGCGATGCCGTAGCGCAGGTCGTCGTCGAACTGCGACACCGGCAGCGTGCGGATCTCGTTCTGCACCGCCTCGACGCCGTCCACGCGGGCGGCGAGCTCGCCGAGCGCCTCGACCTTGTACGGCATCGTGACGCGTCCGGCCAGCGTCACCACGCCGTGGTCCACCTGGACGTCCACGTCGTCGAAGATGGTGAAGAACACATAGCGCTGGACGTGCTGCGCGACATCCGCGGCGATGTCTTCGTCGGTCAGCACCTGCTGTGCGGCCGCCGGCGCTGCCAGCGCGGCGCACAGGAGCAGCGCGGCTGCGCCGCGCGCCACGGCGTGACGGGTTCTGGTCATGGTTCGTCCTCCTGAAAAGCGGCCCGCGCGCAGCAGCCATGCTGCCGCGAACGCCAGCGGCGCGCCGATGCCGGTGAGCACGGCGCCGAGCTTCAGCTCGGCGAGCAGCGGCCCGATCGGGTAGGCGCCGGTGGCGAAGAACAGGCCGAACGTGAACACACCCGACGTCGCCAGCGCGACGACGACGAGGTCGCGCCAGTGGAAGCGGGCCGGCAGGTGGAGGCCCGCCGCCACCGCGAGCGAGGTCGCGGCGACAATGCCGAGCGGCTTGCCGACGAGCGCCGCGGCCAGCAGCGCCCAGGTGCCGGTGCCGTAGCCGCTCAGCAGCACCCCCGCGTTCACGAACCCGAACAGGAACAGGACCGCCTGTATCGGATGCAGCCAGACGTGCTCGAACATCGCGGGTGTGTCGTGCGGGCCGTGGGGGCGATCGACGAAGAGCTCGAGGCTGCGCGGCTTGTGCGGAAAGAACGGCACGAGCGGGACGAGCGCGAGCGCGGGATGGAAGCCGTCGAGATGGAGCGCCCACCACGACAGCGGGCCGCACAGCAGGAGATACGGCCAGAACGTCCGCGCCTTCCAGTGCCGCAGGAGCGCGGCGAGTCCGAGCGCGGCCGCCATCAGCAGTGCGCCCCCGGGACGGACGTCGACGAACGACTGCCGCGACGCCACGTGCGCCGTCGCGAGGACGTCCACCGCGACGGCGAGGACGATCGCGAACGGCAGCGCCGGGTGGCGCGGGAAGATGGCCTTCACGATGAAGTAGGTGAAGGCGAGGTCCACCGCCGCCGCCACCGGCCAGCCCTCGACGAGCACCAGCTCGTGGCTCCAGGCGACCCAGCCCACGTAGACGAGCGCCGATCCGGCGGCCGCGCCCGCCGCCGCCACGAGCGGCAGCGTCCACTTGCGCCACGAGTGCAGGGCGCCATGCGGCAGCGTCTCCTCGACGATCTCCTGCGTGATGAGCGCCAGGAAGAGCGCCATCCCGATCTCGTTGACGGGGAAGGCGAGCGTCCGGGCGGTCGTGAAGTAGCTCTCGGGCGCGAGGTTCGCCCAGGCGAGCGCGACGGCGCCGCCGATCGGCAGCAGCAGGAAGTGGTCGACGATGAAGCGCCAGAGACGGGTGGTCATATGCGCCCCCTCACGTGCTCGGCCGCCTGCCGATCACGCCCGCGTCCACGGTGCGTCCCGTCCGCGCAATCGCGCGGAACGACATCTCGTCGCCGGCGATCTCGACGAGCAGGAAGCTCCGGTCCTCGTCGAAGCCGGCGGCCGTCGTCGCCGAGCGTCGCAGGTCGCCCTTCCGCAGCTGGCCGCCCGAGCCGGCGACGAAGTAGGTGATGCCCTTCTGCGGCACCAGGCGCTCGTAGATGTGCTCGTGGCCCGAGAACACGACGTTGACACCGTGCCGCACGAGCAGCGGCTCGAGCACGACGCGCAGCTCGACGTTGGAGCCGTGGCGTCCGCCGTTCGAGTAGAGCGGGTGGTGGAAGGAGACGACCTTCCACCGCTCCGTCGCGCGGGCGAGCGTGTCGTCGGCCCAGCCGAGCTGCTTGGGATCGAGCTGGTTGGTGTCGAGAATGACGAACCGCACCGGGCCGCGTGCGAAGGTGTAGTACCGCTCGCCCTTCATGTTGAACCCCGCATACAGGCGGTTGTCGGGCTTGTCGTGGTTGCCCAGCGCCGCGAAGAAGCGGACGCCGCCGCCGAGCAGCGCCGCGTACGGGCGCTCGAACTTGTCGACGAAATCCTGCGGCTCCTGCCGGCCGTACATGTTGTCGCCGAGCAGCAGGACGAAATCGAACGGGGACGCCGCGCGCGCCGCCGCCATCTGCTGCGCGATCTCGAACTGCGGCCGGCCTCCGGTGCCCGCGTCCCCGACGACCGCGAACCGCAGGGGCTCCTGCCCGGCCGGCGCGACGGCCGCCAGCAGCAGGACGAGGACAAGGCAGGTGAGGTGGCGCATGGCACGCTCCTCAGGTGCTCACGGTCCCGAAAGTCCGCGGCCTTCGTCGATCTTCGCGCGCAGCCGCGCGATGAAGCGCGCGCGCACCTGCGGCTCGTAGCCGCCCGCGCGGAACGCGTCGTCCCAGTCATCGCTGGTGAGCCCGCCGACGAGCGCGCTCGCCCAGCGCACGTCGGCCGGCGTGATGCGGCCGCGCACGAGCTCCTGGTGCCAGCCCTCGTAGGCGAACCGCACGACGCCGCGCTCGACGCCCTTGATGAACGCCAGCCGCTCGAAGACCGCGGGATCGCCGCGGACCGGCGTGATGCGCCCGGTGCTGCCGAGGGCGGTGCCGAGATCGCGGACGACGTACCAGCGCTCGGTGCGGCCGGGCCCGGCCCGGTACTCGTAGAGCGTGTTGTTCGCGTTCTTGAGATCCGAGCTGTTGAACATCAGCAGGATGACGAGCAGTCCCTGGTACGGGTGCGTGCCGACGAACGGGTTCTGCTGCCACGACCACTCGCCCTGGTCCTTCAGCGCGGCCACCTTCAGGCGGAATCGTCCGCCCGGGACCATGTGGGTGTGTCCGTCATGGCTGAGAGTGAAGACGGGCAGGTAGTAGACGGGCGGCTGGTGATACCCGCAGGCTGACAGCACGCGCGAGAGCACGACTTCGACCGGGCCCTCCGCGCCGCGGCCGTCGAGCGGCGGCTGCTTCACCTTCCACTCGCGTCCCGCCGGATCGCGCACGGTCATCCCGGGATTGACGCCGCCGTGCTTGGGCTCGACGAACTCGTAGACCGCCGCCGGGTCGGGGGCGCGTTCCGGGCCCCACGGGCCGAAGAACACGTCCGCGGATTCCTCGCGGTCGGGTGCGGTCCAGAGCTCCGCGAGGTTGACGGCGCCCGGGTGCGCGGTCGGCAGCACCGCCTTCGGCACGCACGTCGGCACGTACACCGCGAGGACGGCGGGAACCAGCACGACGGGAAGCCAACCGGTCATCGCCCGCGCTCCTTTACGGCACGAACGGCGCCGCCGCCGTCCGCCGCGACAGGCGCGCGAGCCGCAGCGGGTCCGACAGGCGGAACAGCACCTGCCAGCCCTCGTCACCGCGCGCGAGGTCGAGCCGGGCAATCGTCGAGGCGCCCGTGTGGAGGCGGACACCCGCGCCGTAGGAGGTGCGCGCGAGGTCGAGTGCCTTCACACGGGGCGCCACGTTGCCGGCGTCGACGAAGAGGGCGCCGTCCACGTGCGCCATCAGCGGAAACCGCGACTCGAGGTTGGCGACGAGGAGGTGCCGGTCGTGGAAGCGGTAGTCCGAGTACCCGCGCAGCGTGTTGTGGCCGCCGAGGGCGGGCAGCAGGTAGAACGGAATCGATCGGCCGCGGGCGGTGGAGGAGAAGACGCCAAGCCCGTGCGCGGCGACCACCAGCCGCCCGCCTGCCAGCGGGATGAAGTGCGCGCCTTCGGTCTCGTAGCGCGTGAAGACGTACGGACCGCCGTCGCGCGCCCGGAAGCCGACCCACGTGCCGCGGTAGAGGCCGCCCGCCGTTGGATGGCCCGGATGATTGCGCGTGTCGTGCACCAGCGAGAGGTCGCCGTGCACGAACGACGGCTGCGGCACGCCGCCGGCGGCGGTGTCCGGCAGATCGCGATCGAACGGTCCGGTGGAGGAGGAGATGCGCGGCCCGTCCAGCCACCCGGCGGTCGCGATCATCGACACCGCGCTGCCCTCCGGGCGCACGGTCGCGTAGCCGACGACATTCGTGGTGCGCAGGCGGTAATCGCTGTCCGCGTCGCGCACCTGCGTCATGTCGCGCCAGAGCGCCTGCGCGCCGATGGAGACGTGATCGCCCGCGAGCGCGGGCAGCTCGAACCGTGCCTGCGCGGTCTTGTAGAGGCGCCACGACAGCGCGCCCGACACGTCCACGATCGCGCGTTCGCCCAGGAGGCGGTGCCGGTATCCCGGGCCGCCGGAGATCCACCCGGCCCCGGTGATCATGTTTCCGGTGCTCGCGTAGACGCCGTTCTCCGGCGCGCCGTTGCCGGCCTTCCGTTCGGCGACGAAGGTCACCGCCTCGTGCAGCACACGCGGGTCGGGGAAGAGCGCCGGCGCGGCCGCGCCCTCGCTCTGCGCGAACGCCTGCGCCGGCAGGACCGCCAGCACGAGAAGGAGCGCGCGCAGCACGCGCGCGGCCCGGTGGGGCAGCGCGTGCCGTGCCTCCAGCCGCGCGCACAGGCGCTCGGCGCGGTGCCAGTCGGAGCAGTGCCCCGCCGGCAGGGCGTGGCCCTCGACCACGAGACACACGTCCCATCCGCCATCGTCGGCGGCGCGGATGTCGATGTGGGGTTCGTCCAGGTCGAGGGAGGGTTCGCGGCATTCCAGGGTGGTCGTCACGGGCGTGCCTCGCTCTGCGCGGACGACCGCATCAGGCGTGCCAGCTCGTGCGCGACGCTTCACTGCGCTCCCGGCGCCCCGCGGCGCGCATGTCGCGCATTTTTCCAGTTGCGTTCCGCGAAAATTCGCCGGACCTCGCAGGCGTCGTGCGCGAATGCGCGCGGGGGCGCGTGCTGGACCGGTTCTTGAAGCCCCGGCCCGTGACGCCGCGATTGGCGGGGCCGTTGGCAGGACGCCAGGCGGGATTTTTCGAAAGCCGTGGGATTTTTCGCTATGACTGAGTCACCCCGTCAGCTGTGCGTGCTGGTCGTCGAGGACGAAGCCCTGCTCCGCTGGTCGATTGCCGAGACGCTCGCGCACCGCGGCCACACCGTGGTCGAAGCCAGCAGCGCGAGCGGCGCGGTCCGTGCGCTGCACGAGACGCGCGATCCGATCGACGTCGTCCTGCTCGACGTCCGGCTGCCCGACTCCGACGACCTCGGCCTGCTGGCCGACGTCCGGCGCCTCAGGCCCGACAGCGCGGTTGTCATGATGACGGCGTTCAGGACCCCTGACGTGACGCAGGGCGCCCTCGAGCTCGGCGCCTACCGCGTCCTGGACAAGCCGTTCGACATGAACGGGCTCGAGGCGCTGGTGATCGCGGCGGATCGCGACCGCTCGATCCACTGACAGGGAAGGAGGGCGGCATGATCACGATCGCCCGCATCCTGTGCCCGACCGACTTCTCCGATGGCTCCCGTCACGCGCTGGATCACGCGATGTCGATCGCGCGCTGGTACAGGTCGCAGGTGACCGTGCTCCACGTGCACCGGCTGACGACGCCGGTCTACGCGGTGGCACCCGTGACGATGCCGGTCGGCGCGCAGGTGCTGACGCTGACGGCGGCCGAGACCGCGCATCTGCTCGACGCGCTGGAGGAGTTCGTTGCGCCCGAGCGCGGGCAGGGCACCGCGGTCGAGACCGCGCTGGAGCAGGACTTCGACGTCGCCGACGCGGTCCTGGCGCGCGCCGGGACGATGCGGGCGGACCTGATCGTGCTCGGCACGCACGGCCGCTCGGGCTTCCAGCGCTTCATGCTCGGGTCGGTGGCTGAGAAGCTCCTGCGGCGCGCCGACTGTCCTGTCCTGACGGTTCCGCCGCGCGCCGGCGACGTCGAACGGCCGATCTCGATGCGGCCCCGCATCCTGTGCGCCGTGGACTTCTCGAAGGCCTCGGCGCGCGCGCTCGACTACGCGGCGTCGCTCGCGCGCGAGTCCGACGGCGCGCTCACCGCGCTGCACGTCGTGGACGTGCCGCCGGAGTCGTCCGACCCGTCCCTGCCCGACATCTCCGCGTACCGCACGGCGCGCTTCGAGGAGGCGCGGCTGGCGCTGGCCGGCACCGTGGCCGCGCTCGACGAGGGCTGGAAGGCCGCGCCGCTCGTGCTCGCCGGCAAGCCGTCGCGGGAGATCCTGCGCGTGGCGGCGGAGCAGCAGGACGATCTCATCGTCATGGGCGTGCTCGGTCGTGGCGCGCTGGATCGGGCGTTCTTCGGCTCCACGGCCGAGCACGTGGTCCGTCAGGCGTCGTGTCCCGTGCTGACGCTCAGGGCGCCGGACTGAGGGCGCCGTGGCCCGCGTCACCATCGACGGCCGGCCGTACGAGGTGCCCGACGGCGGCTCCGTGCTCGGCGCGGTGCGGGCCGCACGCGTCCGCCTGCCCACGCTGTGCCACGATCCGCGGCTCGCGCCGTCCGGCGTGTGCCGGCTTTGCCTCGTGCGCATCGCGGGAGTCGCGCGCGCGGTGACCGCGTGCACCACCCCGCTGGCCGACGGCATGGACATCGTGACCGCGTCGCCGGAGCTTGCCGCCGCGCGGCGCGGCATCCTGCGCATGCTGGCGGCGCGGCGGCGGTCGCGGGCCGCCCTCATCGACGAGTCGCATCCCTACATCCGCGTGGACATGTCGCGCTGCGTGGACTGCTATCGCTGCGTGCAGATCTGCGACGAGGTGCAGGGACAGTTCGTCTGGCACGTCCGCGGCCGCGGCCTCGACACGCGGATCGAGCCCGACGGCGCGAGCCTGCGCGAGAGCGCCTGCGTGAGCTGCGGCGCCTGCGTGGACACCTGCCCCACGGGCGCGCTCGAGGATCGCCTGGGCGCGGCGCACGGGGCGCCCGACACGTGGACCCGCACCGTGTGTCCCTACTGCGGCGTCGGCTGCGAGCTCGACGCGGGCACGCGCGACGGCCGGCTGGTGGCCGTCCGGCCCGTCATCGACTCGCCGGTGAGCCGCGGGCACCTGTGCGTGAAGGGACGCTACGCGTTCGACTTCGTCGCCGCCGGGGACCGCGTGACCGAGCCGATGGTCCGCGGGCGCGGCGCCTGGAGGACGGTCACGTGGGACGAGGCGTACGCGGTCGTGGCGGCCCGTCTCGGCGACGTCATCCGCCGGCACGGCGCCGACGCGGCCGCCGTGCTCACCTCGGCGCGGGCCACCAACGAGGACAACTACGTGGCGCAGAAGTTTGCGCGGGCCGTCCTCGGCACGCACAACGTGGACTGCTGCGCGCGCGTGTGCCACGCGCCGAGCGCCGCCGCCCTCAGGCGCGTCGTCGGCGCCGGTCTCGCCACCGGATCGTTCGACGACATCGAGCGCGCGGCGACGCTTCTCGTCTGCGGCGCCAACCCCACGGAGAGCCACCCGGTCGTCGGGGCGCGCATCAAGCAGGCGGCCCGCCGCGGCGCGCGCCTGATCGTGATCGATCCGCGCCGGATCGAGCTGGCGGCGTACGCCGACCTGCACCTCGCCGTCCGTCCGGGCACCAACGTCGCGCTGCTGAACGCGATGGCGCACGTCGTCCTCGCGGAGGGGCTCGGCGACCGCGCCTTCCTGGCGGCGCGGACCTCGGGCCTGGAGGAGTTCCGGCGGTTCCTCGACGCGTGGCCGCCCTCGCGGGCGGCGGAGATCTGCGGCGTCGACGCCGCATCCATCCGCCGCGCGGCGGTGCTCTATGCCACCGGGGCCCCCGCCACGAGCGTGCACGGGCTCGGCGTGACCGAGCACGTGCAGGGCACCGACGGCGTCGCCGCGCTGATCAATCTCGCGCTGCTGACCGGCAACATCGGGCGTCCCGGCAGCGGCGTGAACCCGCTGCGCGGCCAGAACAACGTGCAGGGCGCGGCGCACATGGGGTGTGACCCCGGCGTGCTCGCCGGGTCCGTGCCGGTCGATCAGGGCCGCGTCGCGTTCGAGCGGCAGTGGGGCGTCGCGCTGCCGTCCGCGCACGGCCGCACGCTGCCGCAGATGCTCGACGGCGCGATCGACGGCAGCGTCAGGGCGCTGTGGATCATGGGATACGACGTGCTCCTCAGCAACCCGGACGCCGCCGCGACCGCGCAGGCGCTGGCGGCGCTCGACGTCGTCGTCGTGCAGGACCTGTTTCTCACGGAGACGGCGCGCGACTACGCGTCCGTGTTCCTGCCGGCGTGCTCGTCGTTCGAGAAGGACGGCACGTTCATGAACGCCGAGCGCCGGGTGCAGCGCGTGCGCGCGGCGCTGGCGCCCCGCGGCGGGTCGAAGGCCGACTGGCAGATCGTCTGCGAGGCCGCGCGGGCGATGGGCGCCGGTGGGTTCGACTACGCCGGCCCCGAGGCGATCTGGGACGAGGTGCGCGCGCTCTGCGCGGGCGCGCGCGGCATGACCTACGCGCGGCTCGACCGCGGCGGGCTGCAGTGGCCGTGCCCGTCGCTCGACCACCCGGGCACCGCCACGCTGCACGCCGAGACGTTTGCCCGCGGCCCGCGCGCGGTGCTCGAGCCGGTGCCGTATCGCGAGTCCTCGCAGACGCCGTCCACCGAGTACCCGTTCCAGCTCATCACCGGGCGTACGCTGTACCAGTTCAACGCGGGGACGATGACCGGCCGGACGCGGAACGCCGACCTCCGGCCGGCCGACCTGCTCGACATCTCACCGGACGACGCGGCGCGCGTCGGCGTGGGCGAGGGGGACGCGGTGCGCGTGATCAGCCGTCACGGCACGGCCGTCCTCGGCGCGCACGTCGACGCGACCGTGGCGCCGGGGCAACTCTTCGCGACGTTCCACCAGCCGGCGGTTCGCCTGAACGCGGTGACCGGGGAGGGCAGGGACCCCGTCACGGGGACGCCGGAGTACAAAGTCACGGCCGTCCGCCTGGAGCACGCGTGACGGCCGTCGTCGGAGAGGTTATCTGACGCTGACGGTGTCGCCGCGCAGCGTTGTCTGCGCCCGGCCCACCTCGATGTGCTTGTACATCAGCACCACGGACGCGGCGGGATATCCGCTCACGCGCTTCCACTCCTGGAGCCACTCGGCGAGCAGCGCGCGTGCCGGCGTCCGGCCGTCCTGCCGCAGCGCCGCGACGACGTCGGCCGACGTCTCGATCCAGAGCCGCTCGTGCGCGGCGGCGGCGCTCATGACCTGCAACGTCACCGGCACCGAGCGCCGGCAGAAGTCGGACGCGTTCCGGATGTCACGGAGGCTCTCGCCCTCGAGCCATCCGCAGGTGACCGAGCGCACCTGGATCTCGTGGTGCTCGTGATGCGCGCGCAGCGGCGCAGCGAGCAGGAGCAGCAGGCACAGCACGGCCGGCAGTTTCATCGCTCCCGATAGGCTAACAGATCTCATCGCAAACGCCGCTTCCCGGCGCGCTGACGGCGATTCTGTTGTCCACGCGGCTGATGCCGGGCGCGTGCATCGCCGCGCGCTCCGCGGCGTCGTGTTCGTGCCACGTGCGCACGTGGCCGGTGAGCGTCGCCGTGTGTCCCGAGACGTGCACGCCGATGCCGTGGGCATCGACGTCGGCCTCGCGGTGCAGCGCACGGACGATCTGGCGCTTCACGTCCACCGTGGACGCGACCGGCGCCACGTGGATGCGGTTCACGACGCCCTTGATGCCGGGCACGTGGCGCACGGCCTTCTCGGCGACCGCGCTCTTGAAGAGCGTCGGCACGTCCCCGGTCAGCGTCACGTGGCCGTTGTGCACCGTGATCTGGATCGTCCCGGGCAGCGCCGCGCGCAGCGACAGCGCCTTCACCGCGTCGTCGGCGATGTCGGCATCGGTCCGCGCGTAGCGCAGACGCACGTGAATGTCGTTGGCGACGGCGCGGACGCCGCGCATCCGTTTGACCGCGCGCTCGGCGGCGAGCTTGCCCGCGTAGGTGTCGATGAAGCCCGTGAGCGTCACGACGCCCTCGTGCGCGGTGACGCCGATGGCGCTCGCGTCCACCTGCGAGTCCCAGTCGAGCTGCTGCACCACGGCGTTGCGGAGGACGAGGTCGGCTTCGGTGAGGGTGGCGGTGGTCATGACGGCTTCTCCTTCCTGAGGATTCGGATCCGCGCGTCGGCCACGGTGGCGCCTGCGGGCCCGACGATGACGGGATTCAGATCGAGCTCGACGACCTCCGGGCACGCGTCGACGAGCGCCGACACGCGCAGCAGCACGTCGCGCAGGGCGGGCTCGCCGCCCGGCGGCGTGCCGCGGAACCCGCGCAGCAGCGCCGTCGCGCGCACGCGGTCGAGCAGTCCCTGCGCCGCCGTATCCGTCAGCGGATGGAGGCCGCACGCCGTGTCGCGGACGAGCTCGGCCGTCCTGCCGCCACTGCCGCAGACGACGACGTGGCCGAAGGCCGGGTCGGCCACGGCGCCCACGAGGAACTCGGCGCCGTACGCCATCGGCTGCAGCAGCACCTGGTCGATGTCGCGCCCGCGCCGCGCCGCGAGCGCGGCATACGCGCGGCGCACGTCGGCGTCGGCGATCAGGTTGGTCGCCACCGCGTGCGCTTCCGACTTGTGCACGATCGCGGGGCCCGCGCCCTTCACCGCGACGGGAAACCCGAGGCGGCGCGCGAGATCCGCGGCCTGCGCCTCGCTGCACACGGCGACCGTCGGCACGTGCGCAATGGCGAACGCGTCGAGCAGCGCCAGCGCGTCGAGCGGCCGCAGCCAGCCGTCGCCCGAGAGCGGCGCCCGCTCGACGATGGCGCGGGCGGCCGACAGGTGCAGGTCCTCGAAGCATGGCGGCCGGCCAGGCGGCGTCGCGCGCCACCGCACGTACGGCAGGACGCGCGCGAGCGTCCGCGCGGCCGACTCGGGAAACGCGTAGGCCGGCA
>Ga0194131_10003019_pt1 | contig 26970 bp, 25 predicted proteins | sample TA2KigO120mmetaG_FD_148631 | JGI IMG/M metagenome (GOLD analysis project Ga0194131, IMG submission 148631) | Freshwater microbial communities from Lake Tanganyika, Tanzania - TA2015053 Kigoma Offshore 120m | ecosystem: Environmental > Aquatic > Freshwater > Lake | place: Tanzania: Lake... | reverse complement strand
TTCCATCATAATCAAGTTAAAACGAATAACTGATACCATCATAGTATGTGACGATGGATCATCCGATTTAACAAGTAAAATTGCATCAGATCTTGGTGCTATCACAATCACACATCCAAAAAATGTCGGTTATGGAGCTGCGATAACCAGTTTATTTGCCAAAGCCAGAGAAATTGATATTGACATATTAGTCACTTTTGATGCAGATGGTCAACATAGAGTTGAAGATATTGAATCAGTTTTAGAACCGATTTTGAAAGGTGAAGCAGACATTGTAATTGGCTCAAGATTCATTGGAATGGAGAGCCAGATTCCAAAATACAGAAAAATTGGCATAAAAGCCATAACGGGTTTAACAAATGCAATAACGGGTTCTCAAATAAAAGATTCACAGAGTGGGTTTAGGGCCTATACCAGTAACGCATTAAGAAAAATACACACAATTGAAAATGGAATGGGGATTTCAACGGAGATTCTGATCAAAGCCTCAAAAAATGATCTTAAAATCACAGAAATACCAATAGAAGTTACCTATGCGGAAGATGGCTCAACGCATAATCCTGTAGTGCACGGAGCTTCTGTTTTAATGAGTACTTTTAAGTTCATGTCTTTGCAAAAGCCTCTTGTTTTTTATGGAATACCAGGGATTTGTTTTCTTGTAGTAGGCTTAATTTTTATTGGTTGGACAGTGCAGATATACATAGCGTCAGGATCTGTCATAACAAACATTTCATTGATAGGAATAGGTTGCATAATTGTAGGGATACAGCTTTTGATTACCATCACCATAATCAATGCGTTGATAATTCTAATTAAGGAGCAAAGATGACACATAAAGTATTATTTTGGCAGACTAGTGATTGGTTTAATTATAATTTAGCATTTGAGTTACAGCAAAAAGATTTAGAGCTTTATGCTATAATTGATGTTCCAAACAAACCAAAGAAATTCTTTCAGGAACAGAGACTTGTAGAGTATAAAAAAACATGGTTTTTTCACGACCATATTAAAAACACAAAGAAATATGATGTTTCATATTTAGAAAAATTTGAAGAAAAATACGGTATTGATCTATGGATTTTAGCGTATAATGAGAGAATTTTTTATAATTATAATCAATACAAAAAATTTGAAACCAGTGAAGTATTATCCATCATTGAGCAAGAGTGTAGATTATTTGAGCGTGTCTTAGATGAGATAAAACCTCATTTTCTAATAATATCATTAACATGGCAACATCAAGGAGAATTACTCCGTTTACTATGCAAAGCACGAGGCATAAAAGTTCTTATGATAAATGGTTTTGTTTTCGGTGCCGGTTCTGGTAAATGGGTCATATCAGAAGACTTTGGCTCGCTTGATCATGCTGCCAAAATATCATCAGTATCGAATGGTATGACTTTTGAGAGATTAGAGAACATTATTGAAGGATTTGGAATTAGTCAGAATATTAAAAAACTAATAAATGAAACAGTAAAGAATGTAAAATTTCTGAGATTGTGCGCAGGCATAAACATGTTATTTGGTGATAATTCGAAAACTCATTTTACATATTATGGCAGAAGTAAATGGAGGGTTATAAAAAATGAACTAAACTTTTTGATAAAAACAAAATTACGCGAATCTTTCATAAACAAAAACTTGCATAAAGCCATTCCTGATTATAAAAAATTCATCTTTTTTCCCTTACACGCCGAAGAAGAAAGAGCTACTCTCATCGGAGCTCCATTTTACACAAACCAGATAGAAATAATAAAGAATATCATCAGATCGTTGCCAGTTGGCTACAATCTAGTAATTAAAGAACATCCCGCAATGAGAATAAGAGGTTGGAGAGATATTTCAGAATATAGGGAATTGATGAATTTGCCCAATACTATTTTGATACATCCAAATTTGATCACTAGTGAAATCATTAAAAAATCCTCATTGGTTATTACAATAAATTCTACTACAGGATTTGAAGCTGCTTTTTATCAGAAGCCAAGCATAACTTTTATGCCAAAGGATTATTCTAGATTATCATTTTCATTCACAATAAACAATCCAAATGATCTATCAAAAACAATAAGAAAAGCACTTAAAGTCAAACCTGATCCTGATGAATTATACGATTATTTACATAGTTTCAAGGACGAACTTTTTGATTTCAATTATGTTCAATTTCAATTGGATTATGGTGATATGTTTTATTATGGAGGAAATTTGGTGGATGTAGAGATAAAAGAAAATGATGTCCATGTCTTTTTAGATAAACAAAAAAAGATTTTTTCAGAAGTTGTAAAAAAGTATTTACTTAAGATGGGAGAATATTCAGAACTACACTCTAAAATTAACGACTAATGATGATGATTAATCTTACATATGAACGAAAAATCAATTAAAAAATATAATTATGAATCAAATACAACATCAGAGAATATAGATTGTGTTATTTTTTATGATTCGACCATCAGTTTAGAAAACCTCACAACGACAATAGACGGAAAAACATATGCGATTTTTACCTTGGATTATGAATCTCATGAAATATTAGAAAGAAATAAAATTTCACATAGATCATCAGATAATTTTCTTATGAAGAATGAATTAGTAAATATTCAAGAAAGATCATACTATTTCGCAAAATGGGCTGAAAACAAAGACATTGAGCCAGATTTGATATACAGTGACATAAATTTAGGAAAATTACCATATGTTGAATTTCATTATGGGTTAGTTCAAATCCTAAAGAAAATCCTAAGTGTCAAGAATATTATAAATAGTCATTTAGGAAAAGAATATTTTTGTTCAAGAGTAAATTACAAAATTTTGGAACTTTTTATAAAAGAAGTAAATATCATACCATCAGAATCTGCAAGAGAAAAAAACTTTCTTTATGATAATATAAGAATTCCATTTAAGTTTTTTGGATTAACTACTTCTTTCTATATCTCTAAAGAAAATTATGTCAGAATTAGAGATTTTATTGAAGAAGTATTTGTCCAATTTTTTAATTGGAAGAATAAAAAAATAAACAATTCAAATAAACAAAATGTACTTGTGGAATTTGACACAATTCGAATAAAAGAATTGTTAAAGAAAGATAGTAAGTCTTGTTTGCTAATATATAATCGAAGAAGACCTACAATATGGAATTTTGAATCTCTTTTAGCTCTCAAGAATTCGAATGCATACGTATTGACAAAAAAAAGATTAATCACATATGACTCCAACATAAAAAATGACGTCAAATCTAATATTGACAGATTTTCAGTTTTTATAAAGAAAAATGAATTTTTTGAAAAATTTTTTGTAATTAATGACATATGTTTTTGGAAAATAATCAAGGATGATTTTGTTAAACTTCATGTTAAAAGAATGAACGAGGCAGTATTTGAGATAAATTTGGCCAAAATTATGTTTGAAAAGTTAAAAATTGGTTCTGTCACAGTCTGGTCAGAAAGTGGATTTAGTGAGCAAATACTTATCGGGTTAGCAAAATCTTACGGAATTCCAACCAATTTAGTTCAACACGGCATCTATCATGATACTGATGAAGCTTTTAGGTACAATGAATTCTATGGAGTGCTCCCCATATTGACAAATAATTTTTTGTCTTGGGGAGAGATTACTAGCAACTATGTTAGAAAGTTTTGCTTGGACAAAAATATAATCAATATTGGAAGTTTATTTTATGATTCAGTAAAATGCATAGATAGTTCCGAAGGCTATATGTTACTTGTAACGACATCCCCGAGGCGAAACATAGTATTTGAATTAACTGATGAATCAATTAGAAAATATGAAGACTGTATTAAACAAATTTGTAATATTTGCAAGAAATTAAATAAAAAACTTGTTATCAAGATGCATCCGGACCAGGATGAAAGAGAGATTGTTGATATCGTAAAAAAAATAGATAAAAACATCAGAATAGTAAAGTACGCAAATATACTAGATCTTATTTCGTCTTGTTTTTGTCTTCTTTCTATAGATAAATCAACTACAATGCTAGAGGCATTGATTATGGGAAAACCAATAATTGCTATTAGAACCAAAGAGCCAGAATTAGGCATGCCGTCGATTTTTCAATCAAATGCAACACCCTATCTCAAAATTGAAGATTTGGAAGAGCACCTACAAAAAATAATAATAAATGACACATACCGAAAACAAATAATTGAAAATGGTAAAAATTATGTTGATAGATTCCTTACAAATCCTGGTACGGCCTCAGATTCATTTTTGGAGTTTATTTATAAGACGTATCACTAACTAGGATTCATTCTGTAAAAGTAATTTCAAACCTTGTTCAAGAGATATTTTTGGCTCATAGTTTAGAATTTTCCTAGCCTTAGATATTTGTGGAATTCTTGTCATTATTTCAGTTCGATTTCTTTTGGATTTTTCAAATGGAATAAAATCAATGCGACTCTTTGAATTAGATAGTGAGATAATTTTTTTTGCTAATGACTTGATGTTGATGGGCTCCAAGTTATTTCCAACATTAATTATTTGAGAATTGCCTTTGGTGAGAGAGTTTTTAAATGCTCGTGCCACATCTAACACATGACAAAAGGCTCTTACTTGTGAGCCATCTCCGTGTATTGTAATTTTTTGGTTCTCTAGAGCCCTACTTATGAATTCTGGGATAACCCAACAGTTTCCTTGTCCATTTCCATAAACATTGAATAGTCTTAGAATGGTGTATTGCATTCCAAATTCTCTAGAGTATGCTTTAATGTATTCTTCTGCGGCTAATTTGCTTATACCATAATTAGTAATTGGGATTACATCATCATTTTCTGAAATGGGAATTTTTTTTGGTTCCCCATAGACTTCAGAAGATGACGAAAAGATAATTTTTCTAACATTGTTTTTTTTACATGACTCAAGAACATTTCTGGTTCCATAGATATTAGTATCAAGTGTACGTATGGGGTTTTTTTCAGTGTTTATAACTCCTAGAGCAGCAGCGAGATGAATTACAATATCAGAATTTTTTGTTGCCTTATTTATTGAATTTATTTCACTGATATCTCCGAGAATAAAATCCACGTCAGGAATTGGGTTTTTTTTTACATCTAGAATTTTTATTTTGTGTTTTTCTTTTAGTTTGTTAGCTATATTTTGACCAATGAACCCCGAACCGCCAACAATAGTTATTATCATTCATTTGCAAAACAATTCAATTCTATAAATATCATGACTAGATTAATAATTTCAGTATAATTTTAGAAACTCTCTCAGATGCTTTACCATCTACAATTCTCATTTTCTTAGTTCTTATTTTTTTAGTTTCAATTGATTCTAGAAGATGCTCTAACCTATTTTTTGTTTTATTTCTCACAAGTCCTAAATCCTTAGCGATTTGTCTTTTTCTCCATTCTTTGGATGTTAAGGTTTGATGTTTGACTTGTGAAATTATAGCGAATGGTACATTACAAGCTGCAAACTCATAAGTCGTTATTCCGCCAGCACACAAACCATAACGGCTTTGCAGTATTTCTTGTTTCATATTATTTGTTTTTTGTTTTAATATTAGATTTTTTCCGAATACTTTCTTAAATTGTAATATTGTATTGCTCTTTACCGTTCCAGGCCCAAGTATTATCTTCAACTTTAATTTTTTATATTTTTGGGCAGTTTCCAATAACATTTCTATGATTTTATTTTCATCAAATCCACCAAAGGTAGCCAAAACATCAATTGTTTTTTTTATTTTTTTGATATGAGCGAAATTTGGATTTATTATTTGATACTTGGGCCCGACATAACAAATTCTTCCATACCTATTTACGATTTTTCCATTGGAGAATCCAATAAAACCATTGAAGATCAGATCTGCTGGAAAATCAATTAACCACAAATCCGATATTACAACTACTTTGGTAAATTTTGATACGGCTTGAACGTACTTCTTTTTTAGTTGATACCTATCTATGATTAGAACATCTACTTTGCATTTTTTTATTAATGCAATTGTTTTTGTTATATCTATATTGAGAGGTATGTTTTTTTGTAACACTTCTAGATTCACAAATCCCATAGAATTCAACACTTTTTCCGCATTACCAAAATCTTCTACCAAAAATTTGATTTGATTTGGTTTTAATGCCTTGGCTATATTGGCAGATCTGTAAATATGTCCAAAGCCAAGCTGTTTTGTTGGGGCGATCCCTCCAGAGGTTCTTATTAAAATTGATAATTTTTGCATGAGATTCTTTCATAATTGTAGTGAATTATAAATAATGTGTATTGCATCTAGCGATACATAGAGATTGGTTTTTGATTTTACAAAATTAAGTGATAGCAATCATACTTTCGTCATAGCAGAAGCTGGTTCAAACTGGAAGACAGACACTAGTAAGACTGATCTAGAGCAAGCAGAGAAATTAGTCGAAATTGCTTCATCTTGTGGTGCAGATGCGGTAAAATTTCAGATGTTTAGATCAAAGACTCTTTATGCTCACAGGCCTGGCATTAGCGATTATCTTAAAAAAAATGACATCAGAATTGATGTTGGAGAGATGTTTGAAAATTTAGAAATGCCTTACGAGATGATTCCTGAAATTCACAAAATTTGCAAAAAGAACAACATAATGTTTATGTCGTCAGTATTTTCAGTTGATGATGCAAAAATAATAGATCCATTTGTTGAAATGCACAAGATAGCTTCCTATGAAATTAATCATGTCAGATTGTTGGAATTTGTTGCAAAGACAAAAAAACCAGTAATAATATCTACAGGTGCATCAACTTATACTGAAATAGACTTTGCAGTGAATTTAATCAAAAAATATAATGATAAAATAGCACTTTTGCAATGTACTGCAAAATATCCAACTCCCATTGAATCATTAAATTTGTCTGTCATACCAGAACTAGAAAAAAAATATGGGTTGCCGGTAGGTTTTTCTGATCATAGTGAAGATCCAATAATTGGCCCAGTAACAGCAATAGCATTAGGCGCAAAAATTGTTGAAAAACACTTTACTACAGATAAAAATAACAAAGGTCCTGATCATAGATTCGCATTAGACCCAAATGAATTGCGAATCATGATTGAATCGATACGCAAATCAGATCTGGCCAAGGGTACATCAACAAAAACGATCTTACCGGAGGAAGTAGAGCTAGAGAAATTTGCCAAAAGATCCATTCAAGCTATAAAAAATATACGCAAAGGAGACATTTTACTTGAAGGAGCCAACTTTGACGTATTAAGACCAGGCAATAAAAAAAAGGGCCTTGACGCGAGATTTTTATCAAAAGTTATAGGCAAGAAATCTGCCATTGATGTAGAAATTGGCGATGGAATTGTAGAATTCGAGTAGGTTATTTTGAATATTTGTTTACAAGTCTAATTATTTTATCAATGTCATTTTGTTTAAGATTTTGATGGCATGGTATAGTCACAATTTGGTTTCCTACTTTTTCAGTGACCTTTAGAACATTTTTGGTTCTATAAAGATTAAAACTGTGGATTGGCCTATAATGCGTCCCAACTTCTATCCCATGTTTTTTCATATTCATCATAAATTCGGTTCTGTTTTTTATCAATATCCAAAAAAAGTGATATGAGCTATTATGATCGTAGGGCATTTTAGATTCAACATCAAGTTCCTTAGAATAGCGTTTAGCGATCTTTTTTCTTTTCAGGTTATTTTTTTCCAATTTCAATAGTTGACATAAGCCAAGTGATGCTGATATTTCGTTCATATAATAATTCCAGCCTATCTCATCAACATCATAGTACGTATCTTTTCTATTTGATATACCACACCATCTCAATGACTTAAGTTTTATTTCGGATTCGTTAGAGTTAGTTTTATTGAGGGTGATTAGCCCGCCAGAAGGCATTGGCAAATTTTTTGATGGATGAAAGCTGAAACATACTGCGTGTCCATGTGAGCCGATTTTTTTATTATTATAATCTGCACCTACAGCATGAGCAGCGTCTTCAACTAGGAATAATGAATTTTTATCGCAAATCTCAACTAAAGACGTTAAATCGCAAGGCGTTCCACCGAAATGAACTGGAAGTATAAGTTTAGTTTTGTGGGTTATTGATTTTTGTACTTCTTTTGGATCAATGCACATAGTGTTAGGGTCAACATCAACAAATTTTGGTATTCCACCATTATACACAACAGCATGTGCGGTAGAAACAAAAGATAGTGAGGGAAGGATCACTTCTTTATTTTTTATATTAAATAATGACAGTGCTAGATGGAGTGCAGCGGTACCACTATTTACTGCTATAGATGAATTAGAACCAACATATTTTTGGAATTCACTTTCGAATTGACCAACAATTCCAGCCCCTGCTCCAGATGCCCAGAATTTGCTCTTTATTGTTTTTAGCGCAATATCTAGATCTTTTTTGTCTAATTTAATATCAAAGAGTTTTATTTTTTTCATTTACAGTATTCCTATATGTAAAAACTATTTTTAACGGCTTAAAACCATTTTTCTTGAAAAAACTAATAGAGTTCTTATTATTGGGATTTATGTTAGCTAAATAATAGGATTTAGGATATCTATCCATCATCAATTTCATTGCTTCCTGACCTATGCCCATACCAGAATAAGCTTTTTTTATGAAAATACCAATTTCATTTTTTTTCGTAAGGTATATTGTGCCAACGTTAGATTTTTTGTATATTATCATCAACCATCTATAGTACGGCTTTGTTTTAATGAATTTCATATGTTTAATGTAGGTCGGCATTGCATTGTGTTCAATATTGATATTTTCTGTTCGCTCCAGCATCAAATCATATAGAAATTGGTAGTCGCTCTTGGTAACAGGTTTAAGGTCAACATTTAATTTCTTCATTATTTATCACAAACCTTCCATTTAGACATATGATTAACATTTACAGACATGGCTTTCTTTTGGTTAATACTTATTCATCATAAATCGGTCATTAAAATTTTTATTATAAGTGCGCAGAATCTAGTTATGAAAGAATCTCCACATATGGATTTGGAAATACATCCAACAAAAGACATCAATGATGGACACATTAACGGTTCGTTAACTGTAATCTGGAGAGATTATGATGGAACCATTTCAGAAGAGATAAAGATGATTTATGTGTCATCAGTAGAACCTGGCGAGATAAAGGGGCCTCATTTACATACTAAGAGAAATAGTTACTTTATTTGTATTCACGGCAAAGTTGTCTTCATACATAGAGATGAAAATGGAAAATATTATGAGATAGAAGCAAGTGCAGAAATTCCAAAAATGATAAAAATTCCAAGAGGGATAGCATCTGCACATGTCAATATATCTAACCAAACGTCGAAGATATTAGCTCTTGCTGATATATCATGGAAACCAAATGATAATGAGATGGAAAATGTTGTTTTCACAGAATATGATTGGAAAAAATGGTTTTCCTCCAAAAAATTGTAAGATATTTACAAATCAGTTATACAGATTATAGCCGAAGATGTTAAACAGTTCAACTCATTCAACGTTTGTTACCAATATATTCAAGATTGTTTAAACAAAATTAATTGTTAGATATAGCTACTCTTAAAAAATATGATATTAGTGGAATGTACCAAGTTTATGACAAATGGCCACAAATAGCAAAAGAAAGTTACGCAGCAGATCAGATAGAGGTTGATTTTAGGAATATCAAACATATTGTTTTTGCCGGAATGGGTGGATCTGGTACATTGCACGACATATTTGCAGCAATTTTATCCAAGACTAACATTCATGTGAGTATTGTTAAAGGATACCATTTACCAAACACTGTTGATGCTAACACACTTGTTGTGACAACTAGTGTTTCTGGAAACACGATTGAAACTCTTACTGTTTTAGATGCCGCAAAAAAATTCAATTGCAAGATAATCGCATTTTCAAGCGGCGGAAAAATTAAGAAATATTGTATTGAACATAATGTAACACACAGACAGATTCCAATATATCATTCACCACGATCATCATTCCCATCATTTTTATTCTCAATGTTAAAGATATTGCAACCAATAATTCCAATAAAAAATAAAGATATTTTTGAATCAATAAATTGTTTGGAAATTCTGCAGAATAAGATCTCATCGGATAATTTGACTTCAGATAATCAATCTCTAAACATTGCGTATTGGCTTACCAGTATCCCAGTAATTTATTATCCGTGGGGACTACAGGCTGCTGCAGTGAGATTCAAAAATTCTTTACAAGAGAATGCAAAGATGCATGCCATGGTAGAAGACATCATAGAAGCATCACACAACGGTATAGTATCTTGGGAAATGCCATCTAATGTAAAACCCATTTTAATTCGAGGAGAAGACGATTATATAAAAACAAAAGAACGGTGGAATATAATTAAAGAATATTTTGAATCTAAAAAGATAGAATACAAAGAGACTCCAATATTAAAGGGCAGTATTCTGACAAAACTAACGAATTTGATTTATCTGTTAGATTACTCTACAATATACCGATCTGTTATTTCGGGAATAGATCCAAGTCCTGTAAAACCTATTAATTTTATAAAAGAAAAAACATTATGATTTTTCATCGTTTCGATTAAGATTTAGGTTAATTATGTTTTCTAGAAAAAATTATGTAACAGCATTTTTGAATAACCATTTTATTCCCAAATAAAATACTTATTCTCAAACGGTTAGTTTCTAGCTAACTGTTTTTCAACTAGTTCACATATAATATGATAGATCACGCGATGCACTTCTTGGATTTTTGGGGTGGATGAAGAGTTTACAACTATTGGAATATCGACTAGGTTTTTGATTTTACCACCATTATTTCCAAGTAAACCAATTGTCAGAGCTCCCGCTTTTTTTGCAGTAATGAGTCCATTTTCAACATTTGTTGAATTGCCGCTAGTGGAGATTCCAATCACTACATCGCCTTTTACAATCAAGCTCTCACATTGTCTACTAAATACAACATCAAATGAATAGTCATTTGATAAAGAAGTAAGAATGGAAGAATCAGTAGTAAGTGCTATTGCTGGATAGCTTTTACGCTCAAGAGAAAATCTACCAATCAATTCAGCTGCAATATGTTGTGCATCAGCTGCACTACCGCCATTTCCAAACAACACAACTTTATTGTTATTTTTTATACAGTTAACTATTGCAGAAATTGTTTTTTCAATAGGTGAATGCAACGTTGTAGATTTTTTTATTATTTCAGAGCTGTCTAAGATGGCTTGTTCTATTTCTTTGCCACTCATCCAAGTATTTCCCTTAGCTTTTTTTGTGCTGGAAGTTCAGAATCCCATATTATTTTTATGCCATCACCAAGAATTTTGTCCAATAATCGTATATCCCGAACCATTCTGAATAACCCTTCAGGCTCAAGCGATGCTGCTTGATCAGAACCATACATAGCACGATCCAATGTGATATGTCTTTCAATTGATGTAGCTCCGAGCATTACTGCTGCAACACAGATCAAGTAGGAACTTGTTTCATGTCCACTATATCCAACACTACAATTGAACCGTTTTTGCAATGTTTGAATGATTTTGAGATTTGCTTCATGAGAGGGCATAGGATATGCACTGTGCGCATGCATTAGCTCAAACGGACAATTATTTTTTTTGAATATCATAACTGCTTTTTCGATATCTTGGATGGTACTCATGCCAGTAGAGATAAACGTGTGTTTTTTTTCTTCAGCAACAGTTTCTATTAATTTTTCATGAACAAGCATTGCAGATGCAATTTTATTATATTTAGTGTTAAATTTACGCATCTGGATCTGACTACTTACATCCCAACATGATAAATACCAAGGAATTTTTTTTTCTTTACAATATTTGTCAATTATCTCATAACTTCCTTCAGATAATTCTAATCCTAGTTTTTGATCGCGTTGTGTTTTCCCCCAAGGACTTTCTCTTGGAGAGTCTAGAAAGTCTTTATTGTATACTTTGTCAATATCACGTTTTTGAAATTTTACTGCATCGCATCCAGAGCTAACGGCAACATCAATTAATTTTTTTGCGATGTCTAAGCTACCGTTATGATTAATTCCTATTTCTGCAATAATAAAGACCATTCACAAATTTGTTCAAACACAATTTAATAAATTTTAGTACCAATTTGTTTTTTTTGGGTTTTGTATCTTGAGAATCAAATCTGCTGTTTCTCGGAATGCGGCTTTTCCGCCAGATTTCTCGCATATATAATCCACAACTTTTTTTGTTTCATCAGCACCATCTGCAGGAGTGGCTGAAAATCCAACTTTTTGTAAAAGTTCAATATCATTTACATCATCCCCTATAAACGCAATTTCATCTGATGATACTTTGTATTTTTTTTCTATTTTTGACAGGATTATTTCCTTTCTAATTGCACCACCAATTATCTCTGTGATATTCATATCAGTTGCCCATTTTTTGGTGATTCTTGAGATCTCCTTTGTCACAATTATCGTTTTTATGCCATTTCTAAGCAAAATATTAACTCCCATTCCATCACGGGTATGAAATTTTTTTAGCATTTCACCTCTATCGGAATAATATCTTCCTCCATCTGTTAGAACTCCGTCCACATCAGTTAGTAGTATCTTTATTTTTCTACATTTGTTTAATAATCTAGATTTTTCCATACTTATTCATTATCTCTTCGGCCACAACAATGTCACTCATTTGATCAATTTGAATCGAAAGTTTCTCTGGCATTAGATAAACACCAATTTTGCCAGATATTCTACATTTGGTCTTTTGAAATAGTTTGTTTTTTGTTATGTAGATTGCTCCGTTTTCTATCACATATGTTTTCATGTTTTGTCTATTCGGTCTTTTTAGTGGATCGTAGTTAATTGGTACGCTACGGCCATTTTTAAGTTGCCATAAAAGATAATGTGATAAAAATCCGCTAAAAATAGAATCAAGTTTTTTGGTTTTGAACATATTCAATGTTTCATCAATGTGAGTACTATTTCTTAGTGGTGTAGTATTTTGTAAAAGAACAACATTGTCTGGAATGTATCCCTCGCGTTCTAGTTGTTGTAGAACATGTTCCATCGCAGGTTCTATTTGGATCACATCATTTGCTAAGTTTTGTGGTCTGATTATTACCTCAGCACCGATTTTTTTTGCGTATTTTGCAATATCATCATTATCAGTTGTAATTATAGTTCGATTAATTTTAGAATTTAAAGATGCAGTAGTAGTGTAAAACAATAAAGGTTTACCATTTAGCGGTACTAAATTTTTCAACAATATTCCTTTAGAACCGCCTCGAGCTGGTATAATCGATATAGTTTTCATGATTTACCAGGTAGTCCATCCACCATCAACTGATAGATTTTGTCCAGTTATGTATGAGCCTAAATCAGTTGTAAAAAGCATGAGTGCTCCTTTTAGGTGCCATGGTTCACCCAGTTTGTGTAGAGGATTCATTGATAACAATTCATTACTGAACCATTCTTTGTCATCAAATGTATGCGGTTTTGGAAACGGTCCTGGACTAATACAGTTTACACGAATATTCCATTTTGCACAATAAACAGCAAGATATTTTGTCATTTGAATCAGAGCAGCTTTTGATGCATTATATGCAATCGCATTACCGAGCTTTGGCTTATCATGATATATTTTGAAATTTGGAGAAACCAAACCATACATGGAACCTATGTTAACAATATTACCTCCCTCATTTGCTTTCATGATCTCAATTGTTTTTTTGCTGATATAAAATGGAGATGTAATTCCGCTAGTAACAGTTTGTTCAAAATCATCCCAAGATGTTTCTTCAAGATTTACAGTATTAGGCCAAGTAAATGCGTTGTTTATTAAAATGTCCAGTTTTGGCGTTTTAGAAAAGAATTTTTCAATAGAGTCTTTGTTGTTTATGTCAATTTTTTCAAATTTAGCAGTGACGCCATGTTCTCTTGAGAGTCTATCAGTTAGTTTTTCCCCTTCATCTTGATTTCTGCCAGTAATTATCAGAGATGATCCGAGTTCTGCCAATGCTTCAGATAATGCAGTTCCGAGATGTCCTGCACCCCCAGTCACAAGCGAAGTCTTACCTTTGAGTGAGATAAGATCTTTTATTTTTCTAGTCATAACCATACTTCATCATTATATTATTAATAAATTTCAAATTGTTTCGTAGCAAAGAAACGTCATCAGAATCTTTGTTTCGATAAACTTGGAAAGAATAATTCCCATCATAACCAATTTCTTTGAGATGTTTGAATATCGGATAAAATTGTACATCACCAGTTCCTAAAGGAACTGATGGTCCATTTTTTCTTCTATCTTTAATATGAACTGACCCAATCATCTTACCCACCATGGCAAATACGTCATTTGGATCAAAACCAAAACTCACACTATTACCCATATCAAAACACAATTTTATTTTATCATGATTTATTTTTAAGAGTAGATCTAACTCTTCTTTGGGAGACAATGATGTTTCTAAATGCATCTGAATGTTGTTATCATCCAACAAATGAGAAATAGATTTTATCAAATTTACAAATTTGTTTTTAACATCAGATATGTTATTTTTTTCCAATATTGGAAAGATTATTACTTTAAACCCAGTTTGTGCGCTTTTTTCTATCAGATCTACTAGTTTATCTTTTTTTTGTTGTTCTGTGAATTCATCATTTACAAACAATGGGTGATGCAAAAACCAATCAAACACAATGTTTTCTAAATTGATTCCATACTTAGAAGATAACATATTTACTTCTTGCTGGCCATAGTCAGTCAAAATTGGATTTGTATACTCAGATTGTTTATCGTAAATCCATTCAATACCATAAAATCCAAGTTTATTTATAATTGAAAATTCATCTTGCCAATTATGAGGAAAATATTGTATTGATTCTTGTGTTTGCCTTAACAATCTTCCTTGAACTATCAAAAATTTGGCTTTTGACATACAAATGAACATAGCTTGACAACTAATTATCTTTGCATCCCAGTAAACTGAAATAGCACTCATTACTTATTTGAAATTAATGGGAGATCAATTGTTTTCCGTAGATAATAAGAACATCATTGTGACAGGTTCTTCTGGTCTTCTTGGCAATGCATATTCAAGAGCATTGATTGAACGTGGTGCAAACGTGGCATTAATAGATATTAACACAAGACCTAGCGAGAACATAAAAAAAGAATTTCAAAATTCAGGCAAAAAAATTTCAGTATACAAATGTGATCTAAGCAAGCCCTCGAACATAAAAACTACGTTTAAAAAGATAGCTAAGGATTTTGACACAATTGATGTTCTAATAAATAATGCTGCATTCACATCAAGACAAACCTTTCATATTAAAAACTTCAAGGATTATGAAAAACATCCTTACCATCTTTGGAGAAATGCATTTAAGATAAATGTCGATGCAGTCCATCTTTGTATTCAGAATGTACTTCCTCTTATGAGGAAGCAATGCAGAGGTAGTATCATCAATATTTCCTCAACATATGGAGTAGTTGGTCCAACTTTTAGCACTTATGTTGGAGAAAAATTATTCACTCCTCCAGGATATGCAGTGACGAAATCTGCAATATTGAATCTTACAAGATATGTAGCAAATCTTTATGGCAAGTATAACATTCGCTGCAATACCCTTACTCCAAGCGGAGTTTCTACTAAAGCGTTATCAAAAAGATTCATCAGGAAGTATTCGTCACATAACGCATTTAATAGAATGGCAAAAACGTCTGACTATATAGGCCCAATAGTATTTTTGTGTTCTGAGGCATCTGCATATATGACAGGTGCGAATTTGATTGTGGATGCTGGATGGACGGCCAGATAACAATTTTTAGATCTTTACTTGTTCCAATCAAATGATTTTCCTATTAATTTAAAAAAATCATCGTTGTACCTTCTAAAGTAATTTACAAGTAATTCTCTAGTCGGAGTATTCATTTGAGCATATGATCCCTTATTGACTTTCTGCATGTTTGTTATTTGGTATTGTGGCAATCCTAGAAATTTAAAAATATCATTGTATACTTTTTGGGGAGTTACTGCGTAGTCTTCTGCAGAGAGAATTAAAAATTGATCTTTTGGAAATATTTTAAACCACGGCAATAGTTGTTTTGCATACATTCCTTTTCTTAAAAGAAACGATTCGTTTTTTGTAAAATCAATTATGTTACCAAGTGTGTTATTATTTCCTCGATCAGTTTTGTTAATTTCATCTGATATTAGCTCTTCAAAGCTTTTTTGATTTGTAATTAGGTTGTATTCAGAATATGCACGATCCACTGGATTTCTAACAATTAATATTAATTTAACATCTGGAATTGTTTCGAAGATATTTGTTGCTACTATGGGATTGAGTAAATAACCAGTAGTAACATCAAAAGTCATGAAGTGTTTTTCTTTTGAAATGATTCGATTTTTAGACCAGATGGATGGAAAAAACGACTTGTAATAATTCAAACCGAGTTTGAAGTTGTTATTAAAAAAACCTACATTGTCACGTTTTGCGCGTATGATGCACGGATGTTCTCCCAGATGATGATAAAGTGATGTTGTACCACATCTCTTTGCACCAATTATTATGAAATTAGGTAGAGCCCTATATTTCGCAGTTACACCATAAAGATGTCTTTCTAGGATCTGATATCGTAATAATTGATAGAATTCTTTAGAGATCATATAGTTTGATTCAACTTATTTTAATGTGATATATACATAATTGTAAAGATTATAGATATGATAAAACACGGATATATTCAAAGAGTAAATGTTTTTTATGTTTGAAAAAATTACAAAACTAAAATTTTTTCTAATTATCTTTATTGTGGCTTTATCATTGCTATATTTTTTATTTTATGATTCTAGCATTACTCTGATTTCTAGTACTGCCAGATCAGATATGGTGTGTGATCGTGCATTAGATATAGATGGAAACAATGTTCCAGACGACATGTCACCAAGAAAAAATGTCAAATGGGCATATTGTGATCTAAGCGGTGTAGAGTTTTCGAAAATAGAAGAGTTTGATTATAAAAAATCACCAAGGCCGTTCACAGGCGGACTAAGAGATGAAATTAATACTGATTATACAGGACGATTACGAGATGGGATTGCCAACGACGCGCATACTTTTAGACAGCATGCTAGTCTTGGTAGAATAGAACGGACCATAGAAAAAATTTATTCTTATTTTGGCATAGATTATGACATAGATGATCGACTCTATAGCGGTCCAAATTTTGAGAATGCGAATTTTTCAAATGCTAATTTTAAAGACAGTAAAATCATAGATGGAAAATTAAGATTCGCCAATTTAGATTCAATTAATTTTGCGGGGGCAAAATTAACAGCAAGTAATTTTGATCATGCAAATTTGATTAATGCTAATTTTACAAATTCTGATCTGAGGCATACTTCCTTTTATAGAGCAATTCTTGATAACGTTACGTTTGTAGGGGCGGATCTGTCTTATGCATATTTGTACGAATATGAAAACAATAGAAATGTTAGATTAGGAGACTTTACCAACACAATATTATTTGCAACGCTGTTAGAGAATGCGACAATAACTAATGCTAGATTTGATTTTGCAGTTATAAATGAGACTGAGTTTATTTTTGCGAATTTGACAGCTTCGGATTTTTCAAAAAGTAGTTTTATTAGTGCAAATTTTTCACATGCAAATTTATCAAAGGCAAATCTTCAAAACTTAGATTTATCAAAAAGTAGTTTTAGAGGTACGAATCTGTCTGGGGCGGATCTGTCGGGAGCAAATATGTTGGGAGCGGATCTGTCGGGGGCGGATCTGTCGGGAGCAAATCTGTCTGGAATAGATATTACATCAATAGACATCACTTGTCAGGAGTTTTCTTGCTCAGATTTATCAGGGCGTGATTTCCCACTGCCTCGACAAGTTATACTAAAAGAGTATAGAAAAGATCTATCATCATCAAATTTGCTAGGTGTAGATTTTTCTGGTCAGGATTTATCAAGATTTGATCTGTCTGGGGCGGATCTGTCGGGAGCAAATCTGTCTGGGGCGGATCTGTCGGGAGCAAATCTGTCTGGGGCGGATCTGTCGGGAGCAAATCTGTCTGGGGCGGATCTAACCAATTCTCATCTTATTGATACAATTTTGATTGGCGTGAATCTGAGCCAATCTAATTTGAGCCACGCCAGATTCAATGGTAATGATATTAGTTATAGCAACATGAGGGGTGCAGATCTTAGCTTTGTGGATTTGTCGGGAGCAAAAATTCAATATTCCAGTATAATTGGAGTCAAGTTTAATGAAACAAATTTGGTTGATGTTGATTTTTTAGCTTCAAGTCTTACACATAACGATTTTAGAAATACCAATTTGAAAGGAGTGAATTTCGAAAAATCATTTCTTCATTATTCAATTCTTAGTGGTTTAGATTTAACAGAAATAAATTTCTCCGAAGCAAGTTTATTAAAAACCAATTTACGTGATACGACATTGAAAAATTCAAATTTCTTAGGAACAATAATTTTACTTTCTGATTTTACTGGTAGTGATTTAAAATGCAAAAACAATTCGATTTGTAAGTAATTTTTATAAAAGTTTCAAATATATGCTATAGAGCCAATTAAATGATTAAAACCTATGAACATGCTGGGAAATTTTTCTAAATTTTCAACATCTGAAATAATATCAGTGGTTTTTTATGCTGTGTTTTGGTTAGTTATTGCAGCACAAATTTCACCTAACGAATATGGTGAAATTCATTATTTAATCGGTATTGCGACCATTGTCTCTGGAGTTAGTATTTTTGGATCTGGATCATCACTAGTTGTTCTCATATCAAAAAAAGAATACATTCAATCTACCATCACACTTATTTCTTTGATTATATCCAGTGTTGGTTTTGTCATAGCATATTTTTTAATTAATAGAATTGATGTAGGATTATTAATTTTTGGTGTAATTTTTTATAATCTAGGAGGATATATTTTACAAGGTAAACAGGCTTACGGTAAACTGTTACTCTATAACATTATTCAAAAGTCAATCTTTATTGCTCTAAGCGAGATATCAATAATGTTTGATAATCAGCAGATAGTTCTTGCTCTGTCAGCATCTCAGTTTATTTTCTTAAATATAATCATAAGAAACTTCCGAAAATCTGATGTTAATTTTTATTTGTTAAGAAGAAAAATTTGTTTTTTTGCAAGTAATTATGGAAATGCACTTCTAAGCATAATGAAGGACAATATAGACAAGATAATCATTTTACCTATCCTGGGATATTCAGTATTAGGAAATTATTCTTTAGCACTGCAGGGAATTTTACTACTAACTGGTTTCATCACAATTTTAACTAGATATTCATTACCTTTGTTATCTAAAGGAGAAAATGTTCAAAAATTCTTCAAATTTTCATATTTAGCTAGTATACCTATGACCATAGTTGGATATTTTCTTCTGCCGCTTGGAATAGAGAACTTATTACCAAAGTACGAACATACTATAGAGGCCATAAAAATAATTTCATTTTCCATACCATTTTACATCATAGCGAATATTTTTCAAACAAGATTTATAGCAGCTGAAAAGTCTCAATTTGTAATAATTGGAAATATAATATTTTTTATTACCATAACAACAGGAATGATATTATTTGGGACACATTATGGCATACTAGGAGTGGCATATAGTTATCTTATTTCAATGATTATACATAGTGTGTTTTTTTACTCATTAAGAAAGAAAATTTAGTAGATTATTTGTTATTATTTTTATTCTTCAAAATTTTTATTCATTCACAAAACCTAAATCTAGTTTATATAAAATGAAAATACTAAATATTTAGACACTGAAAGATTAGAGTAGATATTTTTTCAGGATTTGTATTCTAAATTAAATGTAAAAGATAAAATCCTTATTGATGTAGGAGGCAATATTGCAGACTCGGCTTTGCTATATTCTACCATTTACCCAAAGAAGATTATTATTTGTCTAGAACCAGATCCTGAATTAGTTAAATTTGCTAAAGAAAATATCAAAATTAACAATAAAAAACATAATTACTTTAATCAATGCCAGAATAATCAGTACAAAACCAGACTAAGATTATATTAATCAATATAAAGAAAAAATAAATGAGTCTTCTGACGAATTTTAAAGATCTTTATTATGTTATGCCGTTTTTAGATGTTCTAAAAAATAAATATGAAATAATTTGTATTCTCATACTTGGAGGTTCTGAATTCACATTAAAATTAAAGGTTGGTGTTGATGTTAAGCTTACTCGAAAACAGTTTCTGACAATGATTAATCTGTTAGGTGCAATTACAATTGCAACTGATTGTAGAAAAATTACCAAAGATAAAATCGAATTGTCGTTTGATTTAAAGAATAAATTCGAGATACAATTAACCAACATGTCCACAGAAACTATAAAATTAATAGAATTATTTTTTAATGGAACAAGATACGGAGCTACTTTCATTAAATCTACGGGGGAGGATAGCTTTTCCATCAACAAAAAAACTTTACGGATAATCTATGACAAAGATATAGTTGTGGAAACAGATGACGGTTTGAAATTCTATCTAAAACATATGACACCAGGTATAATTGTGGAGGCATTTGTTCGAGACATTCATAATGTTAATTTGTTTAAAGATTGGTCAGATAGAATAGTTTTTGACATTGGTGCAGAATGTGGAGATACTGCACTTTATTATGCTAGTAAAGGCGCCAAAGTATACTCATTTGAACCAATGAGAGCTCATTTTGATGCGATGCAAAAAAACATGTCATTAAATCCTGAATTAGCCAAGAACATTATTGCCACTAATGCAGCTATTGGCAAAGATGGGGAGCTATTATTCTATCACTCAGATAGAGCAGATATTGCAGAAGGTGCATCATTTGTGTACAACAAGCATGGAAAAAACGCAAGAACCTCGAAAGTTCAAGGATTTAGCTTGAAAACAGTATATGAGAAATTCGGGATCAAACATATTGATTTGTTAAAAATGGATTGTAAGGGTTGTGAGTTTAATTTAACTGATAACGATCTAAAAATTGTCGATAGTGTCAAGATAGAATATTTGGCTGATGGGGACAAACAAAAATTACAAAATCTCTTAACGACTCTACAAAATAATAATTTTCAATACATCATATTCAGACATGAGCCCATTTTTTATGCCTCAAATTTAGTTTGTGCCACAATATATGCAAAAAAACAATAACACTACAATCAGTTAACTTCCTCATTTGTTTGATAAATAATAATTATATGTAACAACACCAAGATACGGAGAACAGCAATTGGGCAAATGATTCTGGCTTGTATAATTCAGAATTTTTCATTTAAAAAATATATAGTCTAGAATTAAGTATTCAGCATATGTCAAGATTAGAATTTACTATGAATTTACCTGCATCACCTGAAAAATTATTACAGATGGCCACGGATTATGAGAAATTACCTACATACCTACCATTACAATTGAATGATGTGAGAGTGATAGAAAAAAGAGGCGATGAAACCGTTACCGAAGAAACACTGACATTTAAGACGCTAATAAAAAATAACATTAAACAAAAATCTAAACATGTTGTACTAAATAATAAAATAATTACTGAGATTATTGATGGCCCTGCAAAAGGCACTAAAATGGAGTCGACATATGATAAATATGAAGATGGTACAAAAATCTCAATTGTTGTTGATCTAAAATTATCTTTGAAGGCAAAATTTTTACAACCAATTATAAAGAAATTATATAAAACAATACTCACCAGTGTTTTATATAAAATGAATACGGTCATAATGCAAGAAAATGCTGATGAGAGAACAAATTGAACGAATTTTCAAGAATGATAAATTGGGAAAATGTACTCAAAAAATCAATTGAATTCAAAAATCAGAAACCCTTCAAGTTTGGTTTTATAGAAGAATTTATCGATAGAGATTTTTACGAAAAACTATACAAAGATTATCCGATCATAGACGATAGTTGGAATATGTATTCGGGTCTGGAGAAATATCAATTAGCTAGACATTGGGGAGACGATTCCAAAACAATGAAAATTATTGACGATACAGACATCATAGATGGGAAATGGAGTCAGGAATGGAACCTATTCAAGAATTATGCTTCTTCTGAAGAGTTTATTGCTAACTTTAGAAAATTCTCCGGAATTCCAGTAACCAGATTAAAACATTTTTCATTGATTCGCTACAAAAAAGGAGGATTTCAATTACCACATATTCATAATGTTGGACCAAGTACGTTGATCATGATGATTTATTTCTCTAAGAATTGGATTCATGGCGATCCCGGCGGCACATACATGGCCTCAGAGGAAGATGAATCAAAAATATTATTTGAACCATACAATCTAGACAATACACTTGCTATTTTCCATGATGGTCATAAAGCAGCACATGGGATGAGGCTCATAACGAAAGATGTAGACAGAAGAGCTTTACAGATAACTCTTGAAGGATATTCAGAAAGTGACGGATGGTCTGGTGCAAAAAAGAAGACAGAACTTAAGACGATTTGATCATCATGTGATGTAAAAGAGGAGAACATACTCAGTCATTTACACAAATTTGATGAGGAATTTTTATTGCTAGATTTTATAACTAAAGGTAATATTACGATGAATTATTTTTTATAAGTGATTTCGTGTCTAAAATAAAAAAACCACATAAAAATTAGAATGTTTAGCATCATATATGAAAATCAAATTCAAAAATCAAGTAATTTTGCTCATGTATTGTTTTGTTACTCACTACGAGTCTTAATTATCATGCACTTCAAAGAATTAAACAAAAATGTTTTAACTAATCATTAAAAGAAGATGAAGAGTTTATGAAGAGAATGTCTAGCTAAACATGGAAAAAATTTAAGCAATAAAACAAACCTCTTTCATATATGTCTGGTTTTCTTTTATAACGCAAATGAGAGCCAATCTCGGCATTATTCCAATGAGCAAGTTTGGGCCCAAGTAAAAGCCATCTGAGAAGTTTCTTGTCCAATGAGATTGAAACGAATTTACTGATTTTGCTGGCTTCTTCTTTTGAGATAAAGCTATATCCATTTCCATCGCATGAGATTGATAGAATTCTGTCATTATTTACATCAAGTAACACTTTTGTGTCCGAATTGAATCCCTGTTCTTTTCTTTTTCTTTCAAAACGTTCATAACACCTTGGAATCAGCTCAAGTATTTCTTCTGTGGCAGGTTCTGATTCTAACTCATAATCATATTTTTGATTTGCCAGAACTTGCTCAATATAGGCTCTTTTTTCATTTTTGTCAATTTTGTCGTATGGTTGTGATGCTTTACCGGTTTTTGTGTTAAATGAAGATTTTAGGTTTAATATAACGCATTTCTGTTTTGATTGATCAATGTTAGGCGAGTTGATAAAATACTCATATGCATCCTCTAATTCTGGCACAGCGCGTTTTTCATTTAATATCCAGTTTTTTCCTGACAGAACGTATCTGCCAGCAAATGGCAAGAAGAATCGTGGCTTTAATAGATTAACGTATGATTCCGACTGGGAAAGAAACTTCTGAATGATACTTTTTTTCGCGTTTTCTCTTTCTGATTCAGTTAAATCAAAGCATTGTGGATATGCAGTAGCTGAGCTATATCCTACTAGCAACATGTCTATTTCGCGATACGCGTTTTTGATTATTGACGCAGATGTCTGACCTAATGAAAACGGACAGTCATTTGTATTGACTATAACTTCTTTACCGTTATCTATTACCGACATTGAGTCTATTGATGTAGATCCAAATTTTTTTTCTGCTAAACCACAGCCAAAATATTTGAAGCAAAGCTGCGGATCACAGTTATCTGCAGCCAGGATGTTAATGTATGTGTCATTTTTCAGATGGGTTCGTTTGTTATGCTGCAATTCAATTGGGGTGAAACCAAGCTGGACAATGTTGTCTTTTAGATACTTGTAATGAAAGTCGTGAAGAAGTATTGGAATTTTTTTATTCATTTTCGATAATGTTCTAACACTAAAATGGTCAGGGTGGATGTGACTTACATAGATAAAATCTACATCGTTAAATTCGTTAGGAGCATAGTTGACTGGTGGGTAATGTGCCCACGAACCATAAAACTCTCCATCAACTAACCAAGGATCACAAAGAACTTTGGTTCCATTATCTTCAACCAATATAGATGCTGAACCTAGATATGTGATTTTCACAGTATTTCGGATATGAATGATACTTATAAAGAAGATTTCGATTCCCATATGTGAACTGAGGATATAATTAATCTTGGATTTTGCGATAGATAAAATGCTTTAGCACTGTTAAATCCTTCGAGTCCCATTTTTTAGCTATTGCATCTATGGTTGTTGTTGAAGTAGGGCGAGGAAATTTTTCAATTTCTTTTTTATACATTGTTAATGTTCCAATTTGACTGGCAATTCCTGTGATATCAACAAATATGTTTGATGAGAATGCAGATGAAGAATTCCAAGCGGTGGCTCCAGTAATCATATTAATGAAATTAGGAACTGACATATATTGATCTATACAATTGAGGAATTGATAAAATTATGAGAATGACGTTTCACCCCATTCTCTTTGCTATTATTCCACCTTTATTCATATTAGTAAACAATCTGGATGAGGTAAACTACAGAGATATTTTTCTTCCATTGTTAGTTATAGTTGCTATATCATTAGCGTTATGGTTCATTCTTAAAATCATTTTAAAAAATACAATCAAATCTGCATTAATTGTTTCTTTGGGACTGGTTTCATTCTTTTCGTATGGTCATTATTTCAACCTCATCTATGAATTTGCCAAAGATTTAGGTTTTGGTCAAAATCGTTATCTTCTGGTTCCTTTCATTGTTACGTTAGTTGTTGGAACAATTTATTTAATAAAAACACAACGACTACTCAATAATTTAAATACTATCACTAATGTGATGAGCCTTGCAATAATTTTCATAATTATTATCAACATTGGCACATTTGAATTCCAAAATAGTAACATATTTCTAAAAAATACTGAAAGTGTAGAACTGATAAGACCAGAGAGTCCTCCAGACGTATATTATATCATACTTGACAAATATGCCGGAGCTATAACGTTGAATGAATTATTCAATTATAACAATCATGAATTCTTGGATTTTCTTAAAAGCCGTGGTTTTCAGATGTCTAACGAGAGTTATAGTAATTATCCATCTACTACGAATTCCCTAGCATCTTCATTGAATATGAATTATGTTCATAACTTGATTGATGTGCCTAGTAATTTTACAAGTGACTGGCCAAACAATTATTTAACATCAAACAATATGGTAATGAAAAATTTCAAATCTCTTGGTTACGAGATAGTGGTTTTTAATTCTGGTATCTCGCTAACAGACACGCTTCCTGCTGAAGACAAGAACTTATGTGGTCAAGAATTTCTTAATTATGATATTTTAAATCAATTATTTGAGACAAGTATGTTAAATCCAATCAGCGTATTCCTGTCTCATGATCAAATAAGAGAGAACAGGCTTTGTGTTTTTTCTGAATTAACAAAAATAGTCCCTCAAATGAATAAACCAGTGTTTGTTTTTGCACATATGATGTTACCTCATTCTCCATACATATTTGGAGAGAATGGAGAACGTGTGAATCCAGAGTCATTGGTGGTTAAGTTAGAAGGCGACGATGATAATTACTTAGGATATCTAGATCAGTTAAAATTTACGAATAAAAAAATGCGTGAGACAATAAATGGCATTCTGGAAAATTCTGAAACAAAGCCGATAATAATCATACAATCCGACCATGGTTATAACAGCGGATTTGATTGGGAGTATACCTTTGAAAATAATGATTCAAAGATGATAAAGCAAGCCATGAGAAATATTAATGCATATTATCTGCCTCAAGAGGGTGGTTCTGCGTTTTATGATGGCATAACTCCAGTAAATACGTTCAGAATTATCTTTAACGAGTATTTTGGTGGGAATTATCCACTTCTAGAAGACAAAATGTATTTCAACACCTATGATCGGCCAAATGCATACAAAGATGTAACATCGTTTATTGATAAAAGAAAATAGCATAATTTTCCTCACCAATTCACAAAAATTTAGCTAAAGCACATATATTAGATGTCACAAAATTTCGATGGAGAGTATTTTTGTTAGCCCACGTGATGCTCATGATAAGCACTGTCTTTAACTACTTAGATCCAGGTAGCGGAAGCGTAGTTATTCAGATGATAATCGGTGCCCTAATTGGCGTTGGTGTGACCCTGAAGCTTTATTGGGAAAGGCTAAAACAGAAGTTTACTTCAAAGTTTTCTAAATCAAATGACGTCTAGCTTTGTATAAGAACCAATCCTTTAGAGATTCTAGTAGCTATCTTTTTTATCATGACGGAATAATATTTAGACAAGTAAATCAGTCTTACAGAGAAGATTATGTTCACCTCACTAATTCCGGACTACAAAGATTTAACATATTCTAATTTACTTTTAGAGCATGAAGATGTAGATGTTGTTCCCGCCCCCTAAACCTGAATTATGCTATGAGATAATCAGTCCTCAAAAAATTACTTTTATAACTAATCCATATGATGGGCTTTTTCACAGCTAAAAGATGCTGCTTTAATCACACTAGAAATTCAAAAAAAAGCCATGAACTACGGAATGACTCTTAAGGATGCTACTTCATACAACACACAATTTAACCAATGCAAACCAATCTTTGTAGATACTCTCTCATTTGAGAAGTATAAGGAGAGTCAAATTTCGAAATCACACAAGCAATTATTGTAGCATCAGTTGGGATCGGAATTATATTGAAAATTTATTGGTATAAACTAAAGGAAAAGATTTACAGAATTTATAAAAAAGAGTAATTATATAATTTTTACATGAAAATTCCAAAATTTTCATTAACCCCAGAATTAAATGAGCTAAAAAAATTTGAAAATTTAGAACAAGATAAAAGAGAGATAGTTTTTTATTCAGAAAATAAAAATTCAATGTTTATT
>Ga0194131_10003018_pt1 | contig 26990 bp, 58 predicted proteins | sample TA2KigO120mmetaG_FD_148631 | JGI IMG/M metagenome (GOLD analysis project Ga0194131, IMG submission 148631) | Freshwater microbial communities from Lake Tanganyika, Tanzania - TA2015053 Kigoma Offshore 120m | ecosystem: Environmental > Aquatic > Freshwater > Lake | place: Tanzania: Lake... | reverse complement strand
AGAGCCATCACCAGACAATGATAACATAAAAGAATTGATTCCAGAAAAAGGTCAGGGTACATCGGAAGATCTTTCACGAGTAATAGCAAACCTTACAAGCAAGGACAACACTGTTATTAAGTTAACTGTAGAACAGATGTCTGCTGTTGGACAAACCTTGGCTGCTTTATCTACGGAAGCAAAAGTAGAAGTAGCACAAAGTCTTGGAGTTAAAACCGATGAAATAGCAATACTTGCACAATCAGCACAATCCAATCCAGCAGTCGCTGCTGCGATTGTTTCTTTTGAGGCAAAGGCTGCAGAAAATACAGATGCTCCAATGCCATATACAATTGCAGATGCTATTACTGAGGCTGCTGCAGAATTATTCTTATCAGATCCCCTTGCAGTTTTGACGACGGTAGATTTAGAAGCATTATCTGACCCATCACAATGGGGTAAAGATATGACAGACGATCAGAGAGAAAAGGCTCAAGAGGTTATAGTTCCTGTAATCTTGGTTTCTAATATACTTGCCTCTGTATCCTCTGCTCTAACAAGGAGGGTATAATACGAACATGGATAAACATAAGACTATCTTATCTAAACTTAAAATGCCAAAGATAAAAATAAAAAAAATATCATTACCTAAGCCTAAAGTAAAACTTGATATATTTAAGCCATATGTGTCAAAGGCAGTATTGACCATAGGGAAGGCACCAGTAGCCTGTTTAAAGGGCTTAAAGGGCCTTATAGGCTGGTTTGGCAAGGCAGTTAAGGAGAGCATAGCCCAAGTCTGGACACTGCTTGGATTCTTTATTGCATGGCTTACCCTAACGGGAACTGCCCAACAGATTGTGGGCATAGCAACAATAATAGCATTAATTGTGTGGCTCATAACCATACCCCTTCGTGAAGAAAAAGAATAGTATAATAAAAGGGTTATGTTGCGTAATATTTTCTTATCGTGTATACTTGTATTAGGTCTTAGTGGCTGCGGTTATCAGGGTCACTATCGCTATCCTTGCCAAGACCCAAAAAATTGGGAACAGGCAGAATGTAAGCCACCTTTGTGTGAGGCTATAGGCCAATGCACAACAGACTTGATCGGAAAGAAGGACAATGAGTAAGCGACAAAGATTGACGCCACAAGACTTGGATGCAAGATTAAAATTTATTCTTGGTTGTACTCTGGGATCTATTTTATTTTTTACCGCTATAGGAATTTTATACGCTCTTATATTTGTGACACAACCAATTGGTGCACAGTCAGAAAATGATAAAATGTTTTTTAATGTGCTTGGTAGTGTAGCAACATTTATTACTGGAACATTGGCAGGTCTATTAATTGGTCAATCAGGTGCTAAAGATATTATGCAAGCACAGGTAGACAATAAAAAAGTAGACTCAGAAATAAGAATGGCAGAAGAAAAACTGGAAGTAGAACTTGATGAAGTTAGAGCAAGACTTGCTAAAAAACCAGACGGTGCAATGCCAGAAGAACAGCCAGTAGATACTGATTGGCATAAGGAGTAATTGTGGCCGAGCAAGGTACAGCAGAAAAATTTATTGAAGTAGCCAAGGGCGAAGTTGGAACTATTGAAGGTCCAAAAGATAATGAAACTAAGTATGGTAAGTTTGCCAAGGCTAACTTTCAACCATGGTGCGGATCATTTGTTATGTGGTGTGCAAATGAGGCAGGAGTAAAAGTTCCTAACACAGTATACACACCTGCAGGTGCAGCAGCATTTAAGAAGGCAGGCGCCTGGATTGATGGAGATATGGCAGATCCAGATGCGGGAGATGTTGCCTACTTTGATTTTCCATCTGACGGGGTAGATAGAATATCTCATGTTGGTATTGTTATTGAAGATAACGGTGATGGAACAGTATGGTGTATTGAAGGAAATACTTCTTCAAATAAAAAGGGAAGCCAAAGAAATGGCGGAGAGGTTTGTAAACAACTTCGTGCCTATAAGAAAAATAAGAAAAATGTTTTGATTTCAATTGTAGGGTTTGGCAGACCTAAGTTTGGTGGCTCATCAGTCTCCAATTCAAAATCAGAAAAAACAAATTCAAAACCTGCTAAGGTAGGTCCAAAAGTACAAGAGGCTATAGATTTTTTAATATCAAAAGGTTATACTGTTACAAAGTAGTCCTTGACTTAAACCATTAGATTTGCTACACTATTTGAAGGGGAGAAATAGGAATCGATATGACTTGCATTGTTGTGGTGCGTGATACTTTAAATAGTAAACTTTGGATGGCTGGTGATCGTGGTGTAGGCGATGATAATAATATTAGCACTTCTTTGAATCCTAAAATATGGAAAAAAGAAGGATTTCTGTTTGGCTATGCTGGATCAATGGACGGGGACAGAATAAGACATTTATTTTTACCGCCAGAATATGAAGGGCGTGGCAGTATTGATAAGTTTATGTATAGTAAATTTTTAAAAGCCTTGCGTAAATTTTACGAAGAATGGTGGGTTGACGTTTCTACAACATCAGATTTTGGTATGATTATCTGTATTCGTGGAAAAATATATGAGCATAACGCAGCAGATATGTCATTAACACAATACGAACAAGATTATTTAGCAATGGGCTCAGGCGCAGATTTAGCGTTAGGCTCATTATATTCCACTCAAAAACAAAAAGATGCAAGAAAAAGAGTGGCAACTGCAGTAAATGCTGCGATTAATCACTCCACGTCCTGCAAGGGCCCTATTGACATTCTAAGCATTTAGGTATATACTGAATATATGAATCAGTCTATTGCAGAAGAGCCGTCACCAGACGAACAAGAGTTTGGTATCTGGTTGCGTAACGGCATTGATAGGGGTTGGATTAGCGAACCTTATTGCCATACGCATGATGGGGGCATTCAGTATATGAGTGAGGAAGAATTGGCCGAATGGGAAGCAGGAGGCGACCCATGCGAACATGTATTAAGAATATTCATCTAACAGAAAGGTAACACAATGAAAAAAATAATAATCGCACTACTATCAGTATCAGTTATATTGATGCCAGTACAAGTGGCACAAGCATCAGATCAAAAGGTGCTTGCAATTATTGATACAACAATTAATTCTAATCAGATTCCATCTGTGATTTATGAAGTATGTTTTGCACAGGCTGGTGCTGATACATCTTGTCCCAACGGGGCTGGTTTTATGGAAGGCAAAGGTTCTGCAAATTTACAAATAATTCCGCACGGAGGATCTGTTAAAGCCTTTGATCATGGGCGTGTCATGACACAAACAGCACTTCTCACTAGTCCAGACATTAAAATTGTCTTTGTAAGAATTGCACACATAACACCAAAAGGATTCTTTGGGGTTAGCAATCCAGAATCTATTACAAAGGCAGTAGACTGGGTGTCTAAGAACGCCTCAAAGTATAGCATTGACGCTGTAGCAATTAGTCAATCCTCTACTGGAAGTTATCTGTTACGATGCACAAATGATACAGTTATCATTAATGCAGTATCTCAATTAAACAGTCAGTCAATTCCAGTTTTTGCTGCTACAGGAAACAATAGGCTAACTGACAAAGTTGGATTCCCATCTTGTGTGAACGGTATTACTGGAGTAGGAGCCTTGGCTTGGTCAAAAAACACTAAGTTGCCACAAGACTATACAATCATGAGTCCTGTCACCAACAGAGGTCCTGGTTTAGATGTTGTTGCACAAGGAGAACAGAAAATTGGATCAGCAGATCATACTGGCACTTCTATTGCAACTGCTATTGCAGCATCAATATATGTTAATACAACAACAGATAAAAACATAAACAACTTTATTGGAAAATTTTCAAAGGTATTAGGTTATCCTTATATTTCCAAATAGTAGTATAATGGTCCTAAGCATGACTAAAAACTGCTTTAAAAAAATATAGGAGAAATAATGGAATCAAGAAAAAGAAGTTCCGTAAAATCGTTTAGTTTTGTAATATTTCATATTACTGTTGCAACATTAATATTTTCTGCAGCAGTATATGCAATTACTGGTAAATGGGACTATGAATATTTTAAACCTCTTGGCCTAGCATATTTAACATACTTGGGCTGGGAAATTATTTCATATTACTGGCACGAAAGACTTTGGAACATTATCCCTAAATTGAGGAGGTTTAAATAATGCGTATTAAAATCATTAAGTTTGTTGTCAAACTTCTAGGCTATGAGTGGTCTGGAGACGAATTAAAACTCCCTGTATGGCAGGTAAAGGCTAAAACAAAGAAGAAATAATGCCATCATATGAATATGACTGCATGGCATGTGCTGTACGATATACAAAGGTTAGAGCAATGTCTGATGAAGATCCAGGGTATACCTGCGAGATTTGCAATAAACCTTTAGTTCGTGTATACTCAGATATAGGAGTTACATTCAATGGCTCTGGGTTCTATCAAACTGACAACAGAAAGGAATAACATGAATGATGCATTAGTAATTAATTTCACAACACTTAATGATGTTTCGGACAATATTTCTTTTTATAAGAATAAGTTTATAGATAATGGAGTATTAGTATTTAGAAATGCTAATCTTTCTCATGAAGATCATATTAAATTACACGATATTCTAGGAGGTAGTCTAGGGTCTCACAGAGAAGAGTTTAGTCCAAAAGGATATCTTGAAGATCATTCTAGAGTAAGTGATCAATTTAAACAAAAAATGGGTAATGATGATTTAATACTGACTTGGCATATTGAGCATCCTCATTATGCTAATCCAATTGTTCTTGGGTCTTGGAATATGCATTTATTTAAGGCAGATGAGAATAGTGGTAAAACATATTTTGTTGACACTCAAAATCTTTTTAATAATATGCCAGATAGTTTTAAAGAATTTGCAAAAAAATGTACACTTATAAATCCAGTAGGAGTTACTCAGGGTCTTTTTCCAGAACATCCATTAGTTGGTCATCATTGGATAAGTAATGAATTAGTTCTTAGAATTAGTCACTTAGAAGAAACTGGTAATGAGTATCAAGAGTTATGGCGATTTGATGACAAAGTTCCAACACAAGAAGAAAAAAACACCTATCAAGTTATGATGAGATGGATTCAGGAGCAAATATCAAGTAATATGGATATAAGGATTGTTCATAAGTGGAAGCAGGGAGATATTGTTGTAGCAGATATGTATAAAATGTGCCATGCAGTAAGTGGTGGCTTTAAATCTGAAGATAGAAAATTTACAGGCATTTGGGGACGCCAAAGATAATAATAGAAAGGTATAATATGTTTAGTGTGCTAAAGAGCAGGGAAAAACCAAAGATATGGTTGCTTGACTTAAGGGATCGTTGTGATCGTTGTGCTGCTCAGGCCTATGTGCGAGTAGTTGGAAAGTCTGAGTCAAGCCTTCAGTTCTGTGCCCATCATTATAATAAAGCAATGGATAATGCAATTGGTTATGACAACATGATGAAATTTGCTTTAGAGATTATTGATGAGCGAGACAGGCTCACAGAAGAACAAAGTTCGGATTAAAAACTAATCATGAAAATCTTAGATAAGGATTACGAAAAAGTTCTCTATGTTCACATACCTAAAACTGCAGGATCATCTATAACTAAAGTTTTACAAGATAATAATTTAGATAATTGGACAAGGGCATATCCAAGACATCATGATCCATATTTTTATTTAGCGCAGGCAAACAATGTAGATAGTAAAGTATTTTCATTTGCCACAATAAGAAATCCTTATACTCGTACGTATAGTTCTTTGCACCAATATAACAAAGCAAATCAGACCAATATATCTTTTATGGAATATTTAAACAATATACTAGAAAAAAGAATTTCTACTATTAGTCCATTGCTGCATTTACCACAAGCCTGGTATGTTACGGATTCACAAAACAACATTCAGGTTACAAAATTATATAGGTTTGAAAATATTAAAGAATTGGAACAAGATCTTAATTGGGAAATAGGTTTTCATTGGGTTGGAAATTATACTAAGGATATGTATAAAGAGGCGTATACGGATATTGCAATTGATATTGTAAGAAAATATTATGAATTAGATTTTCGTTTATTCGGATACTCCCTTGATTTTGAAGAGACTTTGGAGTATCGATGAAAAAATCAGAAGAAGATTTTAATTTTAAAAAACATTCAGAATATGATATTTTAGAATTACAGGATTATGTAAAAAATTTTTCAGATGAATGGTTGTTGGATATAAGCAGACAGAATAGACCAAACACACCACACACACAAACCAATACATATTACATTTATACTAGCAGTATTCATTGGAAACATGGAGAAACATTTCTTACAAATAAAATATCTGAAGACAAAAAGTTACTTGAGTTGGTGGAACCAATACTTATAGATTTAGAAAGAATACATAAGGGTATTAGAGGTAATGTTTTATTAATTAAACTTAAGGCAAGAGAAGATGTAGCCATGCATGAAGATACAGGAAACTACTTGATGATGTCACGAAGAAATCATGTTCCAGTTATTACTACTGGCGATGTGATATTTGGAGTAGGATCTGAAAGAATTAGTATGCAGCCTGGCGAATGTTGGGAAATAAATAATTATAGATTTCATTGGGTAGATAATAATAGTGATACGGATAGAGTTCATTTATTAGTTGATATAATGCCCTATGATATGATAGGAGATAATTATGTACGAATATAGAGTAAAAAAAATTACTGGTGTAGTTGATGGGGATACTATTGACGTGGAGATTGATCTTGGGTTCAATGTGTCTTTCTCCCAACGAGTACGCCTTGCTGGTATTGACACTCCAGAATCACGAACCAAAGATAAGTTTGAAAAAACTTTAGGTCTTGAGTCAAAAGAGTACTTGAAATCTAAACTTAAAGATGCTACAATGGTAGTAATTAAAACAGAAAAACCAGATTCGTCAGAAAAATATGGACGTATTTTGGGTTGGCTATATAAAGATGGGGATACTGTGTCAGTTAACGATCACATGATTGAAGACGGCTATGCATGGGGTTATCTTGGGGAGACCAAAATAAAAGATTTTGCTGCTCTTGCCAAGCAAAGAGAACTATCAAAAAAGAAAATACAATAAATGGACGCTAAAACACATGCCCTGGTAGAACATTTAATTCTGCAGGGCGGTATTGAGATAGCAGATATTGATATTGAAACTGGGGAAACCTATTATAGTATAACCAATAAACTAAAAGAGATTGCTCCTGAACTATATGTACAGTTAGAAGATCAATTTAAACATCATATTTTTGTACTGGGCAGGCGTGGTCCTCAATCAATGACTTGGAGAATAAGAGATTAATATGGAAATAGAAGATTTAATTTTAAGTGGTGCTGTAGAGGTGGCAGGCGTTGACCCTGATACAGGAGAAATGCTATATAACTTTACTGAAAAACTAAAAGATGTTAACCCCATTTTGCACAGAGAGGTTAATAATCTATTTAATGCACATGTTATGAGGCTTTGGGAGTTGGACCTGATCGATATGAACGTTACACTAGAAAACCCAACAGTTAGATTAACTAAAAAAGCATTTCATCCATCATGCCTATCTAAGTTAAGTGAAGAAGAAAAATATACTTTGAGTGAAATTAAACGTAATCTTATAAGAGAGTAGTATAATTGTCCTGGTGCTACTATGGAATACATTATAGGATTTTTATCAGCCCTTGGTTTCGCATGTTTATTTGTGTTTATTCAAGGTAAATATGATGTTTTACAAGAACGTTTAACGCTGGTCAAGTCTACGCAAAGTAGGCATCACTATCTATTTAGAAACAACACGCCTCCTCGTAGAAAGAAAGGAAGGCAAAAAAATACTCAGTCAGCAAAACATGACAAAAATGTTAACATAAAGGTCATTATTATGGATAATAAGGCCTATTGGGTTAAAGATAATACCTTTTATACCGCAGAACTAGCGAATGGAGTTGTTGATAAAGACACCACAAAAGCAGTTGACACAATGACTATGAATAGGGTACAATTAGATAAAATGATGTTTATCCTTGATAGACTAAGAGAAGAGGCTTTTGATGATCGTTGGGGTGCAGGGAACCAGTAGTTTTTCAGACTACAACGTTTTTCTTCGTGCCGTTGGTGTTGCACTATCAAGCATGCCTGTCGAAGATGAACACGTTTATATTTACACTGCTGGTCCAGCAAATATAAATAAAATGGTTATGGAGTTTGTTAACGTTGCCGAAAAGGGCATGAAGTCTAGAGGTAAAAAAATTAAAATGATTAAAGTAGCGCCCTCTTGGATCTTAGACAACATTTTAGATGTTAACTACTTTGTCTACTTGTCAAAGCCAAACGAGGGTAAGTCAAGGTTAGTCACACAAGCACAATTAAACAACGTAGAGTTTGGAGTATTTCAATACTAATGAAAAAAGCAATTGCAGCAATACTGTTTATGACAATGTCAATTAGTCCAGCACATGCAATCTATGGTGGCACTTCGGCAGAGAATGATACAAAGGTTCTAGGTTTTACCAATAGTGCAACCTCAACAGATACATTTTGTTCTGGTGCATTGATATCAAGTAAGATTGCAGTCTCGGCAGCGCACTGTTTTCTTAACGGCTTTATTGATAAGTCAAACGTATGGACTACAATGCCTGGCCAAAAAGCCTCTAAGAATATCAAGGTTGATAAAATAATAGCCGTAGATACTTATAAATTTTCCTGGAATCCAGACAAGGATGAATACTCTGCAGTAATAGATGACCTAGCCTTTGTTGTGTTTAAAGAGGACGTAATCTCAAACTACTCTATAGAAATTGCTAACAAAGAAGATGTTGATTTAATTAAAAAAAATAAATCAGAAATTCATCTTTACGGATATGGAAGAACTGTCTATAAAGGTACTGGAGGGTCCCCTTACGCATTAAAGACAATACCAAAAGATAAAAATGTATCGTGGGAATTTACAATTTTACCTGCAGAAGAAAAGGTATTGATGTTTAAAGAAACGCTTAGTGCTGGCGTATGTACTGGTGACTCTGGTGGTCCAGTTTATAGTAATAATAAGTTAGTTAGTGTTTTAAATAGCGGAAATGCCTGTGGCCCTACTGAGGTTGCTACTGGCGGTATGTCAACATTAATTTATAACTACATGTATTTAATCTCCGATATATATACAATAAATAAAGAAGTTGTGCCAGTGTTGACAAACAGCAAGATAGTTGATAAAATAGAAACTACAATAGTTTGTGTTAGACATAAATCTAAAACAACAATAAAAAGAAAAAGTGCAAAGTGTCCGAGAGGGTGGGTCAAACAATGATTAACATTAACACTTTAGAACAAATGGAAGAAATAGTTAAAGCAAACAAAAATCTTTATTGGGATGGTTGGACTGTTGTCAAGATGTATAAATCTGATAAAGCACGAACATCAAAATACGGCGTTTATTTTAAAAACAAATGGCGCATGTCAAGGCGTTTTGAGCCAAACAGGAATGGTTGGGATATTCCAGAAAGACTAATCATAGGACATGCACAAACTTAAATGGAAAGACGATGCTTCTTGTTTAGAATATGACACTAACTTATTTTTTGAAAAATATGAAGGGGATCAGTCTTTAAGGTTAGCAATTGATTCATTGTGCATGAATTGTCCAGTAGTCAGAACCTGCTTTGCTGTAGGAGTATCAAGTAAGGAATATGGCATTTGGGGCGGGATTTATTTAGAGGCTGGCGCAATTTCTCAAGAATTTAATAATCATAAAACAGATTCTGATTGGGGAAATATGTGGAAACATTTGACTATTGAGGAAGACACCAAATGATAATACAAATTGTGGGCTTGCCTGGATCGGGTAAGACAGCGCTTGCGGTAGCGCTTAAAGAAAGAATAAACGCAATTCATCTTAATGCTGATGAGGTTAGGTCTACGGTTAATTCAGATCTTGGTTTTACGGCCAAAGATAGGGTTGAACAGGCTCGTCGCATGGGGGAGATGGCACGACTAATTGCAAACCAGGGTGTTGCTCCTGTTATTGTTGACTTTGTTTGTCCTACTAAAGAAACCAGAGAAGCCTTTGGTCCAGCAGATGTTATTGTGTGGGTAGATAGAATTAAACAGGGCAGGTTTGAAGATACAAATAAAATGTGGCAAGATCCAGAAAGATTTGATATTAGAATTTTAGACGGATACACATTGAAACAAGAGGTAGATACTGTTATACAGGTGGGTGCATTGTTTGATTGGTCTGCTCCAACTACCCTCCAGTTAGGCAGATATCAGCCTTGGCATGAAGGACATCAGGCACTCAAGGAAGAGGCTCATAAAAGAACTGATCAGGTTCTCGTTGGCGTTCGTAACACATACAATACATCAGAAAAGGATCCATTACCATATAACAAAGTAGAATATTATATTAAGAAGGACAATCCTTTTAAAAATACTCTTGTATTAAGATTGCCTAATATCACTAATATTGTTTATGGTCGTGATGTGGGATATAAGATTGAGCAAGTAGATTTGGGGGCAGACATTCATGCTATATCGGCTACGCAAAAACGTAAAGAAATGGGCATCTAAGTTATTAGATCTAATAAGTAATGATAAATTAGAGTGGCCCTCATGAAGGTAACTAGAGCAAGATCCTTGGCTAAGGCACTAAGTTATCGCATATGGGCAACCTTTTTTACACTTATTATTGCATACCTTGTGACAAAAAATGCTACAATATCTATAACAATTGCGCTTGGGGAAATGATAAGTAAAATATTTATATATTATTTTCATGAGCGTGTTTGGGATTACATACAGTGGGGGAGAAAATAATGTATACAGAAGCCATGCGTAAAGCCTTTAGGTCTCTAGATCATTTTGCCCCTAAAGGGTTTAGTGTAGAGTTAAGAGACAACGATAACTTTATTACTGTTAGGGCCAAGGAAGAGATGTTTATGCGTCTACTTGATGAAGATAAGCGTTGTGCTGTAGAGTATATGGCAAGGGTAAAAAAGGCTCTTGAGGATAATGGAGCCATTGTTCTTTTAGTTCGTGAAGGTGGTAAGGATCAATGACTCAAAAAATAGTTGTTGTTGGTGGCGGTACTGCTGGATGGCTTACGGCCTTGTCTGTTAAAAAAGCATATTCAGATTTTGATGTTACAGTAATAGAATCTAAAGAGATAGGAATACTTGGGGCAGGAGAAGGATCTGTTCCACAGTTAGTGGAATTCTTTGAGTCTTTAGATATTTCAATTACTGACTTAATACAAAACTGTGATGCAACATTAAAAAATGGTATTAAGTTTACTAATTGGAATAACGATAATAAATTTTACTATCACGGTTTTGGAACTAGTGATAATGCGTTAGACATAAGTGCAGGGATGTCTAAAAGAACAGCAACATACCCATTATTAGTTGCAAGTCTATCCCTCAATAACACAATTAATGAAGTTGATTTTACAGAAAAAATTTCAGAAAATAAAAAAGCACCTTTTATTTTGAAAGATAAAAACAATAAAAATAAAATTTCAGATTATGAACAATTAGCAAATTTTTCAATTCATTTTAATGCTACAAGGCTTGCCGATAGATTAAAAGAAATAGGCATAGGTCGTGAAATCAAGGTTATAGAAAATACCATTAAAACAGTTTCTTTAGATTCAAGTAATTATGTTAGTGGTTTTGTATTAGACAATAAAGAGGTTGTTAAATGTGATTTTGTTTTTGATTGCAGCGGTTTTCATAGATTAATAATTGGCAAGGTGTTTAACTCAACATGGAAAAGTTATAGCAACATATTGCCAGTTGACTCTGCCGTTCCATTTTTTATTGATATGGATGATCAAATACCATCATATACCGAAGCCATTGCTATGAAGTACGGCTGGATGTGGAAGATACCATTACAGAATAGGTTTGGTTGTGGCTATGTATATGATTCATCATTAATATCTGAAGCAGACGCAATAAAAGAAATAGAAGAGTTTTTGGGGTATGAGCCAGTCTACCCAAGAAAAAACAAAGGTGGATTTAATTTTAATGCTGGTTGTTATGAAGAGTCGTGGATTAATAACTGTATTGCCATAGGACTATCTTCAAGTTTTATAGAGCCACTAGAAGCAACTTCGCTATGGGTAAGTGTATTTGCACTCAATAAACTTTTTAGTGGACCAGAGTGGGTTACAACAAATGTTCCTGCAATAAGAGATGAATTTAATAAAATGATTTCAAAAACAAATAATGAAATTGTTAATTTTATATATTTTCATTATATGAGTTTACGCAAAGATACAGAGTTTTGGAGTCAATTTTCTTATGAGAATGCGCCTCAAGAGTTAAAAGAAAAACTTGATCTGTGGCAACATAGATTGCCTAATAAAGATGACTCACAAAAACTATGGCCATTCTCAAGTTGGTTTTTAATAGGATCTGGAATTGAATATATTAATAAAACTATCACAAATAATTATATTGATAATATAAAAAAATATAATATCGGGCTTGAAAAATATAATTATTTTTTAAACTATCAGAACTATAAATCTTCTGAGTGTATAGATCATAAAGAATTTTTAAAGTCATTAAAATGAAATTTAAAACAGAATGGATGGTCGCCCTAAAAACTATGGGGCACAAAAAGTATTGGAACAAACCCAATACTGTTGAATTTTTTGCTTTTATGACAAAAATATTAATTATATTCCCAGGATTATTATTTGGTAAACAATGGTGGTGGCTTTACATTTTTGCGCTGGTATCAAGTTTAGCACTAATTTGGTCATCGACTATCAAGACACTTCCAACAATTATTTGGTTTAATATTTTATGGATAGTGTTGGCTTTAACTGCTATAATAAAGTATTGGATATAAGGAGAATGAGGTAAAAAATGTTTGAGTTTGTTATATTTTTAATTGGTTTTGTAATATTGACTGTGTCGGCAGTTGTTATAATTAGATTAAAAAATACTAACCTACAATTAATGGTTGGAATTAATCAAGCAATCAAAGATGTAGAATATGCAAGATTACAATTAAAAGGTGGTGGTGTTGAAAAAGAACATCTGTTATCATTTTTAAACGAAACCCGTGAGATGGCATATAAATACATTGAAGATGTTCACAAGGCTTTGTTGGAGTATAAATCAGAGATAGAAGAAGATCTAAAAAATCCCAACGACTCTAGTCATATTAGGCTTCAAGAAGCGTTTCAGAAATTACAAAAAATATATCCTAAAGATGTTCCAAATGATTAACGCAAGGGGTATTCCAACATGTAAATGTCCACAATGTGGGTGCGTTTATTTTAACGCCGTTGTTCAGTTTGACCCTGTTGATTACGAGATTGGATTATATTTTTTGGATGGTAGTTGTAGCGAATGTGGGACATTAATCACACTGCCTACTCTAATAGACAAGATAATAGAGCACGAGTCGTAGTCCCCGCTGACGTTGCTGGTATAATTAGATTGTGGCTAGGTTACGATGCCATAACTAGATTCATATCCTAGGAGGAAAAAATGAAACTAACAAAGAAACAAAAAGACATTCTAAAGTCTTATGCTAGATCATACGTTGTAGCAGTTGGTGCAGCATATACGGCACCAGGGTCGGATCTTGGAATAGAGGGACTTTTGTTGGCTGGCGCAATTGCAGTAGCAGGACCAGCAATTAGAGCAATTGACAAAAAGGATCCAACATTCGGTTTGGTAGCAACTGTTGTTGATACAGAACTCAAGAAGTTAGAAAAGAAAGTTGCTGCAAAAAAGGCTCCAGCCAAAAAGAAGAAATCTTCTGGTGGCGGTGGCGGAACTGCAGCAGATCATCTATAAATTAAAATCATAATGGGGTGTCGGGAATAATTCCGTGCCCCATTACGTTTAATATACTGTACCTGCTCAATGGGGGGTACAAATTGAACTCGCTTAATAAGGAGGAAACATGGTAAGTTCATTTGCACTGGATCTATTTAAGGATCCATTTTTTATTGGTTTCAACCGTGAGTTGGACCGCCTTAATAATATACATCGTTATGAAGCACATAACAAGTCATATCCACCATACGATTTATTAAAGTTGGATGATGATAAGTATCAGTTATCGCTGGCTGTTGCTGGGTTCTCTAAAGAAGATATTGATGTTTCTGTAGATAATGGAACATTAATTATCAAAGGAGAGATTGTAGAAGTCATAGATGCTGAGGTTGTTCATAAAGGAATTGCAACTCGCAAGTTCACACGCACCTTTGCTCTTGGAGAGTATATGGAGGTTGGTCGTGCTGAAATGGCAGACGGTATTCTTAACGTCTTTGTGGAAAGAAACATTCCCGAAGAGAAGAAGCCCAAAGCAATTAAAATCAAGTAAGTAACAGTATTGTCATACTGCCACCTGAGCATGTGGATAAACTGCTCCTTTATTATGCGTTTCTGATATCTTTAATAATGGCGTCAGCAAGCCCTTGGTCAAAATGATGGTGTCCTGCAGCAATACGATCTAGTTGAGGCTTTAATAGATTAACAATCCTATTTTTGGTGGCTTGAATAATCTGATTTGCTATGATTTCTGCCTGTTGTTCTGGGGTTAGGTTTTGTTCCATTGTACAATTCTATCACAATCTATGGTATACTATTAATATGTCTGAATGCTGTCCAGAAGAACTAGAGAAAAAGGCCCCTTGTTGGTCTGGCTACGTAATGCGTGGCATGAAGCCAGGAAGCGGTGGACGCATGGTTCCTAACTGTGTACCTGCTAAAAAGGCAGACGATCTTTGGGAAGACGACGATACAGTTGTTTATGATACAGACTCTGTTTCAAAGGCCGATGGATATTCTCCGCCAGCAGGCGCAAGGTCGGCAGCAAGAAAAGCAATTAGATTTAAAGAACAAGGCAAGGCAAAAGGTGCTGGAACATCAGTAGGATGGACTCGTGCAGGACAATTAGCCAGAGGCGAATCCCTTTCATTAAGCACAGTTAAAAGAATGTATTCTTATTTTTCTCGTCATGAAGTAGACAAAAAGGGGAAGGATTGGGCAAATCAATCCAATCCGTCTAATGGGTACATTATGTGGTTAGCATGGGGTGGGGATGCTGGCTATTCTTGGTCAAGGAGAATCGTAAATGCTGAAAAAGATAAAGCATTGTTTGCTAACTTTGCAAAAACACATAACAGAGTAACACAACTTACTGAAATGTTTAAGGGTGTTGGCGTTGGATCTATGGTGTCTTGGAATTCTTCTGGCGGTAAAGCAGAAGGTAAGATAACAAGAATTATTACTAATGGTAAGTATAAGGTTCCAGGAGCAGACGTAACCGTTAGCGGTACTAAAGAAGATCCCGCAGCAGTCATTAAATTGTATCGTGATGGAAAGCCTACAGACACAATCGTTGCACATAAATTAAAAACATTAAGGGCTAAATAATGTCCTCTGGGCAGTATAGTCCTCATCGTAAATTTAATCCAATACAAATTAAAGATGGATATGTTGTTCGTCTTCGCAAAGATGGAACAGTAAAAGCAGTCCTTGGCAAGTATGGAGAGTACAGCAAAGCAAAGAAATCTTGATGTTAAAATATAACAAAGTTTATTTTTTACATATACCAAAAACTGGTGGTAGGTTTTTAACTAAGTACATCCTCAATCCTATTAATCAAAGTTTAAAAGATAACGGCATAGAACTAATAACTTTGCCAGAAACTGTTTTAAAACATGGCGGATGGCATAACGCAATAGATGATCAAACCTACATTATTAGTATCTTTAGGGATCCTGCAGAGCATTTTGTTAGTATTATTGCACATATGCTTGTCAATGAAAAAGGATTAATGAATCAAATTCAAAACTTTATAGTTGCAGAAGAAGCAAAAAATTTAGAGATTGACAAACAAGAAATTTATAGTATTATGAATGAGTTAAAATATTTAAAAAATTTTCAAGCCCAGAACTTTCTTTTAGAGCCCAATGGCGATCATATTTTACACACGTCTCGCAGAGAATACAACAACAATAAGCCGTTTGACATTGACTTAATATATAAAAGAATTAAAAGGACTAACTTAATGATTAGACATAAAGATTTTCAGACGATGGATTATTCTTTATTAATAAATAAAATGTCTGATGATTTACAAATAAAATTAAATTCAGATTTTTCATTAATTGACAAACAATATTTTAAAAATCCTGCATCAGAAAATTTATTTAACAAACTTGATGATTTGGATAAGGCATTTATTTATCAAAATTTTAACTATGATACAGAAATATATTCAGACAATTCTTTATTTTGGCATCCTAATTCTCAGAAAGATATTTAGTCATAAGTTCCATTATTTGAACTGTATATTTGTCATAATCAATTTCAACAATAAGATTACCATCAATTAATTTATGAAGTTTTATTTCTTTACCAATTTCAAAAAGTATGTTTTTTATTTCATTTTCTAAATTCATTATAATTTTACAAACTTTTTAAAATTTCTGATACCTGACATTGGCTAGGATAATGAGTGATAGATCCGTCAACAGATACTAAAAATTTTTCAAAATTCCAACCAATATCTTGTCCGTTTTTGGCTTTATCTTTACAATATTTATATATTGGATGAGCATTTGGACCATTTACCTCAATTTTTTCAGAAATAGGAAATGTGACACCGAAATTTGTCTCACAAAATTGTTTTATTTGTTCTGTTGTTCCTGGCTCTTGATTTCCAAACTGATTACATGGAAAGCCAAGGACTACCAACGATTTGCTTTGTGCATTTTGTAGGTCAGCGTACTGACTGGTATAACCACAATGACTAGCAGTATTTACAATAAGTATGTTCTTGTCTTTAAAAGTTGACAAACTTATGTTCTGGTTATTGTTATCCGTAAAACAGAAACTATATATGCTCATAAAAAATTCTCCCTTATGTTATACATTAAGTATATCATAAAGGAGAATATTGATATTTTTATTAAACTGCAAGTAGTTCGGGAAATGCTTCTATTACTATATTGTTAGGATTGATAATTGATTTTTCACCATTCATAAGACGCTTAATATGATCACGAATAACCCGATTCTCTTCCTCAAAAATTGAAGGAGATCGGTCTGGACCCATTTGTGCAAGAATGTGTTTTTCTGCAAGATCTTGTTTTAGTGTTCGTTCAACATCATAGTTTAAAGTTGTACAAGGATAGTGTTTTACAACGTAGCCATCTTTGTCAATTAAATATTTTTCAAAATTACAATTCATTGTAACGCCACCATTGTGTTCATTTAAATATCTTGACTCATAATCTGTTTTTTGTACAATATTATTTTCTCTTATTTTTTCTTGAATCGCTACGACTTGTCTTGAAACTTCTAGATAAAGTTCGTGTCTTTCTCCAAAAGGTTCACCGTTACCATTAAGCCCTGGACCTTTGCCAAGCCATGGGGCCTCTAATGGAATGTCTGCAGGATTAGATGTAATCATTTCTGAAAATGGAAATGTAACGCCATAAACATCTATGCCGTAATTCTTTGAATCCAAACCACATGTAATGCCCTTAGACCACTTACCCTTCGTAATGCTTGGTCCACAAAAATCATTGGTTGGGATTGCAACAACAGAAAAATCTTGTCCGCCAAGATCTTCTTGTATCCATTGGATAGACTCCATTTGGCCAGCGTTTCCGCAACCAACTGTAGTATTAATAAGCATAACTGCCTTGCCCTTAAATTGCTGCAAGAAATGTGGTTGACCTTCGGCTGATGTCAACTCGATATCATATATTGATTTCATCAATTACCTCCTGATAATTATAGGATTATTATAACACTATTTTAGCAGTCATCTTTAGTGCTTTGGGGTATTTTAGAGGGGTCTATAAATGAATTCCCATATAGGGTATGTCTTGAGTTAGGGCCTAATACTTTATTTACCCTATGCCTATACTTATGCCCACCAGGTATTACTGCAAGAGTTCCAGCCTTTGGTTTTAGTTTAATAGGAACTTCTGCAAACTCTAACTCCCCACCATCAAAATCATCGTTTAAATAAAGGCTAAAAGAGCAAACAATGTTTTGTTCATGATCGGGATCTTGATGCCAGAACATGGCAAAATCTATCTCTTCACGCTTAACCTGATACTCTCTTAACATGCTTTCATTCGCTGCTTCTACAATCTCTTCATCTGTCATATACTTAAAACTTTGTAATGTTGCATGTCTTCCATATACAGGTGGTAAAACAGATTCAAGTCTTTGCCAAACACCGTCTGGTTTTGTAAAAATTGGTAAATCTAAAACCTCAGAAGTTTCGTTAGGAAATTCTATGTTACCAGTTTCATCATATCGAGGCACAATATTTAAAAACTTATTTAAAATATTTCTATAAGGTGATCTCATTGTAGGATACCAACCATTTGGATCGTCTGTTTGTTCTTTAAACCATGTCAATTCTTCCTGAGTAAGAAAATTTTCAATAATCCAAACTTGCTTATCTTCATCTAAATATTTTTTTTCCATAAACCTATCATATCATAACTTTACGTTGCAGCACTAACGGGAATTGAACCCGTCTTTCCGCCGTGAAAGGGCGATGTCCTAGCCGATAGACGATAGTGCCAAGGCGATCCAGATCGGACTTGAACCGACGACCTCTACCGTGACAGGGTAGCGTTCTAACCAACTGAACTACTGGACCATAGGACACAGACACGATAGGTTCTTCCATTCCCATTCCTACCGTGCCTGTGTCTATTCTATTGTAGCATCATTGGCTACTGCCCCTTAAACCTATTTTTCGCCTCACTTTTCATTTTTCATGTGGACCGCAATACCATTTGCTAAAATATTTTGTACATCTTGTTCCAGGACCAGATTCATAGTGATCGTTATGAATAAACCATATGCCCATTCTATATTGACTTTCAAAATCCTCTCCCAAAAAATCGCTCTTTACGTCTAAAGTTACTTGAGGTCCTTGACCACCAGGATAATGACTAACACATGCTTTTACATTTATTGTTTTCTTTTTACTTTTTTTCATCATATAAGCAACATCATATGAAACTGATCCTGGAACATAACCAACATGCTTTCCTTTAATAATAACTTTTACTGCAAACTTATCAAATTTGTTGGAAGGTTCTGGAATTAATGTTGCTTTTGTTAAAAATATTTTATGCTCGCCATCTTTAGTAACAGTAGGCAAATCGCTTATATCAATCATTGATCCATATTTTTTAAGAAGTGCCATGCTGTTATCTGCCCTGTAAGATTCTCCTACTACTGGATACATATATGAGAAACTGTCTTTAAATTCGCCTTCTAGAACCGATGTTGGTCCAGATAAACCATAAGAATTTTTTAAAGTAGACAGTGCTCCATGATGATAACAAACTCCATCAGACGCCTGTGCAGGCGAGGGAGCAATCAAAGAAATTGCAAAAATAATAACGATAAGTTTCTTCATTGTAAAGCCTTTCTGTTTGAGTTGTTTGCTTACATACTAATTATAGAACAAAGCCCACCGATTGTCAACTACTGCCCCTCTTTGTATTTTTTGATATAATTAATCAATCTGCCCCTTTCATTTTCTGGAATGCCATTAAGGAGTACTTCATGAATTCCCTTTAATTCTAAATCTTTTAGAAAAGACACAAACTTATCATATGTAAAATATGCTGTGTCTTTTGCAAATCTTGGCCTATCTTTATACGATTTTCCATCATGAGTATGCACCATTACATTTTTAGGAAATTCATTGTCTATTTCTTCTTGCGTATCTCTAATGATTGGAGTAATGGCAAGCATAATTTTTTTACCTGATAAATCAAAAGTATCCCCAGGTTTTTCGTTACCTTTAACGCTTTTATCTAAAAAATAACCAAACTTATAATGAAAATATGAAAATATTATTTTATAATTAAGTTTTGCTGCTGCCTCTAAAGAATAAACATTTGTACACGAAATATAACAGTCTGGTATATCTATATTATTTTTTTTCATATTGTCGAGTTCTTTTATATAATCTATCATATAATTTGTTCTATCTGGGATTGAAGATTTGTCAGTCATTGAACCAAGTAGTCCACCAAATTCAACCTCTTCAGGTTTAATATGTCCAGCAATAATATTAATCTGTAATCTATCTTTTTGTATATCGTTTATAGATTGATGTATCATTGTTAAATATTGTGCAGATAACGCATGTGGCCTAATTGCAACCATGTACTTTATTTTTTGATCAAGCCTCATGGTTTTTGCAATGCTTACAAAAAAATCTCCTTGTGGTGGGCTATACGTAAAAAGAACTCCATCACAATGGGCATCTTCAAGTTGATCAATATTATTTGCTTTTGATGAAAGTAGACCACCAAAATAGTAAATTTTCATGATTATATTATACCGAACAAAAGCAATTGATTATCAATTACAGGCATTTCTTGTTGCAAATATCTTACTTCATCAATAATTTTATTGCATAGGGCAAGTTCCAACATTTCATGTGAATAACTACCTGTATTTGCTTTGGCAGAAAAGTAAACTACATAATAAATGTCAGGGTATTTGAGTTTAATCAAAGATCCATTTGCTATAGCCTTCTTAACATTGTCAGTTCTTTGTGCCCCTGGTCTTTTATTGTCACTATCTTTACCGCCCTTAGACTCAACATACTCATTTCTCTCTCCATAAGCAACAAAGTCTACCTCACACCCAGTACCAGGCATATAAACATTCTTACTTATTGATTTAAACGCACGAGATTTTAAATCTGCAAAAACAAGATCTTCAAATTCATCTCCGCTTTTCTTAGATTCGGATTGAAAATTAATTATTAAACTCCTCTAGTTTTTTTAATAATATCTAAGACTAAAATTTTCATTCCTACAGCATTTAACTGTGCCCCATTACTCTCAAGTGGTATTTTTTCTATTGCAGCAATGATCTTATCTTTAATTTCTTTTACAACCTTGTGCGTACCATTGCACATGGGGTACTCGGTTGAAAAACCACATCCGCACATACTCATAAATCGTCATCTTCCTTTTCTTTATCCCAAGCATCTTCCAAGTCGTCCATTGATCGTGCTAGTTTAGCAAAAGAGATTGAAATAAATGTAGCAGCAATGCCAACGGCAACCAACAATGATATAAATATTTTTTTCATCTGTAGTCCTTTCCTGAGACTTCTTCAACAAATCCATTTTCTCTATCAAACAAAACAAACTCTAAAGAATCAACTTTAAAGGTTTGTTTAAAAATCTGCAACACTTTTTCAAGTTCTAAACTTCCGCAGGTATAAAGATCAAACTGAACCAAAGCAGGATCAGCCTCATCCCATATATGAAATGCTATATGGCTAGTCTCTATCATAACTACGGCAGTTAAGCCTCTGTTGCCCTTTTTATTAACATAACTTGCAAAGGGACCTTGTACAATCTTCATGTCAATTTTTTCTACAAGATTTTTCAGAAAATCAATACCTTGTTGCTCCGTATCAATTGGATCATGAACTTTAGCATTGACCAATAAATGTTTGTGATATATCATTTTGTTTGCCTCTCTATTATTCTAAAAGCATCGCCCGTTTCTTCGTCTTCGTAATCCCATTTTGTCCACTTGTCCCAATATGGAACACCGTTCTCATCATAATCATCCCAACCAGGACCACTCAGATCCATATCTAACCTATATGTTGTTCCATATTTTTCGTATAAAGGCCAGAATGTATCCCATTTCCATCCATGAAATTTATATCTAAATGTATCAGTCATGCCTTCATCTTCCATATAAGATACTTCTAACAGCCCAGAAGATGCTATGGATCCCGCCCAATTTGCGATCCATCGTAATGGTGGCTTTGACTGATGCTTTACAACTGCATTATCTAATCGACCCATCACGAATCAACTCCCATTCTCCAGTGTATTGAGCAATAAACACATTGCCAGTTTCTCTGTCAATAAGTAAATATTTTTCAGGACAGTTGGTTCGTAATGTTATAACTGTCTCATCAGGCTCTTCTGTAAACTCAACTTGTTTTCTCATATAATTATACCAATCAAAATGCCAATAATTAAACTAAACAAACCAACAGACCAATAAAATGTAGTTTTAACATGCTGCAAAATAACATCTTTAATAATATCAGGGGGAATCACTATTTCATATTTGTCGTTGTCTGGATCTGGAAACGAATATGTTTTCATTTGTGCTCCTTCATGTGCCTTTTTAGTGTATCATGAGCAAAAATGCCCCAGCGCACCTCTGTCTCCTTTTGGCACACGGGACAAATAACCACTCTAGTCGTCATATATTGATTATACAGCAAACTGACTACTTTGTAAAGTTACCCTCAAGAGCCTCAGATATAATGCGAAGCCTTTCTTTGATTTCCCATTTTTGTTGCTTAGACAAATAATGTTTATCAGAGATCCGCTTTTTATTTTTTTCATACCTTTGACGCTGGCTTTCAGACCTAATATCGTTAGACTGCCTCATCTCTGTTCTCCCTTAAATAAGAGAAAAAATGATAATGGCTGCTACAATAAGTACGAAAGATATTGTAACCTTTTGTTTAGTTTCTTTTGACCATTCTTGTGTGTTCATCATTATCTACCCCCAATGTTTATAAGAAAAGTGCGATTCACAAACATATATTATGGCACCAGTAAATGATTCTGGCTGAATATATTTTGACTCATTACTACAATAGTAGCAGTATTTAGTGGAATCGGCAACAACAGATTTGTTGTTTTTGCTGTCTGTATCTACCATACTATTCATTATACACTAAGTCAATTTTTGATATTTTTGCCATTTTTATCTTTTATCTTAATCCAGGAACCTATTTTGCATTCTATGACTTTTTGTCTCAGCGCCTCTCCAAAAGCGGGATGGGTAATTTCTGATCCAACATACTCTTGACCAGTCTCTCTGTCTATTATTAGCCATTTGGCAGGAGCCTTGGTATGAATAATGAGGTCTACTGGATGATCGTAAGAGGGAACTTCTGTACCATCTTTTAAAATTCGTTTATTCATCAATTAGCAATCTTCGTTTGTTGAGAAATATTTATTATCAATGCTATCCCAACTTCTTCCATAGATGGTATGTCTGTTTCCATTAGTAACTTTTGTAACCCTATGCTCAAACTCCCTATATAGTGGAATATTCACAAGCATTCCAACCTCTGGTTTGATTACATAATCTTTTTCTCTAAACTCTAATATTCCACCATCAAAATTATCATTAATATAAACATTAAAAGATGCTGAAATTTTTCCAGCACTGGTTATTTTTTTGCCCTGAGTTTTAGAATGCTCAACTATAATTTTTTGACTTTCTTCGTCATCATGATCATCTCTTTCATAATGCCATCCCATTGCATAGTCTGGAATTCGTCCTAACTCTTCCATAATTTTATCATCAGGAACTTCAAAAAAAGATTGAAGAGCACCAGCGCCACCAAACTCTTTAGGAACAACTGACTCTATTCTCTTTTCAATTAATGCTATTATGTCTTGTTCCTTTCTCCATTTTGAGTTGGCATTTGGAACTAAGAAATTACCTTGCTCATCATAATCTGGTATATAACCTAAAAATTTATTTTTTATGTTGCCTCCGTAAGGAGAACGCATTGTTGTATACCATTCCTCTAAGTTGTTGGCCTCTTCATTAAGCCATACTAACTCTTTTTCGGTTAAGAAGTTACGGATTACCCATAAGTCTTTTTCTATATATTCTTTTTTAGGTTCCCACAGTTCTGCTAATTCTTCTACACTTAGCGACGGGTCAAATGGATTTTTAGACATTTCATTAGTATACCATATTTTAGTGTTTAGGCGGGAGTTGAAAGTGCTCTACTGGAACCCTCCAACTATTTTCAGATTCATTACGATATTCATCTTTCATAAAGTCTTTAGGGTCAATTGAGCCATATATTTCTACTTCAGAAAAATATTCTGTATCTAAAACCTTTGCCCCATAAATACGCTTGTTGATATCTTTTGACCAAAACGGTATAGAGGTTTTTGTCCTAACACACCTTACTTCCCCATTAATGCCAACGTCAGGAAGATCTTTACGATCTTTATGAATATCATTTGGATATAACGGACAATTCCAAGAAAGGTTGTAGTATTTTGCTACAGCCCACTCACAAACATTTGACCTTATATTTGCCAATAGTTCATGCTCTAAGGCCCCAATTGCCTTGCCTTTGGCGTAGTTAGGTTTATCAATAGACCCCCTTTTTTCTATCCATCTTTCAATGGCAAGAAGGGTACACATTCTTACTTCTTTTGAAGATAATTTTACTATCATCATTCAATCATATCAAATTTGACAGGGTATGTCAAGTACAATAAAACTATGATTCTACTATAAGTTTGGTACTTTCATTTCCAAAAACAAAAGTAGTTACACAATATCTAGTGCCTGATGTAACATTTTTAACACCATGCGCTAGTTTAGCATCATGTACAACCAAACTTCTTGCTTTTGGTTTTATATTTAGGTTTAGACTTGGATAAAAAAGTTCTCCGCCAGAAAAATCATCATTTAAATAAATAACAATACCAAACATTATTGTGCCTCGATCATCCTGATGTGAGTTATCTTTATGTAATGCCATATTGTCGCCCTTTGTGAGTTTTCTTAGGCTTCCGATTGTAGTCAATTCGCTTACATTTAAAAACATAGAACTAATTTTATTACTTACTAATTCTTTTATTTTTAATTGATTTTCTGGATTTATTGGTTTTGCTATATTGCCATAACTAAAGGTTGCCCATCCATCGTCATCTATCATAGATAAAAATAAATTTTGAGTTTTTTCAGTCAAAAATTCTTCAATTTCGTATACGCCTTCAGCGTGTTGTATCCATTTTGTTTTTTCAGGGTTCGGGCTTGGATTTAACATATTGTCATTATAACATAAATAATGTTTTAAAATTCGGCGGAAAATAGAAATACAAACATTATATGCTCGACACGAGCAATAGGTTTGATGGTCTATAATAGGCTCATGGATCCATCTATTTTATATATTATCTACCACAAAGAACATAATGCCATAAAGGTGGGCATATCAGATATCACAGGTAAAAGGTTTCGCCAACATAGGACCAAAGGATGGGAGTTGGTTATTGGTTGGTATTTTCAAAATCGGGGGGAAGCCAGAAGAATAGAATCCATAGTACTACAAACCCTAAGAGACAAATACGGACACTATCTGGATAAGGGGAATATGCCATATGGGGGATATACGGAGACATTCAATGCCAAGAAGATATCCAAGAAAAGGTTAATTGGTTTGGTCAATAAGGCTATAAAGGGATGATTCTTGCTGCCGTCCAAGTTTTATGCAATTAGGGCATATTGGTTTGACATCGTAATCCTTTTCAAATACGACCCCACACTTGTAGCATAATACCCTGATCATGACAATATTGTAGCATATTTATCTTATTTCAATAATATGATTGTTTCCCTTGATCATTCTTTTTCTTAGTACTAAAAATGTTGCAGAGTCTAATACTTTTGATATTAATTTATAGCACTCTACAAGCCCCTTGCCCCATACCTTCCAATTCATCCACAAGATAATATAAAGTGCTATGAGAAAATAAATAAAATCCATCATATATCTATTCTCTCCATATCTTAATGGTAGCCCAAAATATATACAGCGTTACGCCTACAAATAAAACACTCATGCCATGAAACCATAGCCACATTATCTTAGCAAATATATCATAGGTATCTGACCAGTTAACACTTATTCCCATATATAAATTATATCTGGTTTGAATGGTTTGTCAAGCCCTGGCTTATTCACTGTTTAAAGCAAAAAAAAGAATACCCATACGAGGTCCTTCACCCCATACCTCATGTGTTATTTGGTTTGATACTAATATTAAATCGTTAGGTTCTAAAACAACTATATCTTTTCCATCAATTTTCCAAAATGATTTGCCTAATATTTGAAGATATGCCGAATCCTTAATATCTCTATGAGGACTGACTGTTGAATTGTCTAAAGATATAACTGGACCATCAATATGCCATATACCAGGACAGTCGCATGAACTATCAAAACTATCATACCATTTACATTTATCGTAATAATTTGATCCATATTCTTTATTTATTTTTTGATGAAAAATGTTAAGTCTTGGTATGTCATCAGATAGCCTGCGAGTTTTTATCTTAAACCATAGCATAGGCTTTTTTTGTGTTTTTTCTGATTTATATAAAATGTTTATTGCGGTTTGCCAGTTTGTGATGACATCATAATAATTTTTTTTGACTTCATAGGGTTTTTCTAACATGTATCTTATTATATAACACAAATAAAAATCTTACTGATATTATTATTGGATAGGGTTAAAGTGGAGTAAAGTGGAGGATAGTGGGGGATGGAGCGCTTTTTAGGGCGGCTTCGTAATGCGGCGGGAAAAAAACAGAGATCCATATCAAACCATGTATCACAAACCATATACCACATTCGCCCCATATCTGTCAAACCATGGTAAATGGTTTGGCATTATACATGCAAAACCATGGTTTGTCAAGTCGTTTATATGCATGAAAAATTGCCAAATAATTGGGAATAATTCCGATAAGTTCGTAATAAGTTTGAAAAAGTTTTATAATGTTTTAAAAAACCAGAAAACCAGAAAGCATGGTTTGTTACTATTCTGTAGGGGGATTATAGATAGGTTCGTAATCTTTTTTAACTTCCGCCTCGGTTTTTTTATAGAGCGCAGGTATGAATGGAGTTCTATAGAATGCAGGAGTAAATGGTTTGAGAGGCCACTTTGCAATGCTGTACAACATACCCGTCATCATTTTTATGTCATGATCAAAAACCGCTTGTTGTTCTTTGTTTAGTTTAGAAAAATGTCTAGGGCTCATTGGGTATATTATACACCTCGTTCTGGAGGGGGGAAAAAAACGCCGTTCTTAATCTTTTTTAAAAAACGGGCGGGATATAAAGAATACATCGTAATACCTATAGTACTATATATAAAACCATATATTCTGGTTTGATGGTTTGATGGTTTGAT
>Ga0194131_10003017_pt1 | contig 27009 bp, 24 predicted proteins | sample TA2KigO120mmetaG_FD_148631 | JGI IMG/M metagenome (GOLD analysis project Ga0194131, IMG submission 148631) | Freshwater microbial communities from Lake Tanganyika, Tanzania - TA2015053 Kigoma Offshore 120m | ecosystem: Environmental > Aquatic > Freshwater > Lake | place: Tanzania: Lake... | reverse complement strand
TACAAGGCTCAAAAACTCAATTTTCAGTCCAAATCGAAAAAGGTAATACTACCTGCAAGCGGCTCATTCCAATAACCTTGCGCGTTGGCGTTTCGCGATAGCCGGACACTAGTGTCCGCAGACACAGGCTGGCCGCGCTCGGCACGGCGGCGGGAGCGGTGATAGTTGTGCTGATCGGAGTGACGGCCTGGTCCCTGGCGAGAGACTCCGCCGCGAAGCCAAAGCTGACCGATAAGGACACTATTGTCCTCGCGGAGTTCGAAAACAAGACTGGCGACGCGGTGTTTGATGACACGCTTCGCCAGGGACTGTCCGCGGAGCTGGAGCAGTCGCCGTACCTGGCACTGATTTCGGACGTCACTGTCCGACAGCCGCTGACTATGATGGGTCAGCCCAAAGACGCCAGGCTGACGGCGGAAATCGCACGGCAGGTCTGCGAGCGAACCGGCAGCGTGGCAGTCCTGGATGGGTTGATCGCACTTGTTGGAAGTCAATATGTCTTGGGCCTTCGCGCGAGGGATTGCCACTCGGGAAGCACTTTGGATCAACAGCAGGTGGCAGCCGCACGGAAAGAGGACGTCTTAAACGCTCTCAGCGAGATGTCGCGAAAGTTTCGAACGAAGGCGGGCGAGTCGTTGGCAACGCTGGAAAAGCACGCCATGCCGCTTTCGGAAGCCACCACTCCTTCGATGGATGCTTTAAAGGCCTTTAGCACTGCCACGAAGTTGAGTCTTTCCTCAGGGAACCATGAGCGGTCCATTCCGCTCTTGCATCGCGCCGTCGAGATCGATCCCAACTTCGCGATGGCGTACGCCAGGCTGGGGTATGGTTACGGCAGTGCACACCCGGAACAGTCCGCCGAATACGCGGCCAAAGCCTGGCGGCTGCGTGATCGGGTTAGCGATCGAGAAAGATTTTACATCGACTTCGCGTATCACCGGCAAGTGACCGGCAATTTGGAGAAGGTCTACCAAACGCTTGATCTTTGGATTCAAACCTACCCCCGGCGAGGAACGATGACAGCCAATCCCCAGGATCTGCTGGGCGGCCTCGCCTCGCTGGGAATTGGCCGATTCGAAAGGGGCATGGAAGCCGCGCTGGACGGAATCGCGACGGATCCCGATTTGGCGTACCCGTATATCAATCTCGCTCTCGCGCAGCTTTACCTGAACCGTCTCACCGCGGCGGAAGAGACCATTCGCCGCGCCACGGAACGGAAGGCACTGACACCTCATGTGCCGATGCTGGAATACAGCCTCGCGGCTCTAAAGGGCGATCAAGCGCAAATAGAGCGAATCGCAGATTCGGCGAAAGGGAAACGTCTGGTTGGGCACCGGATCGCCCACGTGGAGGCTCTCGCCCTAGTTCGTGCCGGCCGCTTACAGGCCGCACGGCAGGCGTCGGTTCGGGCGGTGACTCTTGCCCAACAAGAACGGGGAAGCGACCTTGCCGCGACCTATAACGCTACCCGAGCCGTGTGGGAGGCGTTTTGCGGGAATCTCGCGGAAGCGCGCACGAGCGCCTTGGCCGCGCTCGATCTTTCCCCGAGCCGCGATGTCAAATACGCAGCCGGCCTCGCCCTGGCGCTGGCCGGAAATTCGGCCCAATCCGAAACTTTCGCCGGCGATTTGGTGAAACGATTCCCCGAAGACACTTTCGTCAACTTCACCTATGCGCCTGTCCTGCGTGCGCTAGGCTTTCAGGCAAAGGGAAATTTCGCGGACAGTTTGGAGCGGCTGGAGGCCACGCGGACGTATGAGCTTGCGGCAAACGGCCTAAACTTTCCGAATCTCATGCTGGGCGGTTTGCATTCCGCTTGCTTGCGAGGCGAAGCTTATGTTCAAATGCGGCGATATGTGGAAGCGGCCGCCGAGTATCAAAAGATCCTCGACCACCGCGGCCTGGTAGGCTTGGATCCAATAGGCACTCTCGCTCATTTGCAGCTTGGCCGGACGTTCGCGTTGTCGGAAGACAAGGCCAAGGCAAAAACGTCCTACCAAAACTTCCTTACGCTTTGGAAAGAGGCAGACCCGGACGTGCCTATCCTGAAACGCGCGAAGTCGGAGTACGAAAAGTTGTAACCTTTGGGCGCCGATTCCTTATGCCAGTTATGAAACGCCGATTGGGATTACGATCATGACCGACAGCGACACACTCCACTCGGTGCCGGGAGGTTCCCGCTTCCCAACGACGCGATGGACTCTTGTGGTTGCCGCCGGCGATCCGCGTCCCGCGGAAGCTCGCTCCGCGCTGATCGCGTTGTGCGAGAACTACTGGTATCCGCTTTACGCCTATCTGCGCCGGCGCGGATATGCCGCCGATCAGGCCCAGGATCTGACGCAAGAGTTCTTCGTCCGCGTGTTGGAAGGGAAATATCTGAATCGCGCCGACCGGGAAAGGGGCCGGTTCCGGTCGTTTCTCTTGACGTCTTTGAAGTCCTTTGTCGCCGACGAACGAGATCGCCAACAGGCTCACAAACGGGGAGGTGGTGCGGTTGTTTCGTTGGAATTGTCGTCCGGTGAAGCGCGCTACCAATGCGAGCCGGCACACGACGAGACGCCTGAGCGGATATTCGAGCGGCGCTGGGCTCTCTCGGTGCTCGATCGAGTCGTGGAGAAATTGAGAGAGCAATTCGTACGTCACGGCCGCCCGGAGCATTTCGAACGGCTGAAGGTATTTCTACTCGGACGCTCGGATGCACCATATGAGGAGTTGGCTCGCGAACTGCACACGTCCGAAGGTGCGCTCAAAGTTGCAATTCAAAGGCTGCGAAAAAGGTACCGTGAACTCTTTCGCAAAGAGATCGCCGATACAGTGACCGATCCCGCGGAAGTGGAGTCGGAACTCCGGTTCTTGGCTGCAGTCCTGACTTGCGATCCGAAGCGATAATGACCGGGTTGTGGGGCCGGTTTGTTCGCTACTCCGTTTCCATGAATTGCGCGAACACGCCGCGTATGGGAGAAATCGGTTCGTGCTTTTGGCGGTCCAGGAGTTCGGTCTCCGGCGTGCCGCTTCGCAAGCGCTTCAGCCAGTCCTCCGGATCGAACTCAACGCCGATCGGATTCTTGGCGAACATCGTCGCCATGAATTGACTGGCGTCATCACTCGACCCCAGACAGTCGACTTGAAACTCCATCTGATTGCCGTCTGGATCGGCGTAGTACATCGACGCCGTGATGCCATGGTGAATGCACCAGTATGGCTTGATCCCCTGTTCGCGAAGTGCTTCGTAGTTTTCCAGCAGCACGCGCAGTGTGGGGTATGTGTAGCCGACATGATCAGCCCCGGTCGAGTTTTGTTTCTCTCCCACACCACCATCAGGCTGGAAAACCGACATGTTGGCGATTCCGAAGCGGTGATGTTCGTCGTCGAACGACAGGAACGCCAGCGCGGCGTTTCCGTAGTGCACGCGGGCGTTGAACACCGTTTGATACCAGCGCAGCATCTCATCGAAGCGCCGCGTGCGATAGACGACGTGGGCGAGTTTCGTGGGCGGAACGATTGGCATGTCCGCCATGGTGCCGCGCTCAGTTCTTCTTCGGGTCCTCGTGCACCGAGTACTGCGCCTGCGGATCGTTCAGTTTAATTTCGATGGTCTTCTCTTCTTCGGCGACATCGTAGATCTGCCCGAACGTCTGGAAGCCCTTCGCGATCACCTGCACCTGAATTTTCCCCTGCGGAATCGGCGGAATCGTTGCGATGCCGTCCTGGTTGGTGCGCATCTGATACGTCGTCATGATCTTCTTGCCGAGCTTGACGACCGAGCGCCCTTCGACAAACCGGACGATTACGCTGGCGCGTTCGATGGGCTTTTCGTTCCCCGCCTTGCGAATTTCAACGCGCAGACGCGTCATCGGCGGATCGGCGAGCAACAGCCCCGAGGCGATTGTGAGAAGGAACAACGAGCGCGACAACATATGACTTCTATTTTATGTCCTTCAGCAGGAACTTGGCCGGACGCCCCAACGACGCCGCTGTAAACTCGGCAGCTTTGTAGCCGCTGCGCACCGCGCCTTCCATCGTCGCGGGCCAGCCGGAGTCGGTCCAATCGCCGGCCAGAAACAGGTTCTCTACGCCCGTCTTCTGCGATGGCCGGTGCGGCGCCAGCCCTGGTATCGCCGAGTACGTCGCGCGCACTTCCTTCACAACATGCGCCTTCACGACTTGCGCCTCGCGTGCCGCCGGAAGAAACTCGCGCAACTCGCGTACAGCCAGGTCGATCACCTCCTGCCTCGGCATCTCAACCAGCGAATGCGACGCGCTGACGACAAGCTGCAAATACGTGCCGCCGTCTTTGTTGAAGAACCACTGGATCGTGCGATCAAGCAGCGTGGCATTCTCCAACGCCGTCACCGGGCGGTCGAACCACAGATGGATTCCGGTAATCGAAGAGTGCGTGAACTTCGAAACGTCGATGCCGGGAATCAGCGCGCCGGCGCGTTCGAACGGCACCGCCGAAACGAACGCCCGCGCTTCGACGGGCTCTTCGCCAACCATCGCCGCACGCACGCGCCCATCGGCAATGTCGAGCCGCTCGACGCCCGCACGGAATCGGATACTCACATCACCGGCCCGCTGCCACGCATCGGCCGAATACAACTCGCCCAGCGGCACATCGGGCACGCCCATCTCGTAGGAATCGCACGTTGCCATAAAGCCAAGCCGGAATACTTGAAAGCCGTGCGACGCGGCCATGCGGTCCAGCTCTTCGTTGATCGCGCTGACCAGTACTTGCCGCCAGAACCGGTCGATCGCGCCTTGTGTCTGCTTCTTCTCCCGCAGCCAATCGAGCATCGAGATCGATTCAAGATCCGCGCGGTCACGCTCGCGCAGGATTGCCAGGAACGCGCGGCCGATCGCGAGCTTGTCCCTCAGTGTGAGAAACGGCAGGCCGAGAAAACACTCTGTGAAATGCAGCGGCGCGGGCAACATGCCGCGCTTGAAGACGGAAACCCGCCCGCCCGGTTCGATGAACGGGATTTCGGAAAAGAAACGCACCTTCTCCGACACACCCATTCGCCGGTAGAAGTCGAGGAGATTCACACAACACCGCAGCAACACATGCTGGCAGTTGTCGATTACTTCCCCGTCGGGAAGTCCGTACGATGTGGCCCGCCCGCCCAAGAACGGCCGCATCTCCAACAGCTCTACTTTGAAACCAGCGCCCCCGAGCGCCGCGGCAGCCGCAAGGCCCGCCAGGCCCCCGCCAATGACCGCAACGTCCGTCATCAAATTGCAACGGGTAGACGCGACCGCTTTCCGCCGCCGCCGCCGCTTGAAATATTGATCGCAAGCAGCGCGCAAAGCACGACGAACAGCACGTAGGTCAAATCCGTTAGGTCCATGAAAAAGGTTCCAGCCTCTGCAATCCAGTATGGAACCAGCGGGCTATCGGGGCAACAGCTACCGGTTCCAGTACCCCTGCAACCATCCTACAGGGAAACCGATTGCGCCACCAACCAGCGGATACGCCGCTAGCGCCGCCAAAGCCCGTATTTGCAGGGTCCACGCGTTGTTTCGCCATACCACCCAGCCTTGCGTAACAAACACTGGTACCATGCTCAAAACGAACCCCGCTCCACCATGGGTACACCAGGGACAATGGGGGCCTACCTGGTTACGGATATTGCAATGATCGGCCGCCGCGCCCCAGAACCCCTGGCAGCCGCACCCGAATAGCGTGCCGCAAAAGTTGATCGAAGTCGCGGCTGTCAGCAGGAAGACGGAGAGGAACAGCACCCACTTTATTGGGCTGCGCATCGCCTCGCCTTTGCGTGTCCGTGGATGCGGATGATGTTTTCGATCAGCCGCAGGCCCGCGTTGCCTTCGAGCGTCAGCAGCGATTCGGGATGGAACTGCACCGCTTCGATCGGTAACTCCCGATGCCGCACACCCATAATCACGCCGTCTTCGCTCTCGGCGGTGATTTCCAGTTCGGCCGGCAGTTTTTCCCGAATTGCGTAGAGCGAGTGGTAGCGCCCGGCCTTGATCGTTTCCGGCAGTCCCACGAAGGCACCCTTATTGAAGTGCCGAACCTTGGACGGCTTGCCGTGCATCGGGTAATCCAGTACGCCGAGTTCGCCGCCGAACGCTTCGACAATCCCTTGCAGGCCCAGGCAAACGCCGAACACCGGATACCCAGCGCGCGCCGCGAACTGCACCAACTTCGGCACGCCGAAGTCTGCGGGACGGCCCGGCCCGGGCGAGACGAGGATAAGGTCGGGATCGATCCGCTCGATCAGCGATTCCGGAATACCCGAGCGGTACGTGACGATCTCGGCGCCGGTCTGGCTCGCGTAGTTGGCCAACGTTTGAATGAAGCAGTCGTCGTTGTCGACCAGCAGCATCTTCAGGCCTTCGCCGACCGGCGCCCGCTTTTCGGCGTCGGCGCTGTTTGCGCCCTTGCGCGCCAACGCGCGAAAGAAGCCAGTGGCCTTGATGCGCGTCTCTTGCTCTTCGGCGGCCGGATCGGAGTCGTAAAGGATCGTCGCACCGGCGGAATAGTAGGCAAATCCGTCCTTCAAATGCACCGTGCGGATCGTGATACCGGTGTTGATGTCGCCGTTCAGCGATACCATCCCGACCGCGCCGCCATACCAGCCGCGCGCGTCTTTTTCCAGGTTTTCGATCGCTTGCGACGCCGCCTTCTTCGGCGCGCCGATCAGCGTAACGGCCCACATGTGCGACAAAAACGCATCGATCGCATCGAAGTCTGACTTCAACACGCCTTCGACATGATCGACCGTATGGAACAGGCCGACGTAGCTCTCGATCAGACGGCGCCCGATGATCTTCACCGATCCCGGCACGCACACACGCGACTTATCGTTGCGGTCGACATCGGTACACATCGTCAGTTCCGATTCTTCCTTCGGCGACATCAGCAACTGCTTAATATTCTCGGCATCGACCATCGGATCGCCCGTCCGCCGCGCCGTACCCGAGATCGGACACGTTTCAACACGAGGACCTTCCACGCGCACGAACATCTCCGGCGACGCGCCGATCAACTGTTCTTCGCCAAGCTGCAGGATGAACTCGTACGGGCTCGGAGATGCCTTCTGAATTGTTTCAAACAATTTCGACGGGCTCTTCGAATATGTCGTCTGGAACGTCTGCCGCAGCACCACTTCGTAGAAGTCGCCCTGCTTCATGCCCGCGCGAACTTTCTCGACATTGGCCATGTACTCAGCCGGTTTGTGGTTGCTCGTGATCGGCGCGGCCTTGCGTGTGCGAGGGCGCGGAATCGGCGTGCTGGCGCGGTCAAGCCCGGCGGTTGAGAGATCGCCGAGCGTGAAGTCGTACTGGTAGCGTTCGATGACCTCCTTTTTGCGATCCATGTAGTAGATGTCGTCGCAGAAGTAGAGGTGGAGGTCCTTGCGGTCATCGCGCGGCAGCTTTAGTTGGATCGGATCGAACTGAAACAGCAGATCGTAGCCGAACGCGCCGACCAGCGAGAGCTTGGAGTCTTCGGGGTGGCGGAACTCTTCGATCAACGCGCGCAGCATCGAAAACACGGAGGGCTGTTTAGAGCGTTCTTCTTCGGAGAACAGCGCCGGCAACGGCCTTAAGCGCGCGGTAATGCCGGTGGCGTCGGCGGCAAACGATTCCCAGTGTGGATGATTTTCGAGCGTTGCGCCGATGATCCGGCACAGCGCGCGCCCACGAGCGTTCAGCGGGCGAAACGCGACGCGCGGTCCCCACGAGATAATCTCCAGCGGCGGCTCAATGGCTGCAATGTCCCAGCGCGAATACCGCCCGGGATACTCGTATCCCGAGGAAAGATAGAAGCCGCGGACGCGGTCAAGCTTGCGAAGGAGTGGAGTGAGTCCGCGCCGGAATGGCGCTTTGGACGTTGTTCGGCTGACCGCGATCCCGCTCTTTGTCTCGTAGCGGAGGATGCGCATGTTTTAGGGTAGCAGGAGTGGGGCCTATTTCGACTTGAGGCCGCAGGAGGGCGTGTGTTTCAGAAGGAGCCGATGTCGCTGGGGCTTCGTGTAGATGGCTCCAGGCGAACTCTGATCGAGGATGGCTGGATTCTTGAAATCCCTCATTAACGGTTTATCGTCCGTCGCCAGAGTTCGTACCCCACTGAGGTCAGCGAGGGCCAATACATCGGAGTCAGCGGATTCACACTTCCCACCCGTGGCAATCGCAGTCGACCGAGCATCCACTTCGGCGTCCGTGAGCTCCCGGAGGCGTCCAGCCTGAGAGAACCGCACGAGGTACCGGCGAATCTCGGCGTTCTTGATCAAGTCGCGGTGTAGTCCGCCGCCACCCGCGGAACGCTTTTCGAAAGAGGAGCGAAATCGTCAGAAACGCGAGAAACAGCACCATCGCCGCTGGATGAATCACCGGCACGATGCCCGACTGCAACCACAGGCTCGTATTCATCATCCCGTCGATCGGCAGCCAGCCTTCCGCGCCGGGCGGGCGATCAACGCGCCAACTGCACCAGCCGCCGGACGCGTTGCGAGGAGTCAGGAAGGAGGCGCCGCGTCCAGCCGTTCTTGCTCATGCCCTTATCATGAGGCCGCGACGCCTGGATTTCCGTGACTCAGGTCACGCGGGCGTGTCTTTGTACTTCTCCTGCAGTTTCGCCAGACGTACCTTCAGATCCGCAATCACCTTCTGATACGCCTTATCCGAATACGCGTTCCGCATCTCGCGCGGATCTTTCTGCAAATCGTAGAACTCCCACTCGGGCGGCGTGTTCTGGTCGACCGCTCCGGCCGAACCAAGCGCCTTGCCGTAGTAGTAAATCAACTTGTACCGGTGCGTGCGGATGCCGTAATTCGCGGTCACGCTGTGGCCACCGCCGAGGTGCATCCAGTACCGGTAGTACATCTCCTGCCGCCACGATTTCGGCGTTTTGCCTTCGAGCACCGGCTTCAAACTCTCGCCCTGCATCTCAGTGGCGCGCGGAGCGCCCGCGCAATCGAGAAACGTCGGCGCGAAGTCGAGATTCAACGCCATATCGCGATTCACCGAACCTGGTTTGGTGTGCCCCGGCCAGCGAACCAGCAGCGGAGTGCGCAGGCACTCTTCGTACATGAAGCGTTTATCGAACCACCCATGATCGCCGAGGAAGAAGCCCTGATCGGAGTTGTAGATGATGATCGTGTCGTTGGCGATGCCGTCTTTGTCGAGATAGTCAAGCACGCGCCCGACGTTGTCGTCCACCGACTGCACGCAGCGTAAATAGTCTTTGATGTAGACCTGATACGCCCACTTGCGCAGCGCGTTGCCTTCCAGCCCCGGCGGCGGGTCCATCTTCAGATCGGTCTTGGTGTTATCCTGGCCGACGCGCATGCGCGATCGCTCCGCCGCGCCCGCGCGTCCCTTGTGTTCGTCGTAGAGATTGTCCGGTTCGGGAATTGTGACGTCTTTGAACAGGTCTTTGTACTTCGCCGATGGCGTCCATTCGCGATGCGGCGCCTTGTGGTGACACATCACGAAGAATGGCTTCGAGCGGTCTCGCTTCTGTAGCCAATCGAGCGTGAAGTCTCCGATCAGATCGGTGCAATAGCCCGTGTACTTCTTGCGCTCGCCGTTCATCTCGATGAAGACGGGGTCGTTGTACAAGCCCTGGCCCGGAAGGATTCGCCAGTAGTCAAAGCCCGCGGGATTCGTGACCAGGTGCCACTTGCCGATCATCGCGGTCTGATAGCCCGCGGCCTTCAAATACTTAGCGACGTTCGGCTTGTCGGGATCGATCTTGTCGGCGAGCGTCTTAATGCCCGACAGATGCGAATAGAGGCCCGTCATGATCACGCCGCGCGACGGCGTGCAGATCGAATTGGTGACAAAGCAGTTGGCGAACCGCATGCCCTCGTTGGCAATGCGGTCGATGTTCGGCGTCTTGTTGATCTTGCTGCCGTAAGCCGAGATGGCGTGCGAAGCGTGATCGTCCGACATGATGAAGATGATGTTGGGGCGCTTCGGCTGGGCCTTCAACGCAGCGGCGGCAAGGACGGGAAATAACTGGCGGCGGGAGAGCATCAGGGTTACTTTAACAAACCGCGCAAGCGTCGCAGGCGGATCTTCATCGAACCGGAAGACGAACTCGCCGTAGCCTTCAACGGTCCCTGTCGCGACGGGCCGTGACGAATTCGCGAGCAAAGTCACACGTGGTCGAACGGAGCATAACCCCGCCGCTGGGATCGTTCACTTTTGCAATCGTAAGACCGCAGCGGTGTCACGGCAGCGCAGCCTAGCCGCGCGGCCCAAGCACCCGTTCAATCGACTCAGCCGTCGCGGCCTTACGGCTCCAGCGATTCAACTGCGCCCGATTGCTCGACTTGATTCGCTCGGACGCCCAACTAGGGATGCGGCCGAACTTGCCTTCCAGCGTGCCGCGTAGCAAAGTCCGCATGCCTTCGAGCACACCCTCAAGCTTGCCTTCTCGCTTGCCTTCTCGCCGCCCTTCCGCCATCCACTCCCGGCGGAACTGCACCAGCAAGCCATCGTCCCGTAATCGGATTCGCGTATCCATACGATTCAACTCCAGTTTCACATATCGCGGCAGCGGCCGAAGTTCCGACAAAACCACCAGAAGCGCCAACGCGCGCCAACGAATATCCGCCGGAAGTCTCGCCGCGTGCGACAAGACGCTCTTGAACTCCGCGTCACTGCGCGCCGCGAGAAACGCGAGCACGCAATCGGTATCCCGTCCTGTTTTGAGAAGTTCCATCGGATCGAACTCGCGAATGTCGATCAACTCGTAGTCAAACTTCATTTGCCGGGTCGACATCCCGCGCGCCATGCGCAACGGCGCCCGCCCGAAGTAAAGCACGATGCTCCGCACCTCGTCATACCGCTCGGCCAGCAGAGCATGATACACCGCCATCCGCTTCCCCATGCGCGGATCGTTCCGGCATTGAAACTCAACATGCAGAACCGACTCGTCGACAAGCCGCGACAGCATGTCAACGCGCCGCTTCAAAACGGCGGGCAATTCCAAATTCAAATACTCGCGCACGGCTACGCCGCCCGACATCCGGTCCATCACAAACGTCGGCCCCAGCGAAAACAGGTGCTTCAACGCCGCATCGATATCGAATAACGCGCCCACATCAATAGAGTGGCCGCGCCAGCCGAAAAATCTCAGCTACCGCATATTCGCTTTGAGTATCTTCTTCCGCAGCCGAATCGACGCCGGCGTCACTTCCACCAGCTCATCGTCCTTAATGAACTCAATCGCCGCTTCCAGATTCATCACCTTCGGCGGCACAATCCGCACCGCTTCATCCGCCGTCGACGACCGCATGTTCGTCAGCTTCTTTTCCTTCACGATGTTGACGTCGAGATCGTTGCCGCGCGCATGTTCTCCAACAAGCTGCCCTTCGTAAACATCCGTCGCCGGCTGAATGAAAATAATGCCGCGCTCCTGCAAGTTCTGAATCGCGTACGGCGTCGTCTTGCCCGCGCGATCCGCAATCAACGATCCCGTCGGCCGGCTTTCAATATCACCCTGCCACTCAATGTAGCTATCAAACAGCGAGTGCAAAATCGCCGTGCCGCGCGTCTCGGTCAGTAGTTCTCCGCGAATGCCGATCAACCCGCGCGAAGGAATCAGGAACTCCAACCGCACCCGGCCGGAGCCGTGATTGATCATCTTCGCCATCTTGCCTTTGCGCGCGCCCAGCCGCTCCATCACTACGCCGACAAACGCCTCGGGGCAGTCGATCGTCATCAACTCCTGCGGCTCCATCACCACGCCGTCGACTTTCTTGGTGATGATCTCCGGCCGGCCCACGGCCAGTTCGAAACCCTCGCGCCGCATCATTTCGATCAAAATCGCAAGCTGCAGTTCCCCGCGGCCCATGACCTTAAACGAGTCCGGCCCGCCCGCTTCCTCGACCTTGATCGACACATTCGTCAGCAGCTCTTTGTCCAGCCGGTCGCGCAGATTCCGCGACGTCACGAACTGCCCCTCGCGCCCCACAAACGGCGACGTATTGATCGTGAACGTCATCGCGATCGTCGGTTCGTCGATCTTGATTTTCGGCAGCGGCTTCGGCTCTTCCGCCGCCGACACCGTCTCGCCGATCGTGATACCTTCCACGCCCGCGATCGCCAGCACCGATCCCGGTACGGCCAGCGTCTCTTCCACGCGCTTCAAGCCCTGGAACGAATACATCTTCGTGATGCGCGTCTTCTGGATGCTGCCATCCAGCTTGCAAATCGACACATCGTCGCCCAGCTTCAACGTGCCGTTGAACACGCGGCCAATCGCCAGCCGGCCCAGATAATCGGAGTAGTCGAGATTGGCAACCAGCAACTGCAGAATCGCGTCCGGATTGCCCTTCGGCGCCGGCACCGTCTTGATGATCGTCTCAAACAGCGGCTGCAAATTCTCCGACGGATCGTCGAGCGACATCTTGGCGATACCCAACTTGCCATTGGTGTAGATCACCGGAAAATCGAGCTGATCTTCGGTTGCGTCGAGATCGATGAACAAGTCATAGACTTCGTTCAGGACCTCCTGCACGCGCGCGTCGGGACGGTCGATCTTGTTGATCACCACCACCGGCGTCAGCTTTGCCTCCAGTGATTTCATCAGCACGTAGCGCGTCTGCGGCAACGGCCCTTCGCTGGCGTCGACGAGCAGAATCACGCCGTCGATAATCTTCAACGCGCGTTCCACCTCGCCGCCAAAGTCGCTGTGACCCGGCGTGTCGACGATGTTGATCTTGTAGTCTTTGTACTGGACGCCCGTCGTCTTGGCGAGAATCGTAATGCCGCGCTCGCGTTCGAGATCGTTCGAATCCATGGCGCGTTCGGCCTGCGCTTCGTTGTCGCGGTAGATACCGCTTTGGCGAAACATCGAGTCGACTAGGGTTGTCTTTCCGTGATCGACGTGGGCAATAATGGCTATGTTGCGGATGAAGGAGGAGGGATTGTTGGACTGCAAACTAAGACTATTTTCCCACATCTTGACCGCGAGCCTCTTCGCAGTCCTCGCGCAGATCCCTGTTATCAGCGATCTCGCCACTACTGACGACGGTTATCTGGTCTACTTTCGCATCAACGATTCCCCTGAGATCGGCGGCGTCTATCGGTTGAGCGAGAATCGCCTCGAACCGTTTCTCTCCGACCCGCCGCGAGACCTGCTCTTTTATATATTCGACCGACGATACCTTAGCCCTGCCGTGAGCGCCAATGGACAGACCGTCATTGGCCAATACACCTTCCGATGCGGCGGCGGCAGTTCCTGCATCCCATACCCGAACTATACTAGCGCCGACGTTTTTCGGGCAGACGGACGACGCACGGGCTTTGGCGGCTTCGGCTCGCTTAGCGCCAATGGCCGCTTCCTGTTCCACGCTGGCAGGCGCGTGTCCATCGGCATCAACGAACAGTATCGGCATCTGGCCGATCTTGAAAACGGTGACGATATCGACACCGGCCTCGCGACTCAAACTTTCCGCTACGCCGTAACCGACGACGGCCGCGTGATCAATCGCGCCACACCCGACTCCAAAGGCGTCGTTATCTGGAGCCGTCAGGGCGGCGCCCGCCGCCTTGCCTTTCCATTCAATCCGGAAATCGTAGACGCTGCGATCAACAGCATCGGAACTCACGTCGCTTACCAGGCTGAACCACGCGGCATCGGGCTGCTCCATCTCGCCTCGAATTCCATCTACCCCATTAGCGACTCCGGCGCCCGCGTCTCGTTCGCCAGCGTCGCCGGCCGTGTCGTCTTCATCGAAAACGGCCGTGCGTTTGACTACGAAATCGCTTCTGGGCGGCGCCGCCAGCTCTACGACGGCGAAGTGACCGACGTCATCGAATCCGCTAATGGAAACGTCGCCTACGTTGTCAACGCACGATTGCAAATCGTCCGCATCGATCTCCCCTCGCTCGAAAATCGAATCGTCTTCACTCGCCTGCGCGGACTCTTCACCTCTACCGCCACCGAAGCCATCGTCCCTGGATCGCTCCACGTTCTGCGCGGTCCGCTTCCGGTCCAATCTGCGCAGTCCTCGTTCCCGCTCCCCGCCGAACTCAATGGCCTGCGCGTCAGCATCGACGGCCAGCCCGCGCCCATCGTTTCGGTCGACCCAGCGGGCGTCGTCTTCCAAGTGCCGCATTCGCTTCCGAACGACACCACACGACTTAGCGTATCTATCGGAAAGCTGCTCTCAACCGAACTCAACACCGCCGTCCGCCAACGCCAAGCGCGCTTCCTTCCCGCAACATTCCCAGCATCCAACGGCCAGCCCCTAGTCTTTCACGAAGGCTTCACGGGCATCGTCTCCGGCGCAAATCCCGCGCGCTCTCACGAGACAATCCACCTCTACGGCGTCGGCTTCGGCGCGGTCGACACCGCCATCCCCGACGGCTTTCCCGCGCCCGCCAATCCACCGGCCCGCGTCACAAATCCGCCGTTCTGCACAATGTCTCGCTTCCCAGATCCCGCCGTCGACATCGCACTCGCGCCGGGCTTCGCCGGCATCTATCAGATCAACGTGACAATCCCCCGAAACGTATCGATCTTCACCTCGCAGTTGTCTTGTGGCGGAATCGCGTTCGCCTCCATCCCCGTCGCCCCCTGATACCCTGAAAGAACATGGCTGTATCCCAAACTCTGCCGGTCGTCGTTATTGTCGGCAGACCCAACGTGGGCAAGTCCACGCTCTTCAACGCAATCACCGGCTCCCGCCGCTCCATCGTCGGCGACGAACCCGGCATCACGCGCGACCGCATCAGCGGCATCGCCGTCCACTTCGGACGCCGCTTCGAAATCATCGACACCGGCGGCATTATCCCCGATGACAAAGCCCTCATCCCGTCGCAGATCCTCAAGCAGGCCCGCGTCGCCCTCGACTCCGCCGCGCAAATCATCTTCCTCATCGACGGCCGCACCGAGATCACCTCCGCCGACCGCGAACTCGCGCAACTCCTCCGCCGCTTGAACAAACCCGTCACCCTCGCCGTCAACAAAATCGACACGGCCAAGAGTGACAACCTCGTCCACGAGTTCCACGAGCTCGGCATCGACACCGTCATGCCCGTCTCCGCCGAACACAAGCTCGGCATCTTCGATCTGCTCAACCACGTCACGCGCGATTTCCAGCGCCACAAGGACGAAGAGGCAGAGCCCGAAGGGAAGCGCCCATCGATCAAGGTCTCGATCATCGGCCGCCCCAACGTCGGCAAATCGACGCTCATCAACGCACTCGTCGGCGAAGAGCGCGCCATCGTTTCGCCCATCGCCGGCACCACGCGCGATACGGTCGATGAAACCCTCACCCGCGACGGCGTCGACTTCGTCTTCATGGACACCGCCGGCATTCGCCGCAAAGGCAAGACGCATGAGATGGCCGAAAAACTCAGCGTCGTCATGGCGCGGCGTCACATCCGCATGGCCCACGTCGTGCTGCTCATCGTCGACGCAACCGAAGGCCCGCTCGGCCAGGACGCCACCATCGCCGGCTACGCGCACGAAGGCGGACGCGCGCTCATCGTCGTCGTCAACAAGTGGGACGCCGTCAAGAACCCCGACAAAAAAGCGTTCGAAGAAAATCTGCGCTACGAACTGAAGTTCCTCGAGTACGCGCAGGTGGCGATTGTCTCGGCCAAGACCGGCCAAGGCGTCGGCAAACTCTTCGACATGATTCGCGAAGCGCACAAGTGGTCTTCGCACCGCGTCGGCACCGGCGAGTTGAATCGCTTCTCCACCGGTCTCATCCTCGAACCCGATACGAAGATCAAGTACATCACGCAGGCGTCCATCCGCCCGCCGACGTTTGTCGTCTTCCCCGATCGCCGCTCCGATCTCCACTTCTCCGCCGAACGCCAACTCGTCAATCGCCTGCGCAAAGCCTTCGGCTTTCAAGGCACGCCGATTGTCGTTAAGTCGAAGTTCTCGAAAAACCCGTTCGAAGGCAAACGCCCGAGGGCGAAAGAGCGGCGTTAGGCGAGGCTAATCGATGATAAGCACCGTTCCTGGTGCGATTCGTTCCAGGCCATCCAGAATTTTGGTCATGAAAGCAACAAGATCGTCGATCTTGTTCGTCGGCGCCTGCGCGATCAGGATCGCAATCTGGCGATGATCGAGATTTTGTTGTGTAGCGAGGCCTTGGTCAACGGACAACAGAACCTCGTAGCCAGCTTGCTCGGCGGCAGTCAGAAGTCGACCGTTCTTTAGGCCCTCGAATCCGGCCCACTCCACACTGTGCACTTCATGTGTCTTGAAGTACCGCCGGAAGCGCGAGGGAATGCATTCATCGAGAAGGACCTTCATGCGATCGCGGCGAGCAGAGACTCTTTCGCCTCTTCGAGCGCTTGAAGGGCCATCTTTCGATCTACCGTCGGAAAATCGAGAAGAAACTCGTCGATGGTGTACCCACCTTCAAGATAGTCAATCAAATTCTTGAAGGGCACTCGCGTGCCCCGAAAGCAAGGCATCCCGCTCATGATCTCGGGATCGCGAAGAATGATCGATTCGGCCATACCTCAATTGTACGTTTCCAAAAAGCAAACGGGCGTGCGCCTCAATCGAGCCACACGCCCGCGTGGAAGAACTACGCCGCCGCGCCGTTCGCCTTCGCCTTCCCCACGGACTTCGGCTGCAACCCAGCCTTCGCAAGCACCGTGTAGACACCCAGTCCCGCGACAAAACTCAACACTGCCGCCGGTTGATACGTCGACTGAATACCAACCGCGAAGCCAACCGCCCACGCGCCATAACCCACCCAGTTGATGCCCTCGCGCGGCCCGGCCCACTCGCGTCCCGAGAGGAAGTAGTCGGCCACCATCGCGCCCACAATCGGTCCGAACGACGCGCCGACAAGTCCGAACACGGAAACCAGATTGTCCGCCGCGCCCGTCACCGCAAGCACCACCGCCACCGCTGCGCCCAGCATCGTCGACGACGCACGCGGCACGCCCGGAATCATCGTCGAGAAACTGTTGCCCGCGATGAACGCGCAGAAGCACGCCGGCGTGATCGACGCCACCGCGAACAACCCGAACATCGCCGCGGCCAGCGTGCCGCCTTGCGCGTTCAACACATCCACGTACGTGAAGCCCGCCAGATTCGGATTCAATGCACGCGCGCCGGCGACGGACAGCAACGGCAATCCGCCCGCGACAAGAATCGCAAGCCCAATGCCCGTCAACCCGCCCATCTTCACATCGTTTTCATTGCGCGAGTTCATGCCGAAGTCCACGCCCGCCGCGCCCGCTGTCGCGAAGAACCCAATCACCGTTTGCACGATCGTGAGGAATGCGCCAAGCGAATCGTCGCCCGCGGGCTTGTGTTGACCGATGCCGCCCGACGTGTTGAAGAACACAATCAAAATCATCACCAGCGGAATCGCATTCAAAAACAGCGACGCCCGCGCGACATACTGAATGCCCTTCACGCCGATGTAGGCCATCACCAATCCCCACGCCACCGCAACCCCGATGAACGGCCCCGAACCCGATGTCGCCGTCGATCCCACCGCTTTTAAAATGAACCCCGTCGCCGCCGACGTGCCCACAGCGAACCAGCCCAACTGCAACAAGCCCATCAACAAACCGGGCATCAAATATCCGCCCGCTGTTCCGAACGTCGAACTGCCGACGACGTAGAGCGGCAATCCCGTCTTCATGCCTAACATGCCGGGGACGTAGTAGAAGAGCGCGTAGCTCAATGCGGCCGCGACAGCCAGCGCCGCTATGCAGACGCCGAGACTCGCGCGGTCGATTGTTCCGACGGCGAGCGTCTGATAAAACACGATCCACAAAAACACACCGGCGTAGCTCGGTGCGGTGTTCACGTACCAGGGCGCGCGATTCGACGAGGGATTCGGCGCCGTCTTTTCGATGTAGGCAGGAAGCATGGCATCGCAGTATATCGTATTCTGGTGCTTCGCACATCCACCCCTCTTCATGAAGGAGCATACAGACAGCCCTCGCGGACGCTTCGTTGGCTCAACGCCACACCCAACCGCGACAGATCGGTCTCCAAAAAAGATTCAGCCCCGGTTGCCCGGGGCTGTTCTCTACTACTGGCTATTCGCTTTCTCCTATCGGAGAGGCGAGGTTACTTCTTCTTGGCGGCAGCCTTCTTGGCCGGGGCTTTCTTGGCGGCGGCTTTCTTAGCCGGAGCCTTCTTAGCCGGAGCCTTCTTTGCTGCTTTCTTTGCGGTAGCGTATTTCATCGATTGATTCTCCCTAACATCAAAATTGAGCGATCTCGTTGAGATCACATCGTGTCCCACATATAAGATGTTTTCGCGCTCGCGTCAAGAGAAAAATGCATCGTGCTCGCGTGTTGGAACTCGACGTGCAAGGGCCTCTTTGCAAAAAAACATAGATGAGCGAAAATGTTTTTATGAACCGAGAGCGTTTTGCGCCAATAACGACGGGCCTTCCAACGCACGGTGCAAAAACGCGCCTCCCGCGCGCGTCATCGCGAAGGCCTCTTTCGAGCGTCGAAAAAAAATTTTCGCGCGGACGAAAATTTTTCGCGTCGAGCGCCTCTCTCGCTCTCATCGCGCTCTCGCTCGCGTCATGCTCATCGCGCAAAATGACAACGCGTGTTCCCGTCGCGCGCATCGGTTCCATCGAAGAGGGAATCGCAAGTTGGTACGGCGATCCATACCACGGACGCCGCGCGGCCAACGGCGAAATCTTCGACATGGACAAGCACACCGCCGCGCATCAATCGCTTCCCTTCGAGACGTGGGTGCGAGTCAAACGCGACGACACGAAGAAGGAAACCGAAGTGCGCATCACCGATCGCGGTCCCTTCGTGAAGGGACGCATCATCGATCTCTCCCGCGCCGCCGCGCGCGACATCGATCTCGTTCGCGATGGCGTCACAAAAGTTCGCGTCACCGTCATCGATCCTCCTCGCTCCTACACACGCAACCGCCGCTTCACGATTCAAGTCTCTTCGCTCCGCGACAAACCGCGCGCCGAGCAACTCGAAAAATCTCTTCGCGCGCAATACCCAAAAACCGAAGTGCGTTATCGCAAGCCGAACCCCGCCGGTGGTCATGCCGAATCGTGGCGCGTCCTCGTCGGCCGCGAGTCTTCAATCGACGATGCACGCAAGCTGCTCACAAAAGTCCTCGAAAAATTTCCCAACGCCTTCATCGTCCCCTTCGACGCCGAATAGAAATCACGCCGACACTCCACAACATCCTCAACAACCCCACCCAACACCTCGACGCTTCCCCAACACGACACCCCCTGCCGAGCCGCGACCGCAAGGGAGCGGACCTTCCCCAACCAATACTCCTGACTTTCAACCGAGCCGTCGCCAAAGCCACCCCTAAGTCACCTTACGCCGGCATACACCCTCGTATTCGCCTCGCTACCCCCACATGCGGGTAACCCCCTCCGCATCGTTTTACGCCGTCTTACCCCTTCAGCGGTCTATAGAAAATTTTCGATTCGCTGTAGATTTATTGGAGCGTCAACACACTACATACATAAGGACGTTCGTCGAGCACTTGGACGGGCGCCCCAAACCGGACCGAATAATGGCATTCTTCTCCCACAACCCGCAACCTTCCGAACCCATCCTAGTCGGCAACTCGCCGCGCCTCCGCCATGTACAACGGATGGTTGACAAACTCTCGCACGGCCGCTGGCCAGCGCTGATCCTCGGCGAAACCGGCACCGGTAAAGAAGTGGTTGCGCGCGCGATCCACGCGGCCAATCCCGTCGGCCCCTTCGTCACCATCGACTGCTCTTCCTTCGTCGGCCCGCTCATGGAAAGCGAACTCTTCGGCCACGCCAAGGGTTCGTTCACCGGCGCCGTCGCCGCCAAGATCGGTCTCCTGGAAGCCGCCAACGGAGGCACGGCCTTCTTCGACGAAATCGGCGAGCTCCCGCTCGACCTCCAAGCCAAACTGCTCCGCGTGCTGCAAGAGAAAGAGTTCCGTCCCGTCGGCGCGCTGCAAACACGCAAGTCCGACTTCCGCATCATCGCCGCCACCAATCGCGACCTCGCCAAGGAAGTCGAGAAGGGCACCTTCCGCCGCGATCTCTACTATCGTCTCAACGTCGTCACCGTTCGCCTCGCGCCTCTTCGCGAGCGTAAGGAAGACATACCGCTCCTCATGCAGCACTTCCTCGGCAAGTACGGCAGCGGCTACACCTTCACGCAGGAAGCCATGGACTCCATGCTCTCCTACGAGTGGCCCGGCAACGTGCGCGAACTCGAAAACATGATTCAGCAGATGGCCGCCATCCACACCGGCCCGCTGCTTCACTCCAACGATCTCCCCTCCCCCATTCAAAATCAGATCTTCGCGCGCCGCGGCCCCGGTATCGCGCTCTCCGCCACCGCCGCCGCCGGCGGCAGCTTCGACGCCATGCCCGTTGTCGATCCACGCTTCCTTGAGATGCCGATTCTCCCCCTCATCGAAATGGAACGCCGCGCGATTCTCAACGCGCTCGAATTCACGAAGGGCGATCGCTTGATGGCCGCCGGCCTGCTCGGCATCGGCAGCACGACTCTCTACAGAAAGTTGAAGGAATATCAGGTCGCGGTGTGAGAACAATTCGATCGCCGCGCCACTACTTCTTTCTATATGCGGTTGTTGCTCGTAGAACGGGACGCCTGGGACGCAGGCCTGATGCAGGAAGCCATCGATGAACTCGAAGAGCACCCGCAAGAAAAGATCCTCCCCCGTCCCATCGATCTCTTCCACGCCGAAAATATTTCCGAAGCAACCGCATCGGTCGAACACGACCACTACGATCTCATCCTGCTTGATCCCACCGGCTCTCACGGCGCCGGGCTCCAACCCTTCATGCAACTCCGCGAGGCCGCTCCGCGCACGCCCGTGCTGATGCTCGTTCCGCGCGCCGAAGAGCCGCTCGCGCTCGCCGCCGTCCGCGAAGGCGCCGCCGGTTATCTGCTCAAGGAGGATATCGACTGCCTCCCGCTCGCCCGCGGCATCCGCGCCGCTCTGGAGCGCCACCAGGCTCTCACCGCCCGCGAAGAGCAACCCAACGCCGACGAACTCACCGGCCTGACGTCCAAGAACGGTTTCCTCTACCTCGGCGATATGGCCCTCCGCCTCGCCACGCGCTGGAACAAACCCGCGCGCCTGTCGATCGTGAATCTCACCGGCTATCAGGTTCTGCAGGACGTCTACGGCTCGCAAGCGCGCGATCTCGCTCTCATCGAAACCGCCGACATGCTGCGCGATCTGTTCCCTGATTCCGATCTGCTCGCCCGCACCGGCCCCACGCAGTTCTCCGCGCTGTCCATCGGCCCCACCGAATCGCTGCGGCCGCTTCCCATCCGCATCAACGCGTGGCTCGACAAACGCGCCGGCCGTCCCGGCCATCCCGCGCCCCTCGAGTTCGACGCGTTCGAAGAGGTTTTCTGCGCCGGCGATCACACGCTCAACGATCTGCTCGCCGGCGCACTCCCTCGCCGCGCCGCCGCCGCGATGCGACAATAGCGCAGTGCACATCGCCCTCGACGCCACCTACTCGGTCGGCCGCGAACTCACCGGCGTCGGCGTCTACTCTCGCGAGATCCTGCACGGCCTCCCCGCGCTTCACCCCGACGCGCGCTTCACGTTCTGTTACCGCCCCAATCGATTCCTCCGGTCGTTCCGCGAGTCGATCCCCCGCGCCACGCGCCGTCGTCCCTTGTTCGAGTCCGGCCCGCCGCGCAACGCCGATGTCTTCCACGCGCTCAACCAGCGTGTGCCCGCGACGAAGCACCGGCGCACCGTCACGACATTTCACGACCTCTTCGTTCTCACCGGCGAGTATTCGACCAAGGAGTTCCGCGATCGCTTTGCCGATCAAGCTCGCCACGCCGCCGAACGCTCCGACGCCATCGTGTGTGTCTCGCAATTCACAGCCGATCAAGTCGAGTCGCTTCTCAACGTCGAGCGCGCGCGCCTCCACGTCGTCCATCACGGCGTCCGCGGACCCGCCGAACAGCCATCCAAACAAGGCCGCGAGAAGATGGTGCTCTCCGTCGGCTCGATTCAGAAACGCAAAAACACCGCGCGCCTCGTCGAAGCGTTCGAACTTTCACCGCCCGGTTGGAAACTCATCCTCGCCGGCGCCGCGGGTTTCGAGGCCGAGAGCATCCTCCAGCGCATCGCCGAATCGCCACGCCGCGAAGACATCTCGGTTACCGGCTACATCAATCGGAGCGAACTCGAACACCTCTACTCGAAAGCCTCGCTCTTCGCCTTCCCCTCGCTCGACGAAGGCTTCGGCATTCCCGTCATCGAAGCTATGGCGTGGGGCGTTCCCGTGATCACGTCCGATCGCTCCGCCCTCGCCGAAGTCTCCGGCGAGGCCGCTCTCCACGTCGATCCCGAGAACATCGAAGAACTCGCTACCGCCCTGCAGACCACCATGGAGAACTCCGGCCTGCGCAACGAACTCGCCGCCCGAGGCCTGGAGTGGTCGGCAAAATTCACCTGGCAATCCGCCGTCGAAAAGACCTGGAACGTGTACCGCCACCTGCTGCCGAGCAGTGCACTTCGCTGACGGGCTTCGCGCCTCCCGCGGAAGAGCGATTCAGCCGCTAAGCCAAACTCGTTTGACAGCAGCGCGCCTGGCCCCATTCCCCTCCCGCAATCGAGATAATTAACACTATGCGCCCTATGCAGTCGTCCGCTCGCGCAAGACCCCCAAGGCCAACAAAAAGTGGACCAAGCCACCAATAACAAAATCGTGTCCCTCATCTGGGGCATCGCCGCCGACGTTTTCCGCGACCTCTTCGAACGCGGCACGTACCCGACGTCGTCCTTCCCACTGTGTGTCTTCCGACGCATGGACGCCGTCCTCAATGCCAAATGGATGCCTGACCACCCCGGCATCAAAGAGCAGCGCTCCGCCATCGGTTCATCAACGTGCGGGCGAGCGGAATTCCTGCGACACTGACGAATGATCCCTTGGCTACTGCAATGAGCTACACGCAAGCTGAAATCGACGAACTCATTTCGTGCCAGAAGACGATTTCCGATCCGCCGAAGAGGGACCTGAAACCGGCAGGCGCGCACTCGCGCAACGACATGAGACTTGTGGCCAGCGGGCTGGACGGCGAGTTCACCGCTTTCATGCGCCGCAGTATCGATTTTCCGGAGAATTTCTTCATCGGTCTCATATACGACCCCAAAAACGGAACGGGCGAAATCACGCTGATCCGCTGCAACGGGCTGCACGGCGTGTTTGGCGGGTCGTTCGATCCGGATCATCCGCACTGGGGCAACCACATCCACCGGGCTACCGAAGCCAATATAGCTGCTGGGCTGAGACCGGAACGCCACGCGGTGAGCACTGATGCGTACGCGTCATTCGAAGAGGCGTTGCAGCACTTTGTGAAACTGATAAACTTCAGTCCGGCCCAGGCGAACGAGTACTTCCCGAGCGACGCACAGTCGACGTTTCCATTTCAAGAGGGCGGCAATTGATGGACATCCTGGAATCACTCCGATCCGATTTCAACCGCCATATCTCGTTTCGCGAAAAACGACCGGGAATAGTGCAGGTATTGGCGCCGCTGTTCCACGAAGACGGCGACATGATCGACCTATTCTTCGACATGCCAAAATCGGCGGCAGCGCCCATTCGAATTTCTGACCACGGGCTTACACTCCTGCGCTTGTCTTACTCCTACGACATCGATACACCCAATAAGCGAAAAATTTTTTCCCGCATCCTCGCCGAGAACGGAATCGCCGAGGATGGTGGACGGCTCTTTCTCGAAACTTCACCGGAGAGTGTGTATCCGTCCCTTCTCCAGTTCGCCCAGACGATAGCCAAGATCGGCAATATGCAGGCTTTCAAGCGGGAGGTCATCCAGAATCTTTTCTATGAGATGTTGGGCGACTTCATCACGAGTACACTAAGCCGGTACTCGCCGCATGCCGGCTCCGTCCCCATCGCGGATCGAGACGATTTGGAAGTGGATTGGCAATTCGATGTTCAACCCCGGCCGATCTATCTCTACGGAGTAAGAGACAATGCCAAGGCTAGATTGGCCGCGCTGTCGTGCCTGGAGTTCCAGAAGCGGTTGATCCCGTTTAGAAGCGTCATCGTCCATGAAGATTTCGAGAGCGGCCTTAGCAAGAAAGACCAGTCCAGAATCACCAGCGCCGCGGACAAGCAGTTCACTTCGTTGGCGGACTTTCAGTCTCACGCGGAAAAGTACTTCGGCCGTGAGGCTGAACCCGTTCGCCAGTAGTGCGCCCGTTCCAATCTCCTTACGATACTCAAACGCGCTGCCATGAAAGGCGTTGGTTCCGGACTTGGTCACGGCGCTCACAAACACGCCGGCGTTGCGGCCTTTATCGGCGCCATAGCCGTTGGTCTCGATAGAGAACTCCTGCAGCGCGTCGGGATTCGGGAACGGCGCGGGCGTATTGAAAAAGGGATCGTGATTGTCACCGCCGTCGAGCGCGTAGTTGTTGCCCCGGAAAGCCGACCCATTCACCGAAACGGTTTCATTCTGCTGTTGATCGCGCCCGCCGCGCCGCCCAACGCCAGGCACCAGCAGTTGCAGCGACACCGGATTGCGTCCGTTCAACGGCAACTCCGCGATGCGTTTCGAATCGATCACTTCGCCGATCGTACCGGTGCGCGTCTCGACCTGCACCGCCTGCGCCTCCACTTCGATCCGCTCGTTGACTTGCCCGACCTGCAGCGCGAAATCCACGCGCCGGTTCTCGCTCACTTGCAACAACAAGCCGGTCTGAATCGACTCCTTGAAACCGGGCGCTGAGGCTCTCACGGCGAACGTGCCGACAGGAAGCTGTACGAAGACGAAATCGCCTTTGGCGTCCGCGGCGGCGGTGCGCACGGTGCCCGTCTCAACATGGGTCGCCGTAACCGCCGCGCCCGGGATCACCGCGTTGGCCGAGTCGTGAACAGTGCCAAATAGAGTCGCTGTGCTCTGTGCGGAGACAATCGCAACGGCGCACAAACAGAGGAGAGGAAAGCGTGGACTCATAGTTACCGCAAGTCTATCATGGCAGCGCGGTTCAGACCATCACTCCGAACTGCTTGTCCACGAACAGCATCATCACCAGCCCAACGGACCCGCCCCTTCCGCATCGCCCCAACGAACCGCTTCGCCCCCTCAGAATATTCCTAACCCAATCCTATTAATGTTCTGTTTCAAACATCCGATAGATAAAATGTGCACCTACTCCTCCTCATCCTCTCAACCTGCCCCGCCACCCTCGCCGAACGCGACGGTTTCAACGTCTGTTACGACACCCAAAACCAGCGCGCCCTCTGGACCTCCCACACTCCAAAACCGTCAAGTCATCCACCCCCCAGAAAACACTGGCGCAAAGACCACGAGTTGAACTCCCTGCCAAGCACAGCCTTCACCAACACCGGCTTCGACCGCGGCCACCTCGCAACCGCCGCCGACCTCCCCGATTCCGCGGACACATTTCTTACGAGTAACGCGATCGCACAAGACCCGGCGCTCAACCGAGGCCAGTGGCGCAGTCTCGAAAATGAAATCCGCAAACGTCGCGCGGTTCAAGTCGTCACCGGCGCGATCTATTCAAACTGCGGCACCCAAAGGATCGAGGCCCCTTGCTTCATCTACAAAATCGCGCACCTGCCCGACGGCCAGATCCTCGTTCACTTCGCCCAAAACGCCACCTCCCGCTCCATGCCAAACTAACCCCATCCTCTCGCTCCGCCCTCGAGACCCGTGCTTCCTGGCATCTGCAGACGGTTAAACACTCTGATGTGGACAACCAAAATGCAGCATTCCAATTAAAACTACAGTTGTCGTTGTTTTCGTTCACAACACTCGAAAATAATTTCTGGTCCAGCTGAATCAGTAACTTACACTCGTAGCCGCTCCACCAAGATGCTTAAGAGCTTGACACACCAGCTACACTGAAAGTGTAATAGGGCCTCAGACACCAACAATGTGTCCGAGGCCCTTCGCATTTTCAGGAGTAAATCATGGAAAACGAAAAGTTGTCCAAAGCCGAGCAGGCCCGCATCAACGGGGCCAAGTCGACGGGCCCGAAAACGCCCGAAGGCCTCCAACGCTGCCGCCAGGCCAGCATCAAACACGGCATGTGGGTCGCTCACATCTCCACATTCCCGCATGAGGAACAGTTGGCCTACGCCGCCATCCTCACCTCCGCCAACGATCAGTTCCGGCCCCGTAACTGCGTCGAATCCGCCGTCGTCGGACTCCTCGTCGACGCTCTCTGGCGAGCCACCCGTCTCGGCGCCCTTGCCGATGACGATATCGAACGCGAGATGTGGGTCATCAAAAACCAGTCCAACGTCGAGCACGACGTCGACGAACTGCACCTGCTCGCCGAACAGTCCTCGAAATCCGTCCCGAAACTCGAGGCCCGCGCACGCCATTACACCCGCGAAATCACGCGCCATCTCGATCTTTTGAAGAAACTCCAGAACTGGCCAGTTTCCGTCGAAGCCTCCCAGGTTCTGAATGATATCAATGAGATACGGACCTAAGAACTGCCCGATCCTCCCGAGAAAGAGGCCAAAGAGCCCTTCGAACCCGCGCCCGCGCAAGAACCCGTCCGCAAACCCGTCCAGAGCGCCAACTCCAAGCCCCAGAAGGGTAGCGTTCCACGGAGAAAATGAGCGTTTGGGGCAAAAAGCGGTCAAAAATTTGGCGCGCCGGAGTAGCCGTTCCGGACAAGACACCCGACGTGTGTCCATCCGCCGACGCCGCCACATGGGTATCGAACAACCTCGGTTTCACCCCCGACCCATCGCAAGCCGACGTCCTCAACGCAACGGAGAATCGCCTTCTACTCCTCTGCACGCGCCAATGGGGCAAATCCACCATCGTCGCCGCCAAAGCGCTCCACCACGCCTTGACCACACCCAAAGCCTTCATCCTCGTCGCCAGCGCCTGCAAGCGTCAAGCGAAAGAACTCGTCCTCAAGTTCAACGAATTCGCGCATACGGTTCTCGGCGAAATGCCCAAGCCCGAAGGCGAAGGCTTCCGCCTCCCCAATCGCGCCCGCATCATCCCCCTGCCGCAGAACCCCGACAAGGTCCGCTG
>Ga0194131_10003015_pt1 | contig 27016 bp, 26 predicted proteins | sample TA2KigO120mmetaG_FD_148631 | JGI IMG/M metagenome (GOLD analysis project Ga0194131, IMG submission 148631) | Freshwater microbial communities from Lake Tanganyika, Tanzania - TA2015053 Kigoma Offshore 120m | ecosystem: Environmental > Aquatic > Freshwater > Lake | place: Tanzania: Lake... | reverse complement strand
CCTCTGATAGGGGAACTCCCATGCCCGCTGGCCTCCTCCTCCAGCACGCATCTTGAATCACATCGCGACAGGATTGGGAATCCCTGACGATTCAGACAGATCGGAAAATGCTCTAGGATCGCTCACCACTTCCGGTTCTCGGACAGGAGCTGCTCGGCCGCCTCGGCATCGAGCGGCGGGGCGAACAGGTAGCCTTGCGCGTACTCGCAGTCGAGCGCGCGCAGCTGCGCCAGCTGCTCGATCGTCTCGACGCCCTCGGCCACCACATCCATCTTGAGATTATGCGCGAGCAGCAGGATCGCGCGGACGATCTCGAGCTTGGAGCGCTCGTAACTCATGCCCGAGACGAAGGCCTTGTCGATCTTAAGCGTGTCGAAGGGAAGCGCGTGCAGATAGCTCAAGGAGGAGTAGCCGGTGCCGAAATCGTCGAGCGAGACGCCGATGCCGGCGGCCTTGAGCTGCGAGAGGATATGCGCGGCGCGCGTCGCGTTCTGCATCAGCGCGGTCTCGGTCAGCTCGAGCTTGAGCTTGCCCGGGCGCCAGCCGGAGCGGGACAGGGTCTCGACGATCTCGGTCACGAGATCGATCTGGTTGAACTGACGGATCGAGAGGTTGACGCTGACGGTGAGCGGCGGCTCGGAAGGAAAGCGCGCCTGCCAGGTGCGCATGCGGCGACAGGCTTCCTCGAGAACCCAGGCGCCGATCTGACCGATCACCCCGGTCTCTTCGGCAAGCGTGATGAATTCGTTCGGCCCGAGCAAGCCGCGACGCGGGTGGTGCCAGCGCACCAGCGACTCGAACCCGGCGACGCGGCCGGTCTTCAGCGACACCACCGGCTGGAAGAAGAGCTGCAGCTCCTTCCGGCCGATCGCGTGCCGCAGGTCGTTCTCGAGCGTCAGAAGATGCAGCGCGTGGCCGTGCAGGCTCGGATGGAACAGCTCGGCGCGCGCCTTGCCGAGGGACTTCGCCCGGTACATGGCAAGCTCGGCGTCGCGCAGCATGTCCTCGGCGCGATCATAGGATGGCTCGTAGAGCGCAAGCCCGGCCGAGCCGGTGACCACGAGCTGCCGGCCGTCGATCGCGATCGGCTGGCCGAGCTCGGCCAGGAGGCGCTCGGCAAGCGCCCGCGCCTCGACCGGCCCCGCCACCTCCTCGATCAGCACGGCAAATTCGTCGCCGCCCGGCCGCGCCACGGTCTGGCCGGCGCCGACGAAGCCGCTCAACCGGGCGCCGACGCCGACCAGGAGCTCGTCGCCCTGGTGATGGCCGAGGGAGTCGTTGACGAGCTTGAAGCGATCGAGATCGAGGCTGAGCACGGCGAAGCTGCTCTTGCCGGCGCGCTTTGCGCGTGCCATCGCCTGGGCGACGCGATCGAGGAAAAGCGCGCGGTTCGGCAGCTGGGTCAGCGGGTCGTGCAGCGCGACGTGGAGCGCCTGCGCCTCCCGGTACTTCCGGTCGGTGAGATCGGTCAGCGATCCGGCGATCCGCGTCGCGCGCCGGAGACCGTCGCGCACGGCAAGGCCGCGCGCCACCACCCAGAGATACTGGTCATCGGAACGGCGGACCCGGTGCTCGCACTCGAAGTGAGGCGTATGCCCGGCGAGGTGGCTTTCGAGCAGCGCCGAGAGCTTCTCGATGTCGTCCGGATGCACACGCCCCATCCACTCGGATGGCTCGTCGCCGACATCCTCTTCGGCCAGCGCCAGCATCGCCTTCCAGCGCGGCGAGAGGTAGAGCCGGTTCGTCGCGAGGTTCCAGTCCCAGAGCCCGTCATTGGCGCCGTCCGAGGCGAGCGCGTAGCGCTCCTCGCTCTCTATCAGCCGAAGCTCCGCGCGGCGGCGATCGGTTACGTCCGACAGCGTCACGACGAAGCCGCCGCCGGTCATCGGCGCCAGCAGACGCTCGATCACGCGACCGCCGGGAATCAGGTGGAAATGCGCTGGGTGCGGCGGCTGGAACAGGCGCTCGAGCTCGCGCGCGGTCGCCTCCTCGGCATCGCCGGGGCCGAAGTCGCCGCGCTCGGCGAGCGAGCGGAAAAGATCGGCAAGTGCGAGATCCCGCCGCCGGAGATCTCCCGGCAGGTCGAGAAGGTCGAAGAAGCGCTCGTTCCAGGCCTGCAGGCGGCGGCTGCCATCGAAGACCGCGAAGCCCTGGGTCAGGCTGTCGACGGCGGACCGGAGCAACCGATCGTCGGATACTCCCCTATCGGCAGTCGAGGTCGGCGGGACTCGGGCCTGGCTCATCGTCGGCCAACTCTACGTCAGCAGGCGGCGCGAAACAGCCCAGAACCGGCCTCCGAGCAGGAATGATGCGCATGCGAGGCCCGCGACCAGGCCCCAGAGAAGGCCGTCGGTGCCCCAGGCCCGCGTAAAGGTGAGGTGGTAGGCGAGGGGCACCGTCACCACCCAGAAGCTGACGAGATGCATCACCGAGGGCAAGTTGACGTCGCCAAAGCCGCGCAACGCCCCCATCAGTACGGCCTGGACGCCGTCCGGCAGCAAAATGAAGGCCGCGATCATGATCGCGATCGTCGCTGTGGCGACGAGCGCCGGGTCGTTGGCATAGAGCCGGGCGATCTGATGGTCGAAGAGGATAAAGGCCACCCCCATCAGCACCGTGTAGAACGCAACCATCGCCGTGCCGAGCCAGCCGGCCGACTCCGCCGCCGAGCGTTTGCGGGCGCCATAGGCCATGCCGACATGGACCGAGGTCGCGGTCGAAAGCCCCATCGCCATCATGAAGGCCATGGAGACCAAGTTGAGCGCGATCTGGTAGCTCGCGACCGCATGCGCCCCGAGCCAGCCGGCAAAGACGGTCATCGCGCCGAAAGCCGAGGATTCGAGCCCCTGGCTGATCGCCGATGGCAGGCCGAGCTTCAGAATGTCGACCGAGATCTGCTTCTTGCGCCGGATGCGCGTGTAGAGACCGAGGCGCGCGATCTCCGGCGTCAACATGACGTATCCCAGCATCGCCGCGTACATGAGCCAGCGCACGACCGAGGTCGCGAGGTTGGCGCCGGCAGCGCCGTGCTCCTCGATCAGCCACCAGTTGAGGCCGAGCTTGATGACGAGGCCGGCGATCACGCAGTTCAGCACGACGCGCGGGCGGCCCATCGCCTCCAGCAGCGTCGACGCCACGGCCGCGAGCAGTAGCGCCGGGAGGCCGATGACGAAGGTATCGAGCGTGCGCCCGCCGCCGCGCGCGATGTCGGGCGACTGGCCGAGCAGCAGCAGCACGGCCTCGCCGGGCATCAGGAGCCAGGCGACGGCGATGCTCAAGACCAGCGCCATCATCGAAGCGATCTTGAAGACGTGCCCGATCTCCTCGAGCCGGCCGGCGCCGCGTGCCTGCGCGATCAGCACCAGCGTGCTCGAGAAGAGGCCGTAGCTGACGGTGATCACGGTCACTTGCGGCGGGACGCTGATCGCGAAATAGGCGAGTTCCTCCGCCGAGAGCCGGCCCAGCATCAGCGTGTCGATGGTCGCGAACATCAGGATCCCGAGCCGCGTCAGCATCACCGGCACAGCGAGCCGGAAGATGGCGCCGGCGCGCGCCCAGGTCGTCTCGGGGATGAGGCTCACAGCGGCTGCTTATAGACATGCCACAGGAGGTGCGCCACCGCGCCGCGCCAGGGCGACCACGCTTCGGCAAGCTGCGCCAAGCGCTTGGGATCGGGCCGCGCCTTGCTTCCCTTGATCCGTTGATAGGCGATGGCGAGCGCGAGATCGGCAGCGGGAAAGATGTCCGGGCGGCCGAGAGCAAAGAGCAGATAGATCTGCGCCGTCCACGGCCCGATGCCTTTCATCGCCGTCAGCGCCGCCATCGCCTCGTCGTCTGGGCTGCGATGCACGCGGTCGAGCTCGAGCCGTCCCTCGGCGATCGCGCGCGCAAGGTCGCGGCTGTAGCGGATCTTCTGGCCGGAGAAGCCGAAGCGCCGGAGGTCCTCCTCGCCGAGCGCGAGAACCGACTCCGCCGTCGGTGCCGGGCCCAGCGCCTCGGTCGTCTTCCGCCAGATCGCCGCCGCCGACTGCGTCGAGACCTGCTGGCCGATGAGGATACGGAGCAGGGCGGCGTATCCCGGATCGACCCGGCGGATCGGCGGGCGGCCGTGCCGGGCGAGCGCGTCCTTCAGATCAGGGTCGCCGGCGGCGACGCGCCGGAGACCTGCGAGGAAGGCACGATCGCTCTTGGGAGCGATCATCGCGACGTCACTGAGGCTCGGCGACCTTGACCAGCGCCTTGCCGAGATTGGCGCCCTTGAGCATCGCGATGAACGCCTCCGGCGTCCTCTCGAGGCCCTCCGTCACATGCTCGGAATACTTGATCCGGCCTTCCTTGATCCAGCCCGAGATCCGCTTGAGCGCCTCGGGATAGCGATCGCGCCAGTCCCAGACCAGGAAGCCTTCCATGCGCGCGCGGTTGATCAGCATGTAGCGAAGGTTCCGCGGGCCGAGATCCGGCTTGTCGAGATTGTACTGGCTGATCTGGCCGCAGATGACGATGCGGGCCTTGAAGGCCAGGTTGTTGAACACGGCGTCGGTAACCGGGCCGCCGACATTGTCGAAATAGACGTCGACGCCCCTCCGGCAGGCGGCGGCGACCGCCTTGGTCAGATCGTTCGAGGTCTTGTAGTTGATGGTGGCCTCGAAGCCGAGCTCGCGCTTGACGTAGTCGAGCTTGTCGTCGCCGCCGGCGATGCCGACGGCCCGGCAACCGTTGATCCTGGCAAGCTGGCCGACGATCTGCCCGACCGCGCCGGCCGCGCCGGAAACGACAACCGTGTCGCCCGCCTTCGGCTGGCAGACTTCGAGGAAGGCGAAATACGCGGTCATCCCCGGCATGCCGAGGATGCCGACCGCGGTCTGGATCGGGGCGAGATTCGGATCGATCTTGCGCAAGAGCGCCGCGTCGGCAACCGCATAGTCCTGCCATCCCAGCGAGCCTTCGGCGATGTCGCCTGCCTTGAAGGCCGGGTGGTTCGACCTGACCACCTGGCCGACGACGCCGCCGGTCATCACCTCGCCGATCTCGACCGGCTTGGTATAGGATTTCGCGGCGCTCATCCGCCCGCGCATATAGGGATCGACCGAGAGCCAGAGGGCGCGGACCAGCACCTCCTTCGGTCCCGGCTCCGGCACCGGCTCGCTCACGAGATTGAAGTTGGAGGCATCCGGCCAGCCCGTCGGACGCGAGGCGAGCAGGATGCGGCGGTTCCGGGTCGAGGACTGGGTCATGAAGCGGACGCTAGCACGGCTCGCTTGCCCCTCGGAACGGCCGCCCCGTAAGGTAGCGCTCATCCCACCCAACGAGGCATCCATGCTGCTGCATATGTGCACCTGGTCCGAGGTCGAGTCCTATCTGAAGAAGTCGCCGGGCATCCTGATCCCGATCGGCTCGACCGAGCAGCACGGGCCGAACGGGCTCATCGGCACGGATGCGATCTGCCCCGAGTTCATCGGCCGGAAAGTCGGCGAGGAGATGGACGTCCTGGTCGGCCCCACCATCTCGGTCGGCATGGCCCAGCACCACCTCGCCTTCGCCGGATCGATCGCGCTCCGCCCCTCGACTCTGATGGCGGTGATCCAGGACTATGTCGGCTCGCTCCGCCGCCACGGCTTCGAGCGCTTCTATTTCCTCAACGGCCATGGCGGCAACATCGCCACCACGACCGCCGCCTTCTCCGAGATCTATGGCGAGTCGAGCTTCCGGCGCGGCTCCAACGAGCCGCCGATCCGCTGCCTCCTGCGCGGCTGGTGGGAAGGCGAGCGCACCAAGAAGCTCGCCAACGACCTCTTCGGCGACAAGGACGGCAGCCACGCCACCGCCTCCGAGGTCTCGGTAACGCAGTACGCCTACCCCGAATACATCAAGAAGGCGCAGATGGAGTGGACCGGCAAGGCCAAGCGCGGCTTCTACGATGCCGAGGACTATCGCCGCACCTTCCCCGACGGCCGCATCGGCTCCGACCCGTCGCTCGCCTCGCCCGAAGCCGGCAAGAAGCTGACCGAAGCCTCGGTCGCCGATGTGATCGAGGACTACAAGAAGTTCATGGCTCAGGAGTGAGCATGTCGATCGTCGATGAGCTGCTGACGCTTTACGCCGACAAGGGCGGCGCCATGTATGGCGGCGAGGACGTCACGCAGCTCGCCCATGCGCTGCAGTCGGCGGCGCTGGCCGAGGCCGAAGGTGCCCGCGACGTCCTTGTTGCCGCCGCCCTGCTCCATGACGTCGGCCATCTTGTCGATAAGCACGCACAGGGCGCGGCGGAGGCCGGCATCGACCGCCAGCACGAGGACATCGCCGCCGGCTATCTCTCGCGCTGGTTCAAGCCTGAGGTAATAGAGCCGATCCGCCGGCACGTCGCCGCCAAGCGCTGCCTGGTCACCACCGAGACCGGCTATTTCGAGACGCTGTCGGAAGCCTCCGTGATCTCGCTCAAGGTGCAGGGCGGTCCGTTCACCAAGGACGAGGCCGCGGCCTTCCTCGCCTTGCCCGGCGCCGCCGACGCGCTCAAGCTCCGCAAATGGGACGACCTCGCCAAGGTGAAGGACCTGCAGACGCCGGACCTTGCGCACTATCGCCGGTGTCTGGAGGCGGGCCTGAAGTAGCGCCGAGGCACGCCCTCACCCTTCGACAGGCTCAGGATGAGGGCGATTGGCTTGTCTCGATTTTTCAGTCCGCCTCATCCTGAGCCTGTCGAAGGGTGAGGCGGTGTCTCGTCCCCTCTATACCCTTGTCGTCCTCACCTTCACGTCCTTGCGCTTGAGCATGTCGGGCTGAAGCTGCGTGCCGAGGCCGGCGCCGGTCAGCGGGTACATGATGCCGTTCTCGAGTCTCGGCATCTCGGTGACGATGTCGCGATACCAGGTAACATAGTAGCTGCGCACGATCTCCTGGATCAGGCCGTTCGGCGCGTTCATGACGATGTGGTTGCCGGCGATCAGCGTCACCGGTCCGGTCGCATCGTGAGGCGCTACCGGCAGGTGGTGCGTCTCGGCGTGCGCGGCGATCTTGCGCGCTTCCGAGATGCCGCCGACCCAGGCAGCGTCGAACATGACGATGCCGACGGCGTGGCGCTCGATCACCTCGCGGAAATCGGCGCGCGTGCCCAAGGTCTCGCTACCGCAGACGGTAAGGCGCGTCGCGCGCGCGTAGTCGACAAGCACATCGATATTGTCCATCTTGACCGGGTCCTCGAGCCAATAGGGCTCGTATTCCTCGAGCGCCTTGGCGATGCGCTTGGCCTGAGTCAGGTTCCAGAGCGAGTGGAAGTCGACCATGATGTCGATTCTGTCGCCGACTCTCGCACGCGCCTTGCGGAAGGGTTCCAGCGCCGTCCTCAGATCCGCCGATGAGAGGTGCAGGCCGCCCGAGGCCTCGGCGGCGGCGTTGAAGGGATAGATCTTCATCGCCTGGATGCCTTCGGCTAGCAGGCTCTCGGCCAGCTCGTCGGCACGGTTGATGAAGCCCTCGAGGTCCTCGTAGGGGCCTTCCGGCTTGCCGGCCGGCAGAAGCCGCCAATAGCCCTCGCCGGGATCTCCCGGCCGGCGCTTCCAGCCCGGGCGATAGGCGTTGCAGGTATTGTAGACTCGGATGGAGTCACGCGAGAGGCCGCCAAGCAGCATGTAGATCGGCATGCCGGCCTTCTGGCCCAGGATGTCCCAGAGCGCGATGTCGAGCGCCGCGATCGCCCGCACCTCGGCCGCCGAGCCGCGATAGGCGACCAGTGCCATCAGGCTCTTGGTCAGCGTGCGGTGATGCAGGTCGATCCGCGTCGGGTCCTTGCCAAGAAGATAGGGCGCGGCGACCTGATGGATATACCCGGCGACCGCGTCGGTGTGGTAGCTGGTCTCGCCGAGCCCGATCAGGCCCTCGTCGGTGTGGATGCGGACCCAGATCAGGTGCGGCCAGGCCTCGACCTGGACCGTGTCGACGGCAGTGATGCGCATGAGGCTTCCCCGAGCAGCGTTGCCCTGTATCTTGCGGGCACGAGGCGGCCGACCGCCACGAAATCCGTTCAGGAGAGGGAATGCGCGGCTCGGTCGTCGTCTCCGCGGTCGTCGCGGTCATCGTCGGCTTCGGCGGCACTCTGGCGCTGATCGTCGCCGCGGCCCAGTCGGTCGGCGCCAGCCCGGCCGAGACCTCGTCCTGGGTCGCCGCCCTCTGTCTCTCGATGGCGGCCACGTCGAGCGTCCTCAGCATCCGCCATCGGCTGCCGATCGTCACTGCCTGGTCGACACCGGGCGCGGCGCTGATCGCGGCATCCTCCGGCATCGACCTGGCGTCTGCGGTCGGCGCCTTTCTCCTCGCCGGCGCGCTGGTGCTCGTCACCGCGCTGTTCCGCCCGATCGCGGCCTGGATCGAGCGCATCCCGACCTCGGTCGCCGCGGCGATGCTGGCCGGCGCGCTGATCCGCTTCGTCATCGCCGTCTTCGACAGCGCCCAGGCCGAGCCGCTGCTCGTGCTGCCCTTGGTGCTGCTGTTTCTCGTCATGCGCGTCGTCAGTCCTTTCGGCGCGGTTCTCATCGTGCTGGTTGCCGGCGTTGCGCTCGCGACAACCCTCGGCCTGACCGCGCCGATGCCGGCCACGCTCGCCTTCTCCTGGCTCGTCTTCACCGCGCCGCGCTTCGATCCGGCGGTGCTGCTGGGCTTAGGCCTGCCGCTCTACCTCGTGACCATGGCCTCGCAGAACCTGCCCGGCTTCGCGGTCCTCCGCGCTGCCGGCTATCCGGTGCCGTCGCGCTCGATCCTGGCCGTGACCGGGCTCGCCTCGGTCGCAACTGCGCCTTTCGGTGCACATGCCAGCAACCTGGCGGCGATCACCGCCTCGATCTGCACGGGTCCCGACGCGCATCCGGACAAGGAGAAGCGCTGGCTTGCCGGCCCGGTCTACGGCGCCTCCTATCTGGTCCTTGCGGTCTTCGGCGCGTCGCTGGTCGCGCTGTTCCAGGCCTTGCCGCCGGCGCTCATCGTCACCGTCGCCGGCACGGCGCTGATCGGCCCGCTCGCCGGCGCGCTCGGCTCGGCCTTGGCAGACGAGAAGGACCGCATCGCCGCGACGCTCACCCTCGCGGTCACCGCCTCGGGTGTCTCCTTCCTCGGCATAGGATCGGCCTTCTGGGGCCTCGCCGCCGGGCTCGCAACCCTGGCGATCTCCGCCCTCATCGCGCGCGGGCACGCAGGCTCCTGAGATTGTGGATGTGCACATGGGCGCCGGGCTGGATCGCGGCCGTCGCCTCGCCGATCGTCTCACCGTACTTGCGGATGCGGTCGCCGGGCTGGAGCGCCACCAGCGCGATCTTGTGGCAGAGCGGAATGTCGTCGGCGGCCTCGACGCCCGCGCCGCCGCCAATCTCCAAGCGCTCGCCGCGCTTCGCCGCGCGCAGCAGGGTCGCGACATTGTCGTCAGGGGAAAGCCGGATCGCGTCCATCACATTGCCGGCCCAAAACGGGCGACGACCTCGTCGCCCTCGCCCAGAACCTCGCCCCAGGTGGCCGCGCCATCGGCGACCTCGATCAGCCGCCGCCACAAACGATCGGCGGCGGCTTCCGGCGCCTCGGTGCCGAGGAAGACGCGGCTCGCATCGAGATCGAGCTGTTCGCCGACGCGCGCACAGGTTTCGGGATTGGCGCTGACCTTGAGGGTCGGCGAGAGCGCGCTGACGAAGCTGTTGCCGACACCGGTGGTGAACAGCATGAGCTGGGCATGCGCGGCGGCGAAGCCGGTCAGCGATTCCGACGCATAGGCCGGCGCGTCCATGACCCAGCAGCCAGGCCTCGGTGCCGCCTCGCCATAGGCGAGCACGCCCTGGATCGGCCGGCTCCCGCTCTTGGCGATATTGCCGAGCGCCTTCTCCTCGATAGAGGAGAGGCCGGCGGCGATATTGGTCGGGCCCGGGTTGTTGCCGGTAAGGTCGAGACCGTTGCGGATCGCGGTCTCTTCGCGTCGACGCACGGCCTCATGGATCGCCGTCGCGATCTCGGGCGTCGCCGCTCTCTTCTCGAGGAGATGCTCGGCGCCAAGCCACTCGACCGTCTCGCCAATGATCGCCCGGCCGCCGGCATCGACCATGCGGTCGGCCATGCGTCCGAGCAGCGGGTTGGAGACCAGGCCGGAGCTCGGGTCGGAACGCCCGCATTCGAGGCCGAGCGTGAGCGCGGAGAGCGGCGCCGGTGCGCGTCTGTCGGAAGAGATCTGCATCGCCAGCCGCGCCGACGCGCGCATCCCGCGTTCGGTCAGCGTCACCGCGTCGTGGCCGCAATCGTCCAGCGTCAGCGCGGCGTGAGGCCGACCGGCACGCTTCACATGCGCGGCCACTTCAGCGGTGAGCGGCGGATTGTCGCCGATAAGCAGCACCGCACCGACATTCGGATGCAGCGCGAGGGCGAACATCGCGCGCCGCCAAGTGGCGCGGTCGTCGCCGAGCAGGCTGCCGGCGTTATAGGGGAAGCCCACGATCGCCGCGCCCTTGATCGAGGCCGCAATGCGCCGCGCGGTCGGGATGGTGAGGCCGCCGACCGAGAGAACGAGCATGTGGTTGCGCACGCCGACGCTGCCATCGGCGCGGCGATAACCCTGGAAGTCTGGCTCGTTCCGGCTCATGAGCGGAGCGTGTGCGAAAGTGCCGCGTCGAGCGTGACGCCGAGGCCCGGCGCCTGGGGCAGCTCGCTGGCATCGCCGGCGTGGTCGGGAAGGCCGCCCTTCACCAGCCCGTCGAAGAGCGGCGACTCATCGTATTGATGCTCGAGCAGATCGAAGTCGTCGAGCACCGCCGAGGCGTGCAGGCTGGCGACATGGCAGATCGGGCCGGTCGGGTTGTGTGGCGCGCAACCGACACCGTGGCGCGCGCAGAGTGCGCCTGCCTGCAGCAGGCCGCCGAAGCCGCCGATATACTTGATGTCCGGCATGACCACGTCGTAGCAGCCGCCTTCGAGGAAAGGGATCAGCGCCGAAGGCGAGGTCGACATCTCGAGGCCGGCGAGCTGCATGCCGTGCTCCTTGGCGCGAAGCCGGAGCCGATGCAGCGCTGGGATCGCTTCGAGCGTTTCCGGCAGCGGGCATTCGAACCAGTCGACGCCGAGCTCGGACAGGCGCTCGATGGCCGCCTCGGCGGCACGTTCGGTGAAGCGCCAATGACAGTCGACCATGACGCGGGCTCTCGGCCCCGCCGCCTCGCGCACGGCGGCAACGCGATCGATGCCGGCATCGATCAGCACCCGCCCGGCCTCGCCATCGGCAAGGGCCGGCGTCAGATCGTCGAAGGGCGCGATCTTGAAGCGCGTGCATCCGGTCGACGCCGCGACCCGCGTGCTGGCGGAGAAGCCCGCCGGGCTGCGGTCGACCGTGCGCCGGTTGATGTTGGCATAAAGCGGCACGCGCCGCCGGCGCGGCAAGCCGAGGAGCTGCCAGACCGGGCGGCCGGCGCGCCGAGCGCTCAGGTCCCAGAGCGCCTGGTCGAGCGCGCTCGCCGCCGCGGCCTCCGGAAGCAAGCGCTCCGGCACCGGGTCGTCGAGGGGGGCGGGCACGGCCAGAGATCCTGCGCGGCGCGGCGCCAGGCGAGCGACCGCCGCGGCCACCTCCGCCTCACGCGCATTCAGCGTCGCCTCGCCGATGCCGGTCACGCCATCCTCGTCCGCGACCTTGAGGAAGATCCACTCGGTCTTCGGGCTGATTCGCAGCGGCAGCGTCTCGATCGTCGCGATCCGGCTCAACGTCTGTGCCTTTCGGTCCTGGTCCGAAACTCATGGAAGGCTCGGCCAGCCACACTCTAGCGCTGCTCTCGTGCCCCTGTCCGCGCCAGAGGCGGCAAACGAAATTTCCAGGCAGCCGCACGGCTGTATACTCCGCGCGAGCTGCGCACCCTTGGGGCTCTGGATGTCAGTCGCCTTGTCTCTTCCGATGACTGACCTCCCCGCCGCCAAGGCCGCGCTCAAGTCCGTCTTCGGCTTCGATTCCTTCCGCCCCGGCCAGGCCGAGATCGTCGAGGCCGTGCTTGCCGGCGAGAACGTGCTGGCCGTAATGCCCACCGGCTCGGGCAAGTCGCTCTGCTACCAGCTCCCAGCAATCCTCAAGCCCGGCCTGACCGTCGTCGTCTCGCCGCTGATCGCTCTGATGCGCGACCAGGTCGGCCAGCTCAAGGAGCTGGGCATCGAGGCGGCGAGCCTCAACTCCTCGATCGAGTACGAGGAGGCCCGTGCCGTCCGGCGCTCGCTCATCGACGGCAGGCTCAAGCTCCTCTATGTCGCGCCGGAGCGCCTGACGCGCCCCGATACCGTGCAGATGCTGGACGAGGCCGGCGTCGGCCTGCTCGCCATCGACGAGGCGCACTGCGTCTCGCAATGGGGCCATGACTTCCGCCCCGAGTATCTCCGCCTCGGCGACATTGCCCAGCAGATCCGCTGCCGGCAGACCATGGCGCTGACCGCGACCGCGGATGCTCCAACCCGCGCCGACATCGTCGAGAAGCTGTTCCGCCGGCCGCCGAGGACGTTCGTCCGCTCCTTCGACCGGCCGAACCTGCATCTGGCGATGGCGCCCAAGGACAATGCGCGCAGGCAGATCGCGGCCTTCCTCGACGGGCGCCAGGGTCAGAGCGGCATCGTCTACTGCGCCTCGCGCAAGAAGACCGAGGATCTCGCGACGCATCTCGGCCTCGCGGGATACCGCACTCTCCCCTATCACGCGGGCATGGCGCAGCCGGCGCGCGACGCCAACCAGGACATCTTCATGCAGGAGGACGGCGTCGTCATGGTCGCGACCGTCGCCTTCGGCATGGGCATCGACAAGCCCGATGTCCGCTTCGTCGCGCATGCCGACCTGCCCTCGAACGTGGAGGCCTACTACCAGGAGATCGGCCGCGCCGGCCGCGACGGGCTCCCGGCCGATACGCTGACGCTCTACGGTCTCGACGATATGCGGCTGCGGCGACTGCAGATCGAGGAGGGAGAGACGAGCGAGGAGCGCAAGCGCATCGAGCGCCAGCGCTTCAACGCCCTGGTCGCGCTCTGCGAGTCGCCGCGCTGCCGGCGCCAGACGCTGCTCGCCTATTTCGGCGAGACCTCGGAGAAGCGCTGCGAGCGCTGCGACCTCTGCCAGGGCAGCATCGAGGTCTTCGACGGCACGGTCGAGGCGCAGAAGGCGATGTCGGCGATCCTGCGCACCGGCGAGCGCTTCGGCACCGAGCACCTGGTCAACATCCTGACCGGGAATGCAACCGAGGCGGTGAAGCGCTACGGCCACGACGCCCTGAAGACCTTCGGCGTCGGCAAGGACCGCGACGCCAATTCCTGGCGCTCGATTCTGCGGCAGATCTATGCCGGCGGCCTGATCTCGCTAGACATCGTCGAGCATGGCCGCTGGACCTTGACCGAGCGCGGGCGGCGGGTTCTGCGCGGCGAAGAAAGGATCGATCTGCGCACCGATGTCGCCAACCGCGCCGTCGGCAAGAAGGCGAAGCGGCGCGCAGCCGAGGCCGCCGCCGTCGGTGCGGGGGCCGACGGCTCGCTGCTGTCGGCCCTCAAGGCGCTCCGCACGACGCTGGCCAAGGCCCAACGCCAGCCCGCCTATGTGATTTTCCCTGACAAGACGCTGATCGAGCTTGCCTCGATCCAGCCGACGACAAGGGAGCAGCTGCTCGGCATCCACGGCATCGGCGAAGCCAAGCTCAAGCGATACGGCACCGCGTTCTTGGACGTGGTCCTGCGCCACCGGCTGGCGAATGCGGTTGACGGCGGCGAACCGGAAGGCTCCGAATTGACCGTGACGGGAGAAGACTGACATGCGAAACGATGCGGAACTTTGGCAGGCGCGCGTGGATCTGGCCGCCATCTGCCGCTGGGCCTACCGCAAGGGATTCCAGAGCGGCGTCGGCAATCACTTCAGCCTGATGGTGCCGGGCTCGGATGACGAGTTCCTGGTGACGCCGGAAGGGCTCTACTGGTCGGAAGTCACCGCTTCCAACCTGGTCCATTGCACCTTCGAGCGTAAGGTCATCGAAGGCGAGCACGGCGTCGACGACACCGCCTTCTTCCTGCACGCGCCGGTTCATAAGGCGATTCCTGCGGCCAAGTGCGTGCTCCATACGCATATGCCGAAAGCAACCGCGCTCTGCATGATCAAGGGCGCCAAGCTCGCGCTCGCGCATCAGAGCGCGCTGGGTTATGTCGGCCGCACCGCCTATGACGAGAACTATGGCGGCCTCGCGCTTTCCTGGGAAGAAGGCACGCGCGTGGCCAAGCTGATGGGACCGCAGGACCACACGATCATGCTCCGCAATCACGGGCCTCTGGTTGTCGGCAGCACGGCGGCCGAAGCCTGGGTCAGGCTCGAATTCCTTGAGGAGCTCTGCGGCTGGCAGCTCGATGCGATGAAGACCGGCTGGGAGCTGCAGCAGGTCGAGCCGCACGTACATGCCGATGTCATAGCACGCGTCGACAAGGGAGGTGCCGCCTATGCCGCGCTACAGATCGCGGCGATGAAGCGCATCCTCGACAAGGAAGAGCCCGACTACAAGCATTAGGCGGGGGTCATTCGGCTCAAGTAACGAGCGGAACGATCAGGTCCGGCGCATCGGTGATGATGCAGTCGACGCCCCAGCCGAGGAGCCGCTTCGCCGCCTGAGGATCGTTGACGGTCCAGGTGACGCAGGCGAAGCCCGACCTGTGGATCTCCGCGACCCATTCTGTGTCCAGCGCCGACCATTCTGGATGGATCGCCTTGCAGCCGAGACCTTCGGCCGTCTCGCGCCAGCCGGTTTCGCGCGCCTCGATCAAGAGGCCGCGCGGCAGCTCGGGCGCCACCATCTTCGCCTTTTCAAGCGAGGCACGTCGGAAGGAGGAAACGATCGGCGCCGGCAGCGATGACGGCCAGACCTCGCGGATCACCGCGATCGAAGCCTCGGCGGTCTCGTGCTCGCGTCCCGGACAGGGCTTGATCTCGACGTTCACGCCCATGCCTTCGGCGGCAATCGCCTTCAGCGCGTCGGCAAGTGTGGGAACCTTCTCTCCGGCAAACTCGCGTGAGAACCACTTGCCGGCATCGAGCCGGCCGATCTCCGCCAGCGTCGCGCTCTCGACCCGGCCGGCGCCGTCGGTGGTGCGTTCGAGCGTCTGGTCGTGAATGACGATGGGTACGCCGTCGCGGGTCAGCTTGGCGTCGAGCTCGACCCAGCCGGCGCCGAGCCGCTTGGCCGCATGGAATCCTGCGAGCGTGTTCTCGGGCGCGCGCAGCTTGGCGCCGCGATGGCCGGCGACGCGCGCGAGGCCGAGAGGAAGCACACTTGTCGCCTTTGCCATGACGCTAGGCGCCGACTCGATCGCCTTCTCCCGGCGGGAGAGGGCGATCGAGGTGGTCCGGCGCCGACAACCTCACGCGCCGGCAGCCTGGGCCGGCTGATCGGCCTTCTTGGAGAGGTCGGCACCCGTGGCCTGGTCGACCGACTTCATCGACAGCTTGACCTTGCCGCGGTCGTCGATGCCGAGGCACTTCACCTTCACCGTATCGCCGACATTGACGACATCCGTCACCTTGCCGACCCGGTGCGGGGCGAGCTCCGAGATGTGGACGAGGCCGTCGCGGGCGCCGAGGAAGTTGACGAAGGCGCCGAAATCGACGGTCTTCACCACCTTGCCGGTGTAGATCTCGCCCACCTCGGGCTCGGCAACGATGTTCTTGATCCAGTCGAGCGCAGCCTTGCCGGCGGCGGCATCGACGGCAGCGACCTTGACGGTGCCGTCGTCCTCGATGTCGATCTTGGCGCCGGTGACCTCGGTGATCTCGCGGATGACCTTGCCGCCGGGTCCGATGATCTCGCGGATCTTGTCCTTCGGCACAGTGATCGTGGTGATGCGTGGCGCGTTGTTGGAGACGCTCTCGCGCGCCGTGTTCAGGCCCTTGGCCATCTCGCCGAGGATATGCAGCCGGCCGGAGCGTGCCTGCTCGAGCGCGATCTTCATGATCTCCTCGGTGATCGAGGTGATCTTGATGTCCATCTGCAGCGCGGTGACGCCCGTCTCGGTGCCGGCGACCTTGAAGTCCATGTCGCCAAGGTGATCCTCATCGCCGAGGATGTCGGAGAGCACGGCGAAACCCGTGTCCTCCTTGATCAGGCCCATGGCGATGCCGGCAACGGGACGCGGCAGCGGCACGCCGGCATCCATCAGCGCAAGCGAGGAGCCGCAGACCGTCGCCATCGACGAAGAGCCGTTGGACTCGGTGATCTCCGAGACCACGCGCATGGTGTAGGGGAACTTGTCTTTCTCCGGCAGCAGCGGATGGACGGCACGCCAGGCCAGCTTGCCGTGACCGACCTCGCGGCGTCCGGGCGAGCCCATGCGTCCGGCCTCGCCAACCGAATAGGGCGGGAAGTTGTAGTGGAGCAGGAAGTGCTCCCGGTACTCGCCTTCGAGCGCGTCGATGATCTGCTCGTCCTGGCCGGTGCCGAGCGTGGCAACCACGAGCGCCTGGGTCTCGCCGCGGGTGAACAGCGCCGAGCCATGCGCACGCGGCAGCACGCCGACCTCGGCCACGATCGGGCGCACGGTCTTGGTGTCGCGGCCGTCGATGCGCGGCTTGCCGGCGAGGATGTTGCCGCGGACGATGGTGCTCTCCAGCTCCTTGAAGACCTCGCCGAAGACCTTGGCTTCGGCTTCGTTACCCTCGACCAGCGCTTTCGCCTTGGCCTTGATCGCGTCGATCTTCTTGTAGCGCTCCTGCTTGACCGTCTCGAGATACGCGTCCGCAAGCTCGCGCGCGACCGCGCTCTTGAGCTTGTCGGTGACGGCCTTCACCTCGGCCGGCTCCTCGGCCAGGGTCCACGGCTCCTTCGCCGCAACCTCAGCCAGGTCGATGATCGCCTGGATCACCGGCTGGAAGGCCTGGAAGCCGAACATGACAGCGCCCAGCATGGTCTCTTCCGAAAGCTCCGACGCCTCGGACTCGACCATCAGCACGCCCTCGGTGGTGCCGGCGACAACGAGATCGAGCTTGGGCTCGCCCGCGCCTTCCTGCTCGGTGTTCAGCGTGTACTGGCCGTTGACATAGCCGACGCGCGCCGCGCCGATCGGGCCCAGGAACGGAATGCCCGACAGCGTGAGGGCTGCCGAAGCACCGACCATCGCGACGATGTCGGGATTGTTCTCCATATCGTGGGAGAGCACGGTGCAGATCACCTGCACCTCGTTGCGGAAGCCGTGCGGGAACAGCGGGCGGAGCGGCCTGTCGATCAGGCGGCTGGTCAGCACTTCCTTCTCGGTCGGGCGGCCTTCGCGCTTGAAGAAGCCGCCGGGGATCTTGCCCGCCGCGAAGGTCTTCTCCTGGTAGTGGATGGTCAGCGGGAAGAAGCCCTGGCCGGGCTTCGGCGTCTTGATGCCGACGACCGTCGCGAGAACCACGGTCTCGCCATATGTGACCATCACCGCGCCATCGGCCTGGCGCGCGATCTTGCCGGTCTCGAGCACGAGCTTCCGGCCGCCCCAGAGGAGCTCCTTCCTGAATTGCCTGAACATGTTCTTGGTTTTCCTTTCAACAGGGCCGCTTCGGTCATCTGGTCGCCCGGGCGCCAAAGCGTCTTGAACAGACGCGGCTTTGCCCGATGGGCGCGGCGCTCCCCCATGGGATCGCCGTCAGGCGGCGCACGCTGAAATGGGCTCTCATCCTTAAGAGTCCCGGCGTGCTCCGAGGGGCGCGGCCCCCTTCGCTTTACCTCTTCTGCCTTACTCCGGCGCGGTATGTGGCATGGCGGAAGCGGGGTGTCAAACGGCGCGGTCCTGCCTTGACCGGGAGGGTGCAGGCAGATATCTACCTAGTGGAAGGTAGAAAGGTAGAACAATGTCTCTGAACCTCAAGAGCGAGGAAGCGCACCGCCTCGCCCGAGAGCTCGCGAAGCTGACCGGCCAGAGCATGACCGAGGCGGTGACGGATGCCGTCCGCGAACGGCTCGTCCGGGTGAAGCGAGAGAAAGGCCAAAGCCTTTCGGACCGGCTCATGGCGATCGGACGCGACTGCGCCTCGCACCTCAAAGAACCGTACAAGTCCATGGACCATGGCGACCTGCTCTACGATGAGCGCGGCCTGCCCAAATGATCGTCGACGCGTCGGCACTGCTCGCCATTCTCCGTGACGAGGACGACGCACGCGTCTTCTCCGATGCCATTGAAGGCGCGGCAATACGGCGCCTCTCCGCCGCAACATTCGTCGAAGCCGCCATCGTCATCGATCGAAGCCGCAACGCAATCTCCAGCCGGCGCTTCGACGAGCTGATCGAGAGCGCGCAGCTCATCATCGAGCCGGTTACGGAATCTCACGCGCATATAGCGCGTGCCGCCTATCGCGACTTCGGCAAGGGCAGCGGGCATCCAGCCAATCTGAACTTCGGCGATTGCTTCGCCTATGCGCTCGCCAAGACGACGGGCGAGCCTCTGCTCTTCAAAGGCAGCGACTTCAGCCAGACGGATGTCGAAGCGGCGATCGCATGACCTCTGTGGCTTGGATGCCGCAGGTCTCGTCGAAGCACGTCGGAAGTCCACGGCTCGCCCTGGCCGGCAAGAGCCCGACGACGGCGCACCGGGCTCGAAGCGCCAGGGCGGAAAGGCCCCGGCGCGAAGAACGACGACGTGAAAGCTAGCGGCGCAGCCCGAGCTTCTCGACGATCGACTCGTAGCGCTTGATGTCGGTCTTCTTGAGGTAGTCGAGCTGGCGGCGACGCTGGCCGACCATGACCAAGAGCCCGCGGCGCGAGTGCAGGTCCTTGTTATGGCCCGACAGGTGGTCGGTCAGGTTCTTGATACGCTCCGAGAGGATCGCGACCTGGACCTCGGGCGAGCCGGTGTCGGTGGCGTTGATCTTGTGCTCGGCAATGAGCGCAGCCTTGCGCTCGGGTGTGATCGACATCGGGGTCTCCGTTCCTAGAGGTGAAGCACCCGGACGGGGGCGAGCAACCCTTGCTCCAGCCTCGCGATCGCCACCGCCGTGCCGGCGGTCCTGGCGAGAACGATGTCACCGTCCTCCAGATCCTTGAGCCGATCGAGATCGGCCTTGCGGAAGAGAGGGACGGCCTGGCCTGAGCGAAGGCGGTTCGCCTCGTCGCCGGTCAGGGCCAGGGCCGGGATGTCGTCCAGCGCGGTCTCGACCGGCAAGAGGTGCCGTAAAGCGGCGGGACTATTACCAAGTTCCGCCAGGGAATCCAGCGAAATTGCCCTGGCTTCGTCGAAGGGTCCGACCCGAAGACGCCGGAGCGCCGAAAGATGTCCGAGAGTCCCCAGGGCTAGAGCCAGGTCGCGCGCCAGCGCCCGCATATAGGCGCCTTTGCCGCTCTCAACCTCGAAGCTCGCATGGTCCGGCCCATCGATCGAGACGAGGCGGAAGGCATGGATCTCGATCTCGCGGGGCTCGAGCTCGACGGATTCGCCCTCGCGCGCCAGGTCGTAGGCGCGCTCGCCCTTGACCTTGATCGCCGAGAAGGCCGGCGGCACCTGGCTTATGACGCCGATGAATCTCGGCACGGCGGCGTCGATCGCCGCCGCGGTCGGGCGCACAGCCGAGGTCGCCGTCACCTTCCCCTCGGTGTCGTCGGTGTTGCGAGCTTCGCCCCAGCGGATGGTGAAGCGATAGGTCTTCCGCCCGTCCATCACATAGGGGACGGTCTTGGTCGCCTCGCCAAGCGCGATCGGCAGGATGCCCGTCGCCAGCGGATCGAGCGTGCCGCCATGGCCTGCCTTCTGCGCGTCGAAGATTCTGCGAACCTTGCCGACGACCTGGGTCGAGGTCGGCCCCGACGGCTTGTCGACGATCACCCAGCCATCGACCTTCTGTCCCTTGCGGCGGCTCATCGGCGCACCGCCTGGGAGGACGAGGCCCCCTCCCCATCCCTCCCCCGCCTCCGGCGGGAGAGGGGGCACGATATCGATTCCCCTCTCCCGCGCAGCGGGGGAGGGATAGGGAGGGGGCATCGCGACGACGGCGGATGCCGGTCCGCCTGTATCGGGGCAAGCATGATCGACCTCAGCCGAGGTCGCGGCGGACCTGGGGGTCCTTGAGGGCAGTCTCGATGCGGTTGGCGGCGTCGAAAGACGTGTCGAGCTCGAACCAGAGCTGCGGGGCGACGCGGAGCTGCGCCGTCTCGGCCAGCCGGCGGCGGATGAATGGCGCGGCACGCTTCAACGCCTTCAACATCGCAGGCCCGCCTTCACCGCCTAAGGGCGTGAAGAAGATGTTAGCGTTCCTTAAGTCCGGGCTCATCCGGACCTCGGTCACCGTCAGCGTCGCACCCTGCAGCTCGGGGTCGTGGATCTCGCCCGAAGCCAGGAGCTGCGCGAAGGCATGCCGCATCTCCTCACCCACGCGAAGCGGGCGCTGGCTTAGCCGGCGATCGTCCCTGCGCGATGCCATCGACTAAAGAGTCCTGGCGACTTCCTCGATCTCGAAGCACTCGATGACGTCGCCGACCTCGATGTTGTCGTAGTTCTCAAAGGCCATGCCGCACTCGAAGCCTTCCTTCACCTCGCGGACCTCGTCCTTGAAGCGGCGGAGAGTCTTCAGCGTGCCTTCGTGGATCACGACGTTGTCGCGGAGGAGACGCACCTTGGCGCCGCGCTTCACCACACCTTCGGTCACGCGGCAGCCGGCGACCTTGCCGGTCTTGGTGATGTTGAAGATCTGGCGGATCTCGGCGTTGCCGAGGAACTTGTCTCGCAGCGTCGGCGCCAGCATGCCGGAGAGGGCTGCCTTGGCATCGTCGATCACGTTGTAGATGATCGAGTAGTAGGTGATCGGGACACCGTCGCGCTTCGCCATCTCGCGCGCCTGCGGGTTGGCGCGGACGTTGAAGCCGATGATCTTGGCACCCGCGGCCTTGGCCAGCGTCACGTCGGACTCGTTGATGCCGCCGACCGCCGCATGAAGGATGCGTGCCTCGGCCTCGCTCACTGACAGCTTCTCGAGCGAAGCCTTGATAGCCTCGAGCGAGCCCTGCACGTCCGACTTGAGGACGACGGTGAAGGACTTGGCGGCGCCGGCCTGGGCCTTCGCCATCATCTGCTCGACCGAGCCTCGGGCCGCCGCCGTCGCCGCGGCATCGCGCTGCTTCGACTGGCGGTAGGAGGTGACGTCGCGGGCCCGCGATTCCGAGTCGACGACCGAGAAGTCGTCGCCGGCCTGCGGCGTGCCGTTGAGACCGAGGACCTCGACCGGGGTCGAGGGCCCGGCCTGTTCGATCTGCTGCCCCTTGTCGTCGATCAGCGCACGCACGCGGCCCCATTCGGCGCCGGCGACGAAGAGGTCGCCGACATGCAGCGTGCCGCGCTGGATCAGCACGGTCGCAACCGAGCCGCGGCCGCGCTCGACCTTGGCCTCGATGATCGCGCCCTCGGCGGCACGGTCGGGGTTCGAGCGGAGGTCGGAGACCTCGGCCTGCAGCAAGATCGCCTCGATCAGCTTGTCGAGCCCCTGGCCGGTCTTTGCCGAAACCTCGACCGCCTGGATGTCGCCGCCCATGTCCTCGGTGACGAGGTTGTGGGAGAGGAGATCGGTCTTGACGCGGCGCGGGTCGACGCCTGGCTTGTCGATCTTGTTGATCGCCACCAGGATCGGCACCTTCGCCGCCTTGGCGTGATTGATCGCCTCGATCGTCTGCGGCATCACGCCGTCATCGGCCGCCACCACCAGGATGACGATGTCGGTGACGTTGGCGCCGCGCGCGCGCATCTGGGTGAAGGCCTCGTGGCCCGGCGTGTCGATGAAGGTGATCTTCTGCCCCGACTCAAGCGTCACGGCATAGGCGCCGATATGCTGGGTGATGCCGCCGGCCTCGTGAGCGGCGACGTCGGTGTGGCGAAGCGCATCGAGCAGCGAGGTCTTGCCGTGGTCGACATGGCCCATGATGGTCACGACCGGCGGCCGCGGCATCATGGCCTCGGCTGTGTCGGCGTCGCCCTTGAGGCCGATCTCGACATCGCTCTCGGCGACACGCTTCACCTTGTGGCCGAACTCGCCGACCAGAAGCTCGGCGGTGTCGGCATCGATCGACTGCGTGATCGTCGCCATCACGCCCATCTTCATCAGCGCCTTGATCACGTCGCCGGAGCGCTCGGCCATGCGGTTGGCGAGCTCCTGCACGGTGATCGTCTCCGGCACGACGACGTCGCGCACGATCTTTTGCGAGTCCGCGCCTTCGTCGTGCGCTTTCATCTTCTCGCGCTGGCGGCGGACCGAGGCCAGCGACCGCGTGCGCTCGTCCTCGTTCAGCGCCTTCTGGATGGTGAGCTTGCCGCCGTCGCGGCGGCGGGCATCGGTGCGGGCTCGCGCCGCACCGGGCGGCGGCTTCTTCGCTTCGAGGCGGCCGGGCTTCCGGCTCTTGGGCGCCTCATCGTCATCAGCGACCGCGGGCGCATCCTCGCGGCTCTTCGGCTGGGGCGTGCGCGCCTCGGGCTGCGGCACCGGCATCTCAGCGCGGGCAGCGGGGCCGCGGCGCTCGAGCAGGCCGCGCGACGCCGGCGTGCGCTCGACCCGGACCGGACCGACCATACGCGGACGCTCGGGCAGCGCCTGGCCGCCGCCCGGCGGAAATCCTCGAGGCGGCTGCTGGGGCCGCGGGGCCTGCGCAGGACGGGCCTGCGGGCGGGGCGGCGGGGCGGCGGCGGGCGGCGGGGCGGCCGAAGCTGCTGCCGGGGCCGGGCCTGGCTTGGCCATGTCGGATCGCTTCGCCTCGGCCGCCCTCGCGGCTTCCTCGGCACGGCGGGCTTCCTCGGCACGCGCACGCGCGGCCTCGGCCTCCTCGGCCTGGCGCCGCTCTTCCTCGGCCGCCTGCTCTGCTTCACGGACGACGCGCTCGGCGTCCGTCTCGGCCTTGGCCTTGGCTTCGGCCTCGGCGTGGGTTGCTTCCTGAAGCGCCTTGATGCGGCGCTGCGCCTCTTCGGCGGTCAGGTTGCGCGCGGCATGCGCCTGCTCGGCGTCGAGGTCGAGCTCGGGCGCGTCGCGAACCTCGGTCATGCGACCGCCGGCGCCTTGGGTGAAGGTGCGCTTCTTCTTGACCTCGACGGTGACCGTCTTCGACCGGCCATGCGGGAAGCTCTGGCGGACCTGCCCGGTCTCCACGGTCTTCTTGAGCTCGAGCCGTCCCGGACGGGAGAGGCTCAGCATCTTCTTACGGTCCTGCTCGTCGGTCGCCGTCATCGGGCCTTCGCTTTCCGTCACGCTCTCAACGTCCTCAACGCTTCCGCAATCCCCTAAGCCGCTCGGCCTCGAGCCTGATGCGTTCGGCGAACGCACCCCTGGCCACGAAGCCGTGCACCGTATGCTCGCGGCCGAAGGCCTGCGCGAGCTCGCTCGCGTTCAGGCAATCGACCACCGCCGCACCCGGCGCCAGCGGCACGAGCTTCGCCCGCCCGTCGGCGGCGCCGTCGCTCGCTTCCAGCAGCACGGCACCCTCGGTGCCGCCCGCCTTCAGGTGCTCGCGCACCTTCTCGAAACCCGCCACGGCCTGGCCTGCCTTGCGGGCAAGCCCGATCCGCTCGACCAACCGCCGGACCAGAAGCGCCTCCAGTCGGTCGGCCAGTCCCGGCTCGACCTCGGCGCCGGTCGCCCGGCGGATCAACCCCTTCGCCTCCGCCCGCTCGACCACCGGACGCTCGGGCGCCAGGTAGTGCCCGCGACCTGGAAGCTTCGCATCCAGATCCGGCACCGCCTTGCCGTCGGGATCGACGACCAGGCGGATCAGGCTCCCCTTCGCCGCGACCCGGCCGCTCGCGAGGCAGCGCCTCTCGGGACCGGCTTCGCCCTCAGGCGTGCGCGGACGAGCCGGCACCGCCGCCCGCCCCCTCCTTGCCTTCGCCTTCGAACCAATGCGCACGCGCCGCCATGATGATCTCGTTCGCCTGGTCCTCGTTCATCTCGTCCTTGCCGACGATCTCGATCAGCTCGTCCGAGGCGAGGTCGCCAAGGTCGTCCAAGGTCTTCACGCCCTTCTCGCCCAGCGCCACCAGGTGCTCCGGCGTCAGGCCCTCCAGCGCCGCCACCTCGTCGGCGACGCCGAGATCCTTGCGCTGCTGCGTCAGCTTCTCGTTGCGCTCGGCGATGTAGGCGCGCGCGCGCTCGCGCAGCTCGCTCGCCACGTCGCGGTCGAAACCCTCGATCGAGAGCAGGTCGTCGAGCGGCACGAAGGCCACATCCTCGACCGAGGTGAAGCCTTCGGTCACGAGCAGATGGGCGATGACGTCGTCGATGTCGAGGGCTTCCATGAACCTGGACGAGAGCCGTCGCATCTCCTCGGTGCGGCGCTCCGACTCCTCGGCCTCGGTCAGGATGTCGATGTCCCAGCCGGTCAGCATCGAGGCCAGGCGCACATTCTGGCCGCGGCGGCCGATGGCAAGCGAGAGCTGGTCGTCGGGAACGATCACCTCGATGCGGCCAGCCTCTTCGTCGAGCACGACCTTGGCGACCTCGGCCGGAGCCAGCGCGTTGACGACGAATGTGGCGGTATCGGGCGACCACGGGATGATGTCGATCTTCTCTCCCTGCAGCTCCTGCACGACCGCCTGCACGCGCGAGCCGCGCATGCCGACGCAGGCGCCGACCGGGTCGATCGAGGAGTCGTGGCTGATGACCGCGATCTTGGCGCGGCTGCCCGGGTCGCGGGCGACCGACTTGATCTCGATGATGCCGTCGTAGATCTCGGGCACTTCCTGGGCGAAGAGCTTCGCCATGAACTGCGGGTGCGTGCGCGAGAGGAAGATCTGCGGCCCGCGCGTCTCCTGGCGGACGTCGTAGATGTAGGCGCGGACACGGTCGCCGGTACGGAAGCTCTCGCGCGGCAGGAGCTCGTCGCGACGCAGGATCGCCTCGGCGCGGCCGAGATCGACGGTGACATTGCCGAACTCGACGCGCTTGACCAGGCCGTTGACGATCTCGCCGGTGCGGTCCTTGTATTCCTTGAACTGACGCTGGCGCTCGGCGTCGCGGACCTTCTGGACGATCACCTGCTTCGCCGTCTGCGCGGCGATGCGGCCGAAATCGATCGGCGGCAGCGTGTCGACGACATAATCGCCGACCTTCGGGTCCGGATGGACCCTCTTGGCGTCTTCGACGGTGATCTGCACGGCCTCGTTGTCGATCGTCTCGACCACCTGACGGAAGCGCATCAGGTTGATGTCGCCGGTCTGCCGGTCGATCTGGGCGCGGATATCGTGCTCGTGGCCGTATTTGGAGCGACCCGCCTTCTGGATCGCCATCTCCATGGCTTCCAGAACCTCATCGCGCTCGATCGCCTTTTCGCGGGCAACCGCGTCGGCGACCTGCAGAAGCTCCAATCTGTTGAGTGCCAGTCCGGTATCCATCGTCACGTCCGTTCAGTGTTTCTGCGCCTGGCGCAGGAGCTCGTCGGTCAGGACGAGCCGCGCCTTCTGGATCTGGGCGTAGGGCAGCGCCACCTCGCCCGACTCATGCTTCAGCTTCACCACCTCACCCTCGATACCGAGCAGCTTGCCGGTGAATTTCCGCCGTCCCTCGATCGGGAACCGGATCTCGAGCCGCGCCTCATGGCCGGCGAAGCGCTGAAAATCCTTGGGCCGCGTCAGCGGCCGGTCGAGCCCGGGCGAGCTTACTTCGAGCGTGTAGCTCGAGCTGATCGGATCCTCAACATCGAGCACGGCCGAAACCTGACGGCTGATATCGGCGCAATCCTCGACCGTCATCGCCCGGTCGTCTTTGCGCTCGGCCATGATCTGGAGCGTCGGCTTGTGCCTGCCCATGATCAGGATGCGAACGACCTCGTAGCCCATCGCCTCCAGCGACGGCGCCAGCAGGCGCTCGATGCGCTCGACAGCAGTCCCGACCTGTTCGTCGTGGCGTTCGGACAAAGGCGTTCCTCTAGATCCCAACTCGGATCGATCGGCGGCGGCGAACGCGGCCCAAACAAAAAGGTGGGCCGCGGCCCACCTGCTTCATCGATCTCATCACTCTGATACGACAAGCCCGGGCCATAACCGGGAATGACGCCGGGACTATAGCGATTTCGCCCGCCCCGGCAAGGCTTTTCGGCGCGTCTTTCGCATGGAGCTTAACCCTCGAAAGGATTGAGGATCTTCGCCCCGGTGCCGTCGAAGCGACGGACGTTCCGAGTCACCACGGCGAGGTCGTGGACAAGCGCGGTCGCGGCAATGAGAAGATCCGTATTCATGTGCCCTTTGCGCTCGCCCAGCCGCCCCCAGGTCTGCGCAATCTCAATCGTGACCGCCAGGACGCGATCGCCGTATGCGAGAATCGCACGGTCGCGCCAGTTCTCAAGCCGCCGCACAAAACCGGGCACAAGTCGGCGCTGCCGCTCAATCCCTCGCTCTATTTCCCCGAGGGTAACGACACTGACGAACAGGTCCTCCGTGTCGGTCGTATCGAACCAAGTCGCAAAGCCGCCGTTTGGGCGAACTTTGTTCAGCTCCGATAGGGCAACGGTATCGAGGAGAAACATTATCGTTCGAAGTCGACCTCGCGCCCTTCGAGTTCCGCCCGCTCGAACTCGATGTCGCCCTTCGGCATCGCCAACAGGTGCTCCTTGAAGGTCAGCCTGCGCTCCTTCGCTTCACGCAGCCGCTCGAACTCCTCGGCCGAGACGACGACGACGGCGGGCATGCCGCGTCGTGTGACATGCTGGGGCGTGCCTCTCACCGCCGCATCGACCACCGCCGAGAACTTGTTCTTGGCGTCCTGCAGGGTCCATTTGGACTCGGACATAGCCAGTCCTTATCTAGCTAGCCGAGCTTATTCACGATGATTTTAGCTATTCTCAAGAAAACCAAGTGGGCGCTCACATGGCTGATATCGCAAGCCTTTGAAACCGTGGCAGCCTCGATTCTCAATTGCCGCGAAAAATCAGCTATTCATGATCGCTGTGAATAAGGCGGGCTAGTACCCGGAATCACAATTGGCTGATACGTCGGTCTTTGAAGCGGCGTTGATGGACGTTTGTCTTGGTCCAGACGAACGGCTTGGCGTTCTGGTTGTAGGTTTGGATGAAAGCATCGATGTGCT
>Ga0194131_10003014_pt1 | contig 27030 bp, 52 predicted proteins | sample TA2KigO120mmetaG_FD_148631 | JGI IMG/M metagenome (GOLD analysis project Ga0194131, IMG submission 148631) | Freshwater microbial communities from Lake Tanganyika, Tanzania - TA2015053 Kigoma Offshore 120m | ecosystem: Environmental > Aquatic > Freshwater > Lake | place: Tanzania: Lake... | reverse complement strand
CACTTGCTGTTCCAAGCACTAAACTAGTAGCACCAGATGGTTTAATACAAGTGATACGAGCAGCTTCATTAGTTCCAATCACTTCACTTATCATGCTATTCATCACCTTTGTTGTATGGGCAGCTGTGTCTAGATCGTATTTCAGAATCTCTCCTGAACCAATACCAGTCATACCAATACCCAACAAGGCATCCTTTTGAGTGGTCTTCTGCCAGATGGGGCGTAAATAATGAAAGTCTGTAAATCCAGCCTGTAGTGTACCAAAGAATGCTGCCACTCCTACGCGATTGCAAAGATCTTCTTGGCTATCTACGTCTGATACGTTCACCTCGCATAGGTTACAGAACTGATAGGGGCGTAGAGCAATCTCACAGCATGGGTTGGTTCCCCAGTCTATATTGTTGGTCCAATAGATTCCAGGCTCCCCAGACCCAGAAGCTTCTATACGCTCCCAAAGGCTGTAAAACTCTTCTTCACCTATTTCTCCTCTAAGCAATACAGCAGAATTATTAGCCCTACCACGCTGTTCATTGGTTTCCCACCAGTTTCCATACTTACAGGTGATCATTTCCTCATCATCATGGCTAAAAAGGGCAATCATGGCAGATCTACGGATACCACCAGCTAGCACTGAGTTAGCAATATGACACAGGATATCATGACACTCTAACGAAGATAGTGATTCTCCTTTCTGCTTCCTGTCTAGTACAGCCTGAACATGCGCTATGCATATCTTCAGAGGCTCAGGACCAGGGGCTTTACCACCAGCTGTAATCAGTCGAGCTCCTTTCTTACGAATGGCTCTAAAGTCAAACTTAGGCATAAATCCTCCCTCTAGATAGGCTTTCATGAGCACTTTTATAGCGTCTGCCCAGCCCATAATAGAGTCCTCAACTAGATAGTTACGCACCTTTCCAGGCTTTGTAACAGTTGGGAGCTGTGCAACGTGTTGTTTTTGAACACTATAGCCCACTCCTGTACCGCCAAGCAGTAAGAACATAGTCTCACTAAAACTGTACACACTGTCAATTGGCAGGTAGCAACAGTTATAAATCCTTGAATTGTTCACCTCTGCAGCTAATCCTGCAAACTGCATGGCTCTCATGGAAGGAAGCACCTTCTTTTCCTTAATAAATGTAGCAGATTCCACGATTGCACCCTTAAGTGTGGGGTATTTCTTAATCATCATGGTTACATACCTGTTTACGATCTCTTCCCATGTCTCTCTACGTTTTAGCTCAGGTACATACTTTGCATACTTTCCAAACACCGTAATCTTTGACAGTGCTTCTAATCCTAAATCCATCATAATTCTATAGCTTTAAAGGGTAAAAATAGGGGGGTGACGAAGGTAAATCACCACCCCCTAAATTCCAAGAGATTCAGAAAATTCTAACTAACTAATCTTCTTATTTCTTCACCCAAACTAGTGTTATCTGAATGCTTCATAACTAAAACTCTTATTTCCTTTTCTAAGGATATAAGTTTTTCTATGTAAAGAGTAGCATCCATAAGCTCTTCTTGTAGGTGCTTTAGATAGCTATCCTTATTGTTCTCCGTAAGGGTGGTACCATATTTCTGGTAACCCACTTCACTACGTTGTGTGTATTTAACTAACACTTGTTCGACTATATCGTCCCTCATACTTTTTCGTTTAATTGTCTAAGACATTCAATCACAGCCTTAAGCTCAGCCTCAGTTCTAGTGGAGTGCCAGTCATCAACCCTGTTACCATTCACTCCCCATGAAAACTCAGGGCCCTCTTCCATATTAAGTCTTATCTCAATAAAAAGATTATTGTCGTCAAACACTTGAAAAAGACTTCTAGGATTGCTTCCAATGATCTTTTCAACTTGATCTGTGGGAATACCTTGTTTACGAACATGCTCCTTAAAATCTTCAGGAACTGCCTCATCCTTAAAGCTCTCCAGCATTCTTTCTAGGAACCATTGTTTAACAATTTCACATGCTTTGGGGTATTCCTTAAATAGTTTACTTACATCCATAGGTGGTAATTTTCTTGGTTAATTAATTCTTCATATTTCTGTTTCCAAAAGTAGGCATCATAACCCATATCTGGATTCTCTTCTCCTAAACTTTTGAGCTCCTCTTCTATAAGCTTGTTTTTCTCAACTTCTAGTTGTACGTATATGGCAAACTTCTTGTCACCATACTTCTCTATCAGTTTCTCAACTATTTGATTATTGTACATTTTCTATCAATTTTAGTGATATCTAAGGTTTCTTTCTCTAAATCAAAAGCATGCCACACTTCCTGATTTTCATCAAATTCTACACCTAGCTTATCCTCCCAGAACTTTATAAGATCATCAGTTTTATTGAAAACACGAAACTGCAAACTTATCTCATCTCTGTGTAGACCATCCTTCTTTAGCTTAATAATCTTAGGAAAAAGAGCTTGAAACTCTCTGGAGGTTTGAGAATATCTACTCTCCATAACAAGTTTAAAATCCTTTTTGAATTTAGGGGAAAGTGCATAAACCACTACAACATATCCATCAGCATAATCGTAGTCATCTACAACCGCTTTTGTTCTTTCATACTCTTTGTCTAGAAAATTCCTAAACTTATCAAGGTTATCAGGATGAAAGAGAAGATATACAGAGTTTTCATACTGCGTATCTTTTCCACCATCTCTGACATAACCATTAAGAAATCCATTTACTTTGAGTTCCTCACGACCAATCTTGAGCGTAGGAACCATGAATATACTAGTGATTGTTATTTCCATCATCTTATCTGATGTTTACAAGGCCATTATTGATACTGTTTTCTCTGCTAATATTCCATGCATTGTTCTCTAGAGCCCATTTAAGGTCTGCAATAATCTCCTTTACACCTTTATATTCTCTATTCTTGTGTGTAAAGCCTTCATATGCATCTTCCAAATCTCCCCAACAGAGTGTATAAATCAATGGATTATAATAATTAGTACTGTCACATACAATAAACCTAGGAGGGGCCACTGTATAACCATTCAACTCATCGTTATTATTTCTAAACTCATTGGCTGCATGGAAATATAGATAGGCCTGAATATATGCTCTACGATAGAGATAATACTCATCCAGGAAGTTCTCTACAGACCATGTACACTTAAGGTCATACACTTGGATTGTTTTCTTCTCATGATCTACTACCACCTTATCCATCATACTCTTAAATTTCACACCATCTAGTTCATAATCTTCAACTTGCATCTGATTATGCACAGTGTACCTACTACTACTCATCAGATTTATTACATCCTTTGTGATAGGATTGTTACGTAGCTCTTCTACAATCCTCTCAGCGTTAGTTACATCTTCTGCTGTCACCACGATTAAACCTTTAGCCTTCACCGTACGCATCTCATTGTAATAGATTTCTGCATCAGATCCTACAAATTTACTAATTACAGCCTCATACTTAATCTTGAATCCAGATTCTGAATAGGCATCTTTTGATATTTCTCCAAAGTTTCTTGTAATATTCCCATCATCATCCGTAGCTGCTTTTGTGTGTTTGTACAAAGCATTTACAAAAGCTAGCATAAGAGCTGAAGGTGCTTCTACACAGGAAGACATAAAGAATCTATTATCAAACTGTTCTGGCTCTAAGAGTAGTGTTTCTACCACTCTACCAGTTGTAGCTGCTTGTGTGTCTTTTTCTTCTACATCCTCTCCTAGAATGTATTTTCTAAAATACTTCTTTCTGTCCATGCTGAAATCTTTCAGGCTGGACGCACTGTCTAAGAGCACTGCTCTATAGACAGCTTCTGTTTTAGTTACTCCCTTTATCATACTGTATTGGTTTTAAAGATTCACCTGCTGATGGATTACCATAGACTCGCAGGTCATTTTGGTCTACGGTTCTAAGCTCACCTGTATTGTAGAAACGAACAATAAACTGAGGGTTGGAATGAATGCTCCCTGTTATCATAAACATAGCCACTCCATATCCTAATTTATTCACTTCTACATCAAATGGATTTAGAATCTCGTGCACTGTTTGCACTATCATTCTCTGTCTGTTTAAATGCTTCAATAATTGAATTGTACATAGCTCTCACCTCTCTAGGCACACGAGCAAAGAACCATCTCACCTCTTGGGCATATTCATTACCTCTAGAATCTACACCTTGAGGATTAATAAGCCAGAAATAATGACGCTCTCCTTTGGATTCAATATATCCCTCGTGCCACACCTCTGTAAATGAGGGCTCTTTGTTGATGACAATCTGGTTTAACTCTTCTGACATTCTTGTATTTTATAAAGTTTATCAATTACACTTTCAATCTCCTTCCATTGCTTGAGACCCATCTTTTTAATCATTTTAGTTACGTTAATGGTTGTCTCATCAAAGTAAGCTATCAAAGCTTGCACTTCGTTTTTACTTAGTTCCATATTTTTCTTGTTTAGTTTTCTCATCATGACATTTCTCACATAGCACCTGCAGATGCTCTTTCTCACAGAACAGACGCTCCACAAATCCTGGAAGGTCTTGTGCACAATTAAGGCTTCCTGCTGGGCAAATATGATCCACGTTAATTTTCTTCTCTGGGAACCATTTAAGGCAACTCTTGCATAGATATTCAAATTTCTGCCTCTTATTAGGACCTTTATAAGGTCTACGGGCTTCATACTTGCATTGTAATACAGGTTTCCAGAACCTACTTTTCTGTCTTAGAGCACTACGAATAAAAGACCAGAATGCTGATTCTGTCATAGTTCCAGCGTTTCTAGGTCTAGCCACCCTTGGTTTTCTAGACTTGCGTTTCTTCTTGATTGTCATATAGTTATAATAGAGGAATGTCACATTTCTTCAAATTTGTGTGACATGAGATAGTCAATAGCATCTTGTAAAATTACAATATTATCCTTAGATACACCAAGTAAATTATTACAATTTCTACAAAGAAGCCCTCTAACTTTTCCTGTAGTGTGACAATGATCTACATATAGTCCACCGTGTTGGGATATATCTTCATAAATATCTCCACAGATTTTACATTTCTTATCCTGGGATAAATACATAGTATTCACTTCGTCTTCTGTTAATTTATATTTTTTATAAATCTGACGAAGTCTATATCCACTTTTATGTTTGGGGTATGCCTGCTTTTTATGAGCAGACATACACTCCTTACAATAATGGTGTTTTCCTTGTTTACCATTTTTCACACTGTGAAATTCTAACAAAGGCTTTTCTATTTTACATTTACTACATTTTTTCATGTGGTAAATATATGTAATTTGTCGCAATTTGTCGCAAAAATCATGTTAACAAATTGTTAAAAGTGTGACACTCCCCAAAATTATTAGTCAAGAGGTACGATACGCTTACTAATCTCGTCTTTCATTGTTTGTAAAGAGCTCACGATATTCTCAATATCAGTGGTGGATATATGAGGTAGGCTAAATTCATGCTTCTTGCCCTCTGAAACAAAGCCATCTTTTGCTTTCTCTGCCAGGTCTTCCAGTTCACGTACAGCATAGCTGTCATCCAGCTGCAATGTGTCAAAGTCTAAGTCATGCAAAATAGATGTTGCCTCATCTTTAGCAACAGTCATGATTGGAAGATATTCCCAGCATCTGCCTTTACTCTCACCAATACCAACCACTTTCATAGGATTAATAAGCACCAATACAGACTCATCACCACATCCTACATAATGAATCTCATCAGAGGTAAAATGTAGGCCCTTAGCGCCACAATCATCTGTATTCCAACGACATAGGTTAGGGTCCATACTTACAGCTCTACCTACACGAATGTCAAAGGTTTTTGTATATGCATCTGTAAAACGGTTCTCACTTCTATTAGGTAGATCTAGATAGAGTTCTGTCAAATTACCAATATGCTTTCCAAGATCTGTTCTTTTAACAGTGATTTCCGTCTTACCATGCTCATCACAGTTATCATCAAAGCTACCCAGCGTCCCTTTGACTGACTCCAACGACCTGTTCAATGCATTATCATCAGACCAGTATTCTTCATCATCTCTATCATAACACTCACAATCTATCCACTCTTTGGTGAATGTGTCATCTATATGGATGAAAGAATAAGCATTGTCCTTGAGATAAACCTCATATTGGTCTGGACTCTTCTTCCATACAGCCTTCACCTTGATATAGGAATTAGACACAAACTGTACTAGCTCTGGAGATCCATGCAGTGTCACTACATTTCTAAGTGCTGCAAAGAAGCCCTGTTTGGTAATCTTAAACGCGTTCTTCTTCAGGAATTCGTATAGTTTATCTGATACCTCTGCATATGGATTCAAGCAACACCACATAAAGAAGCGCTTGAGAGACTGAAACTCCGTATCCTCATTAAGAGCAGTTTGAAGCTCTCCACCCATACGCACATAATAACTATCTGTAACATAATAGTTTATAATGCGTAAAAACTCTTCCACTAGTAATTGAGGTATGGTTCTGTTCACGCCTTTAAGATAGACAAAATCACCTTTCACTTCAAAATCATCCAATTGTTTTAATAAAACAAGGCCCTTTTTTAAAGCAATGACTGTTTCTCTTTCTCTCTCTACACGTCTTTTCTCATCTACCACCTCTTGAGTGCTACAAATACTGATGATCTGACTCTCTACAACTGCGTTCTTAACTGCTTGATAATCAGCAGGTGTTGCACCCACTTTGGTGATAATGTCTCCATCATTTAGCACCACTGTAAGCACATCGTTCACCATCTTAATGTTGCGATAGGGCTTTTCTGGTGGCTTGAAAGTGGATGTGCCATCTGTTTTCTCACTCATCAATTTAATTTCTTGACGGAGAAGCTCATTTTTTAATTGTTGCTCTTCTAGTTTAAGAGCATCTAGTTCATCATTTTTTCTTGATTTGAACCAGTTTAGGCTAAAAATACTCATATTGGTTTGTTTAAATTTGCGTGATTAATTCTTCAACAGTTTCCGTTGTTAGCGTTTCTTCCAAAGGGAGGTCTTCATTCATACGTATGTTGTAATTCTTCCAGTCAATCCTGTGTCCGTGATACTTGAATAGATCTATAAAAGCTTGTACCATTTGTATATCACTAGGTATACCACTTATTCTTCCATAGCGATGGATACTACCCATCATAGCATTTATGAATGGCAGTTTGACACATAATGCTTTTAGTTCTAGACAGTCATTAACAATTGTAGTGTCAAACTGGTTGATAGATCTAGCATGCTCAATGATGATGCTTCTAAACTCATCATCAATATCTCTAAAGTTATCACTTCTATATTTAATAAGTCTTTTAATCTTATCAAATAAATCTTTGGAGATGTTTTCAAGAGCTTCTACATTTTGGAAGACATTTCTATACTCATCATATACCTGATCAATTAGACAGGCTGTTGCTACTCGTTGGAATAGTTTATTCTTTCCTTCCATAAATTTACTAAATGATATTAGGTTATGTAATTGTACCTTCTCCACAAGTTTGGTTTCTCTGTCACTAAGAATAGCAAGTTCTACATTCATGGTACGTGTAGGTTTGAACCATTTATCCATCTTTTCAGCATCTTCCTGTTTACCATAAACCAGGATGAACTTGTTCTGATGAAACTTGGACATGTCGTATATCTTGCTTACCCACTTACAGTTTTTACTATCCACCCAGCGTTCTAGATGTTCAGCCTGCTTACATATCATTTCACCCTTCAGCTTAATTTTACGAGGAACACCAGAAGTGCTATCAACACCCTTGATTTTACCAGTGGTGATACGCTGTTTCTTTCTGCTATCAATAAAGCTTTGAGGAACCTCCACTTTATCAATATTGACAAAGGTGTTAACATATCTATTAACAATTGATTGAAACTCCTGAATTCTTTGTCTCCATTCAGTCTTGGGATGTTGATCGAGCTGGAGTATTGTGTAATAGTTGTCATAGTCACCTCTACCATTTTTGTTACGTAAAGGGAAACTCCTAGACTTTCTGACAATCAGAGCATCTGTATGCTTATCAGGCTGTATGTGCTTGAGATAGTCTTTCTTAAGACCACTAATTCTGTCTCCATAATATACATACGTAGTTTTAGTGAGATTCCTGATAGATGTGGCATTAGAGTGACGCTTGGCTTCACGCATAGTTCTAGCATTGACATAATACTTAGCATCATACTCACTAAGAATATACTCCTGAACTCTTACTATACGCTCCATGCTCAGAAGATTAATTCCCTTAAGTTTAGGAGAAATCATCTTCACTGTAGCAAATTTACATAGAAGATGTATATCCCAAGAAGTCTTACCCAAGTTATTGATAAGATGAGCGACGTTCAGATAACGACTGTCACTATTGAAATAATTAATTACAGCTTTTAAATCCTCAGTGTCTTTTATTGTCTCATTGTATTTCTCAACGAAATAGTCAGCAACCTGTGCTAGTCTCTCTAAAATAATAGCTTTAGCTTCCTGTGTGTATCTGATGGATTCCCTGTTAGGAGTGGGAAATATTCCATTTGTCAGGCTAAATCTAAGTGCTATAGGTAAATCAATACGATTGATGCCAAGCTTACTAAAGTCCAACGGATAATACACATCATCTAAACAAATGTGCATACTGGTATCACTAGCTATCTCAGAAAACTGAAAGAATTCATGGCGTGTAATTACAAAATCATTCTTTATATTAGGAACATCAAAATAGACACTCTCAAAATAAGAAAGTTGTTCCTTGATTTTTTTTTCAAATTGCCATCTATCGCTATACTTAACAGGTACAATCACCTTAACACCGTTAGATTGATCTGTGGGTGCTTCATAAAGGAGATCGATGGTGTTAACATCTTCACCCTCGTACATCATATACTTGCGTTCCATTCCATCTTTACGACAGACAAAATAGAAACTAGATGTGTACGCTAACGGAGCTTTGAAACCTAGTCCCATCATACCTAGTTCTGTGGCGCTATCACGTTTAGTGGATTTACCATACTTACTGATGATATTCTTTACGTCATCAGCATCCAAACCAATACCAAAATCCTCTACAGAGAATTCATAACTGTTGTCTTTATTAGCCTTAAGACTAACTATAATAGGTTTGTCCACACCATCTCTTCTATGACTGTCTAGTGCATTACTAGCACACTCACGAACAGTGGAACCAATAGCATCTGAATACAAATTCTTGCTCAGCATCTGCATCAACACCTGTGCTGATTCTAAGTCTAAAGACATATCTATAGACTCTTGTGATTCACCCTCTTGATGAATCATTGACTCTTTCTGTTTTTCTAAGATCATTTATTTAGAAATTTAATTCTGATTAGTGCTTCTTTTGATTTTTTGTATTTTGCTAGTTGCTCTGGATGTGTAAATAAGTCATCTGGATTAGCTGGCTTCAGAATTCTGCTCTCATAATAGCTGTTCAGGAAGTTCTTAAAGAAGCATTTAGAAGTGAATCCTTTGCTTCTTTCAAACTTCTTGGTTATCCATGAGGCTAATTTTTCTCCCTTTTCATACCTCTCAAAGTCTTCTAAAGCACTTCCAGGACTCCATATGCTGTAATAATGCAGTGTAGATGCATATCTACCCTGTCCACAATACCAGCCATAATCTAAATGGCCACCTGAGGCAATCACAATAAAATCACCTGCATTTAAGGTGAGATTCTCTCCAATTTTTAAAGGTTTCATTAGTAAATGTTGATTTAGAATGGTGGCTCTTGGTCCAACCAATCGATTTTATAATTATTGTTCTCTTTAAGAATCTTATTCACCTTTGTAAATACACCCTCTGTATTCCAATCTGTATTTTTGTAGCTTGCAGAGGCTGGATGACTTAAAGCAAAGGACCATGTAAAAGGTGGTAAGTGACGTTCATATTTAGCTGCGTCTTTACCTAGGAAGATAAAGGGAACACCAGTTGTGTTCAACACATTCTCTAGTAGATACTTCATAAATGGTTCCCAAATAGCATTATGAGAACCTGCTTTACCCATTTCCACTGTGAGTGCTGCGTTAAGCATAAGTACACCTTGGTTAGCTAAATAACTAACATCTGGATTCTTTTTCAGTTTGAGATTGAGACCGTTGTAAAGCTCCACCTCAAGACCATCGTAAAACTTATCTAATGAAGGCTGTGGATATCCTGTTGAAGAACAACCCATAAGCAGACCATCTGCTACAGGCTCATTGTTCTTAAACGTGTGATAGGGACACATTCCAACCATCACTGCAGATAGCTCATTAAACTTAGTTTCTCTAAAAGCCCTAAAAGTATTAGAAGAAAGGGGAGCAATCTTCTTACCCCTCTTTGCTTCCTTTTTGAGAAACTTATAGATATCATCACATTCATCGCTTTCAATGAAAGGTTTCATTTTAGCATGCCAGCTTTCATCAAACTGATCTTTAAATTTTTCAAAATCCATTTATTTTATTTTTAAAATAACTAAACACTTCAGGAATATGTTTTTTGTAATATGGTTGATTATCCTTGCACCATTGTTTCAATTCTGCTTTATCCTTGAAAGGTTTCTGCCAAGAATTATTACTCATTATCTGATTAAATAATGGCTCTAAATTATTAACAAAATCTTGTACAGTCCAACCTTCCCAAATATGTCTGTTTAAATTCATATTAAAACATTTCTAATTGTTGTAAAACTCCTGTTTCAGGAACTGTTATTTCTGTAGGTGTTACTAATATACCTGCTGCATTTACAAAGAAGCTGTGTGCTCTAATGTGGTCACTCATATTGAATCTTGGGGAAGACTCTTTTAAGGAGTGGGTAACATGGTTATAAAGCTCCCACATGCTTCCTGGGCAGTTATAATTAAAGCTAGGCGCTTCCATTTCTTTAGCAATAATATTAAGCTGTAAAGAGTTAATGAGCTTCTCTTCTAAGAAGAGTCTACCTATTAACTCAGCAGACACACGTTTATTAGCTTTAATCTGCTTCATAGAATCACGTTCTTTCTGGATTCTACGAAAAGCTTCTCCTGCTTGCTTAATGTATTCTGTAATAGCTGTAGGTGTAAACTCTTGCACAGTGCCTACATGCTTCTTCCTAAAAGCACCATAATCACCTGAAACACAGCCATTTGAGCAAATAAAGATGTGTGTACCAATGGCAAACTTCAGGGATAGGCTTTTATCATAGCTATTCTGCCAACCAATCTGCAATTGCATTTCATTGTCTGTCACATTATTAATGGTATATCTACCAGTGGCTATATTACCTGAGTTACCCCAAGTGTATAACTCTTTGTCAAGCTGAAAACCAGCGCCCTGTATGCTGTTGAGTGTGAGATCAACAAGTTGCTCATGAGAAATAGGTTTGTAGGTCCTTGTTTCTGTGGGCAAAGGGGTACTTAACACTAGCTCTTTAGTAGTGTCATAATTTACACGTTTCATTTGTTTGTAGTTTAGATAATTGTTTTAAATCGTAAATAATCCTCAATCTTCTTGAGTCCATGTATCCTGGCTAGATCAGCCCAGTCTTTGATTCCCTCCTTCAAATAACGTTTTGGAACATTTATGTAATCAAAATCAAACAGTTTGGTGATCTGCTGACTGTTTTTAACACCTGTTACGTCACTGTCAAAAGACAGAACTTGTTTGTCAGAGTTAGCTTTTATATACTCCACATTTTCTGGGGAGAAACAGCCTACACCCTCGTTTTGAACAGCACAGCAGCAAGGATAAACCTTTTTCATCACCATATAATCCTTCTTGCTCTTATTAATGAAAGCTAGACTGCAATTAATAATATCATTTTTACCATCCATAGCTGTCATTGGTACGTTATTAGGTGACCACTTTTTCTTCTTGTCACTAAACGGACGATAGATTTTCCAATGGCCATCATAGAAATAACCAAACCTGAGTTCTGTCTCCTTTAAAGGATACCTCCCCTTGTTAAAATAAAGAGTTTTGATAGAATAGATTTGGTTAAGCTTTAAATCTTCTACGTCCTGATAATACTGGTTCCAATAGGCTAGCTCTTCATTAGTGAACTTACGCGTAATCACCTGAATCAGGGAATAGCGCTTACCTAGGTCCTCAGGCTGTTTATAGGCTGATGTGATGATTTTATACTCTTCAGAGTGTTCACCACTGCGAATGCCAAGCTTGAAATCTCTGTCTATCATTATCAAGACAGTCTTGAGATCAGGTAAATTATACAGCTGTTGTACAAAATTAAAGCAATCACCTCTTTTGCTAGTATCACCAAAATCTATATATGTTAGTCTACCAATCTTATTACCAATAATAAAGGAAGGTTTACGTTCCTGTCTAAAAGGAGACATAGCCACTACATTCAGCTTCCAATTCTTATGAGGCATGTAGTACATGAATATATCATACTCTGTTATCTTACTAAGAATCGATTCAGCCATTAAAGGCACCTTAATTTTACCCTTGATCATTGTATTTAACGTAGTCTTTCACTTCATTAATAATAGAATTAGTCATCAAGTTCACTTGATTTTTCAAAGAAAACCGCTTGTCATTCAGAAAATAGACAGCTCTAGCAAGCTCTATAAACTTGTCACTAAAATCATGATCTCTTTCCATAACACGTAGTTTATCTTCTACTTCCCAAAGTGTTCCATTTACATGTTTAAGCTCAGCTAGAAGATCGTCCAAATCATAGCGAACTAACCACTCTTGTGATATATCCATCAGTAGTTTAAGCTCTTTAGATACAAACTCTAGTTTGGAAGCATCTTTTATCTTGTTCATCTTAATTTGAAGGATTGATATCTTATCAATCACTTCTCCAGCACTTACAGGTATGTTTATCATAATTAAAAAAGTTAGCCCCCATCAATTCTGACAGGGGCTTGTTAAGGGAACGAAAGGGAGGAATTAATATGATGAATCGCCGTCTGCAATAGTCTTATCAGAAGCTGCAAGGTTGTTCTCAGCATTATACTCTTGCAAATCACGCAAAATATAAAACTCTTTACAACCATATTCTCCTGTAACATCTACAACAAAACGCTCATGTGGTTTAAGCGTGGCTTTCCTTTTCTCACGAAGAGGTTTTAATACCTTCTCATCACTATAGTTAATTAAACGGAAGTTCTTCAAGCTATAAGATGGCAGGAAACCTTTGTTATACACACTCTGATATTCCTTTGTACCATCTTCTTTTGCTACAGTTCTGATAGTGGCAAGAGCTACAATATTTGTAGTGAACGCTCCATTTACTAAGCTCTTCATGTCTTTAGTGTTACCCTTCATGAGGGGTTTCCAATCAAGCTGTAGAACAGTTTCTGCCTCACGATAGTCAAGTTTACCTAACCATGTACGTAAGAAACCATACAACTCGTCCTCTCCCTCAAATGCTACGCGATAATCTCTGCTAGTAAACCAGTCAGGTAGATTGTTAGCATCATCAGCCCAAGTGGTAGTACCAATATTGTTGATATACTGTTTCTTGGTGTTCGCTTTATTAAGGGACTCTCTGTTTTTTAGATAGAACTGCACCTTAAACTTTTCTTTGTTCTTAACGTGTTCTAACCAGACATCTACACGAAGAACAGTGATGTTATCATCACTCTTAGTGAGGTACTCAGTCATTTTGCTGTCCTCTTTTAATTCAAAGTTCAAAAGGTCTTTGCACTCCTCTGCTGTGGGATTGATAGCAACCACTTTTGCTTCAAATAGACCTACGCTCTTTTTAAATTCTGGTAGTTCTTTTACTTGTTTTAGTTTTCCTCCAATGTTTGACATGCTTTCTAGATTTAATTGTTTATTGATAATAATTATGTACTTTGTCTAGTACCAGCTGTAAGTTATTAGGAATTTTGATATCCTCAAACATTCCATCAGGACTTTTTGCGGGCATTTTCTTGAATCGATTAGTAATCAAACTATATTTCGCTGTACCGTCTTTATTTTCATCTATGTAAGTGTACAAGCATATAGTCATAAGTCCCTCTAGCAAAACTTGATTATCAATCAGTTTACCAGCGGTCTTAATTTTGTATCCTACAATATCACCACCATCCTCAATAGTTTCAGGGTGTGTAACATAGAACACTGTAATATCATCACGAAGCTTACGAGCCTCTCTGAACAGCTCTACCATTTCTTTAGCCATCAAGCTAAACTTAGTATAACCTGGATCTGTTGCTTTGGAAACAATAGTAAAGCCCATAATGTAGTTACTGTCCTCAATTACAATTGTTTTAATATGAGGAGCTTTGTCTGAGAGAATGCGCAATCTGCGTGTGATTTCATTTGCGTCATCAATCTCATCATAATTCTTGTTTTCTCTGTTGTACAGTTTTTCTGCTCCCTTGAATGGTAGTTCTTTCTTTGCTACGTTAATAATGTAAGTGGATTTGGGGTCTAGGTGTTTAATGGCGGTAGACTTACCTGTACCAGTGGCACCTACAATCCCAATGAGTTTGCTTGCCATGATTGTTAATTGTTGTTTGTTTTTTGTAAAGATAGTGAAATTTCGCTCGACTGCAAAGTATTTTTTACAGTTTTTTCAAACTTTTTCTCCTTCTCAATCTTATTGTACATCTCTGTTACAAGAGGCTTGCTCCAACTACAATATACTTCTTCTCCATCAACATGAAGAGTGTACCACGGCCAATAGTAACCAAACCTTGTTTCTTCAACTAATTCTAGTTTCATTGTAATTTTTTACTTAAATTACTAAGAGGTATAGGAGTTCCTACAGGGTAAGGAAAACCTTCTTTAGCAGCAGTGATAGATTTCATTCCTGACTCAACTGGAATAGCTTTTCTAAGTGGTATTGCTGCCTCATTAAGTGGTCCATATACTTTTGCTAATATAATACCTGTAGAGGTTGTATCAAAGATAATACCTGGCATTGCAAACATGTTACTTTCACTTGTACTTGGAGAATCAAGATTTATAATAAAAGAACGATTTACAGGGGGTAATAGCTCCCACTCTTTAGATTCTGGGTTAAATTGAGGTATGGTAGTTGTTGAATCATAATACCAGAAAAAAGACCAAATTGTTTTATCTGTTCCATCAGGAGTTTGGAAGTTTTCGCTTACATTAAACCTACCATAAGTACCACTAACCCCCTCCATTGCTAAATTGGAAATAGATGGGCCTGTTAATACAGGACATATTGCGCATCCTTCATCAAACTCTACTCCTTGAACAACTATTTTTTTCCCTGTAGGAACGGCTCCAGATGCACCACAAAAGGCAAATAATCCTTCATGAATTTTTATGGCTTTATCATTCTCAATTTTAGTATTACAATTAACACTAAATAAGATTAATAAACAAAATACTGCGGCTATAAATTTTTTCATTGTTTTATTTTTTATAATATTACTTCTTTAAGTCCTTGTTTTTCACGATAATCATTTATGGCTGCTTTAATTGCATCTTCGGCCAACACAGAACAGTGAATTTTTACAGGGGGTAAACTAAGTTCTTCAACTATATCCATATTATCAATAGTCATTGCTTTATCTATTGATTTACCTTTTAACCATTCAGTTGCTACAGATGATGAAGCAATGGCAGAGCCACATCCAAATGTTTTAAATTTTGCATCTTTAATAATACCTGTAGCTTCATCTACTTCAATTTGCAAACGCATCACATCACCACACTCAGGAGCCCCGACTAATCCTGTACCAACACTTGAGCTAGATTTGTCAAGAGTACCTACGTTACGTGGATTTGTGTAATGATCAAGTACTAAATTTGAATAAGACATATCATATATAAATATTAAAATTATTCAATTTTCTTTTTAATATGTTTTTCTTTAGCCAACTTTGTTAAGTCTTTTGAAAAACTATCTAAAATTGGTGTGGCAGAACTCTTTTTTAATCTTTTTGGATGTGTTATAGCATATTCATACGCTCTATCTGTACTCATACCCTCCCAGTCAGGATTAGCGTATGTTTCATATCTTTGTAACCAATTATCTTCATTCCATAGTGTATACCATCCGTTTTCTCTTAACCATTGCTGCTTTTCTTTAAATGTTAGTTTTTCCATAAATTATTTATTATGTTTTAGTATCTCCATTATTTGTGTTGTTAGCTCACCTACTGTTTTATTTGCTATACCTGGTGTTATTTTATTTGCATTATCCCATTGGCTAATGGCTTGCTCTATTTGATCATGCTGGTGTGCCATTTTATCTCTGTTTTTATGCCACTCAACATATGATAATGGTTTTATAATACTACACCATTTGGTTTTAAATTTATAATATAATAAAAATGCTGTAGTTATTAAGTTAAAACTATAATTAAATATAAGTGGATAATCCATTAAAGCAATAGCATATATTTCCATAAAAATCTCTCCCACAAACCATAAAAGTAAAAATGGCCAACCAAGGTGACATCTTTTATCATTGTACGTTCTAATTACCTCTGGTATTGCACATACCGCTAGTAATATTCCTCCTATATAACCTATTATATTTAACCACATGTATTATTACTTATTATATAAGTTAATGTAGATACCCCACTTCCACCAAGCAATCTCTATGTCTACTTGATCATTATAGTTATAAACTGCGAACATTGGAAATATATTGCGGCGACACTTTTCTGTATATTTGTAGTATTGCATGATATAAATATAATAGTATTGTTATTTATTTGGTGCCTTTTTCTGATAGTGTTTTATTTTCTTTTTTAACTTGTTTACTTGAATCTGTTTGTACCAACTATCAAGCCAACTAGAAGGTTTGTGATTCTCCCAGTGTTGTAGTTCATCTAGCACATCTTTGTTTGCTTTATTCAAATAGTCAATGTCGTCATAAGAGTCTTCACCTCTCATGGCTTCTTCCCACTCATCTAGAGTGATTTTTGGAGTTTCATCATACTTCTTTCGTAGATCCTTCTTTTGTTTCTTGGTTGGCATGGGTTAGTTTATTTTATAATGTCTTCATACTTTTTCCAAGTGACTGTACCAAAAGGAGCATCTTCAATAGACATGGCAAGTATACATTCATCATCATCACTCTTACCAATTGCAACGAACCCGTATCCTTCACAGATATAAGGGACATAATGGCCGTGCTTTAATTTGTTAAACTCTTCTAAGATATCGAAGTCTCCATCGAAACCCATATCGTGCAATTCACAATACTGTTTAGAAAATTCTGCCATATTTTGATTGTTTTATAGGTAATATCCAATTGTCATGAAAGAAATTTTTAAACTTGAAGCTATTATCTACACTGTTTATAAAGCTGTTTATATTTAATAATAATTTTATTAAATTGTCTTCTTTGATATTTTTACCGTTCTTACGATAGAAAGCATTAATTTCATCCAATACTTTACTAATACCATGATCTTTAATATAACCATAAGTTATATAATAATTAGGTACATCATAGATTTGGAAAATCTGTTTGTTCTTGAGTCTATTTGTAGGGAGTCTGTATTTCATATCAGCCTTGTATTTGTTCCAGAAGCAATACCAAACTGAGCCGTTGCCCCATCTGCTATATATCATTTTCTTTTTTCACTTTATTAAATTATACATTTTAAATTTCGCCAACTCGTTTACTTGTTTGATCAATGTATTTACTTTTAGTTTCCAAACCTGATATTCTTTTTTCTTTCTTTTATCAGGCTTTTCTTCTAGTAGTTGTTCGATCTCATCGGTTAGTTCTAATACTCTAGGCATTTTGCTAAAATTAAAATTAAAATAATTCCAATAAATCCAAAAAATACTGCTCTTTCGCTATACTGTTGTTTGTTCATAGTTAAAAGCGTTTTGATATATTAATGATAGTTTCTTCCTCTTCTTGTGATAGTCTATTCCATTTGCCATGAAGTTTATTCAAAGCATCTTCAAATTGACTTTCTGATACAGATCTCAAGTCAATGTTTTCCTCTGGTATAAAACCATTGTCTCTCAACCAATCAATTGCATACTGAACTACTCCTTGTTCGTTCATCTTATCCATTATTTCTGATACAGTTGTTCTCATGTTTAATTTTTTTATCTTGTACTACCAACTAACCATGGTTAATTTACTTATTTTTATTTATAAAATACCCAAATAAAAAACCTAACATCAATAATACTATCAAAACTAAAAATATATTAAATAATAGCATTTTATTTATTTTTATTTTGTACTACCAACTCTTAATTTACCATCTTCAATAACTAAATACTCGCCTGAGGTTTCCATACAATCAATGAAGTAATATCTGCCTCCAGTAGCTTTTTTAGATCCTATTAGGTCAAGCTTCTTTACTTCAGTGTGACCTACTATTTGAATTACACGGCGATTAAGTATGTTCTTGTTTGCTTTCATTAAAGATCTAGGTCTAATCCAAACAGGAGTCTGGTATGTGTTATCACCATACGGGTCCATACCATTGAAGTCAAATAGTCTTGGCTTGTATTTGAATAGTTCGTTTAGTTGATCTACCATAGTTTCCACTTGCCAACCACCAACACTAAACACTTGATCTAAGAATTCAATACTAATACCTGCGTGGCTGAATACAAAGTCATCGAACTGATAAGCCATTTGTAAGTGCTTTCTGTTCTCATCAATCACTTGCATAATAGATGGAGCAATTCTAGCTTGATAGCCTGAGGTTCTTGTATTACAAACTTTTGGAAAATAGTGTAGATCGTGATTGCCTATTAGCAATACAACTTTAGTCTTATGCTCATTAAGAGTTCCAACGTTACTAAACGAAGTCTCTTTATATTCTATAATGTCTTTGAAATTTTGTATCTGTTCTACTCCTGATATATCAAATGAATCGAAGTAGTCGCCTATGAATATAACTCTGTCAGGATTTTCATGATCCACAGCTAACTTCCAATTAGGCTTACCATGTGTATCTCCCAACACCAACGTTCTCATAACCTATTTTATTGAATATACAACAATATTTTATTTTATTAAAATTTATTTCCAAAGTACTTGGATAAGGATAATAATTAAACTTAAGAGTAAGCATATCCCAGTCTTTGCTGATATACCTTCTTTAAATAACACCCAGCTCATAATTCCGAAGACTACAATTCCTACTGCAAATCCTAAAATACGGCTAGGGTATATATCTCCATCGAATGCTAATATAAAATTTTGAACACTCTTCATGAAAAACCAACTAATTGGCAAACCTAGTAATATTAGAGCCCAAGAGAATTTTATATTCCACCCCCACTTTATACCAGCTTGTAATTGAATAAATGATAAGACTTGGCCAACAATGCCATACAAGACTCCCAAAACAAAATATTGCATAACCTAATTTTAAATGTATTTACCCTTCTTCTTCTGGTGTTAATGTTAAACCAGAACTCATGTTACCACCTTCCTCTTCAATAGGTTCATGAATCAATTCGTAAATCTCTTTCTTGATCTCTTTGATAGCTTCAACATACTGCTTTAGCTTTTCTTTTTCATCTTCAGATAGTCTAGCTATTCTTTCCTTTATAGAAAAATTTCTCTTTACAGGAATAGAATCTTCTAAGGCAGATTGATTTTCGACCATTAAAAAGTTCTTTAGTTTGTTATATTCAATTTGGTCAACATAATTCATGTCAGTACTATTTTAAATAAATATCTGAACTTAATAAATATTGGACATCTCAACAAGTGCCTTAGCTACCTCAGGATCTTTGATCACATGAACCTTGAAGTCATTCTTAGATTCAGCGGCAATGATACCGGTATATTTCTCAACAGTCGAATGATTAACACAAGTTGTATTATAACCCATCTTTACACGAAGTGGATGAATCTTTTTTTGACACACTTTACAAAATTTTAACTCCATGTTTTACGTTTTATAATTTAAAAAGATCTACAATTTGACAAGATACAAAACCTGTATTAACCTCTCTTTTCACAGGTCCTACGATATTATTATCCATCAAGAATCCAAGAACTCCTTCATTCTCTGAATAGTTTTTAATAATAACCTCTCTGCTATTAAGTTCTACATCTGGAATATTGATGGTTGCTGTTATAAATGGTTCACCTGTTTTTGCTGCTATCAATTGGATTGCGATCCTACCGTTAGAGTATTTTCCAAATTCTATTTGCACGTCATGGCATTCGTACATTCCCATATACTTGTATATTCTGTTATTTGTCATAGTTAATATATTTCACCAACTTGATCGATAGTAAATGTCTGCTTCTTCGTTCCACTCTTCTAAGATTGTTTCTATAGTTTTGATAGTTATTTTGATTTGATCAAAATAATATTGATCATATTGATCATATTGCCAATAAACAGGTAGTATCAAAGATGCATCGCTAGGATCGTTATATACTGCATAACAATCTTCTAACAAAATTTTTAGATCTTCTTTAGTTACATGATATTCACGACAATTATCCTCACCATCTTGAATATTCTTAACGAACCAACTATGAATATGGTCAGCCTTTCTCCAATACATTATTTCTTCTTCTATGTATTGTATTTTTTCAGGCTTAATACTAGTATAAGGTTTACCTCCTCTAGTTATTACTATATTCCACTGTTTCTCATCAGGAATATAGTCCCACTTTCTTACACACGTCTTCTTAATTAAATACATGTCTAGTCCCATAACTTTTATTTTAGTAGTCAAGACAGGAATTGAACCTGCATTACTTTTTCATCTTGTGCATTAGGATAAACCAATACACTCGACTAAGCGTTCTTTTACATCTGAGGTTTTGAACTTCCGATTATATTCCAACACTTTGTGTTCCATTTATTATCTTCCACTGCAAAGAGAGTACCTTCCAACTTCACTTCGGAGATACCATTTTGTTTTTGTTTGGTCAAGGTTTCAATAAGTTTATCAATATCAAATGTTACAAGGGTTTTGTCTTTCATATAAATTTATTTTGAATTACTTTTTTCAAATCTTTTTTCTTGTTTTCTCGTCACCGTCCGCCCCCCTGATTTTTGATAACCCAATATTAGCTAAATTTAGGAAGAGTGATGCTAGTAGATCTTTTCTTAGCAAGCTCTTTCTCTTTAGCGATCGTTTCCATTATCTCGTTGAAACGTTGTACAGCTCGATCAGTACGATCTTGAGCTCTACTATTCTCCCAACTAGTAACCGAGTCAATAAAGTCCTCGAACTGTTTGGTAGTCACTTGAACGTTTCTAGACTTGTCGTTATGATCCAATATAGTAAGATCATATTTGTAGCCGACCTTCTTGTTAACAGTGAACTCATGAACGAACATGTAGTCGTATTTAGATCGACCTGTCTGAAGCTTAAGCTCACCAGGTTTATCTTGAAGCTCACGATCGTTAGTCGAGTCGTCACTACTATTAACCCACTCAATCGACTTATAGCCCTTTAGCTTGAGTGAAAAACCAGGCTTCATGAAAGACTCTTTTTGATCGTCTAGCATTTCATGCTTGAGAGTGCGTATACTAGTTTCAAGTGAATTAACGGGCTCTTGTAACGCTCTAAGCTTTTTCTGGAACTCTTTGTACTTGACTGTCCATTCATTTATGAATAAATCTTTGATAGTATCGTGGTTCTGACATACGCGGCCAATTATAATACCGTACTCGATATCACTAGGATCAGAATGCGTGTTACCAGTAGACCAATTGAATTCAAATTCAGGAGCCTCTTGCTGTCTCCAATAGTTTCTGATACTGAATTGGATGCGGTTAGCCCAACGATCTTTTTGCGTATGCATAGCAAGACTGTCACTACCGATCTCAGATTTGATAAGGCTAAGACGAATGTTTTGGTGGAACCATTCTAAGATTGAATCGTTAAGATCCTGTACTTGAGGATTGAACACTTCTTGAGTGTACGTAGTAACCTCGGCTTCCTTTAGTGACAATTGCGCTTCTAGCGCTTCCAACATAACTTGTTTGTTATTCATAACTTTTATTTTTTTGTTAATTAATCATAGTAAATATACAACATTCCAGCTTACCAAAAAAATATTTAGTGAACTATTTTAAAAATTGTCGATTGATAATCAATTAGTTGTGCAAGTTTTTGATAGTCAATTAGTTATAAGTGGTTGATCCTCAATCAGTTATCCTAACCTATTGATTATTAATCCCGTACTTTTCCATTAACTTATCTATCAATTTTCTATCTAGCTTATTAAACGTCTTTTGCCCATATATCTTCTTGACGTATTCTATATGTTTATTTATAGTGGTAAGCTTAAATGCATACTGTTTATGAAGGTCTTTATTCTCTGTACAGAATTTAAACTCTTTAGTTAGAGTCTCTTTAAGTATCTTTACTTTTTGGATGTAAGAATTTTCTTTAGGCTTCTCTATTCTATTGTAAAACTTCTCTTTAGCTTCCATAGCTTTAACAAGTTTATCACCCATCTTCGATATGGAAAAGCTTGAGAGTTTCATTAATCTTTGCTATTCTTTGCTATTCTTTACTATGTATTTAACAATTGTTTTTTGTAAATCTTTTAAAGCCTGTGTATTATCTTTAATTAGTTCTGTTAAACGTTCACGCTCTTCTACAAGCAATTTCATCATCTCTTCTTGTAGCTTGTCTACCTTCTGTTCTAACTCATCGTTTTTCTTTACTAGTCTCTGATATTGAATCCATGCAAAATATCCAAGGGTAAAAGCAACAAGTCCTAGTACTCCGTATTGCAATAAAATAGTGTCTATTGAAGTAAATTGAAGTAAATACATATTTCTTTTTTAATTTAATGGACTAATTTTTTGATATAACATATATTCCCAGAACTTTGCATACTCATAAAAGTCATCATGTTTCTCATTTATTATCCCTCTTTCAATAAGATCTATCATTATTTCAACCCACATATACCTAGGGTTAATGTGGTAATAAGGATGGATATCATTTGGTATACCAGATCCGTCTGCAATATCATCTAAAACGTCATAATATAACATAGCAATAAATATTAGTTTTACTTTAAAAATTAGTTACCAAAAAGTTCTTTTAAACACTTTTTTGCATCACGTTTTTCAATCTTATATGCTTCTATTTCCATCGGGTGTTTACTATCCGGTAAATACATACGTAAAATATGATAATGCCTCATATTCTGCTTATAATGGATATACTCGTGAATAATACTACAAACCAAGTCATATAGCGTATCATGTTTAGTTTTATCTATGAATATAGTAGATTCTATATCATCATAGAAAGCCATGCATCCTTCAGTATAATAGTCACCTTTCCCGAACTCTATTTCAGGCAGATTTCTATTATACTTTGACTTGCCGTAGTTTTCTACACACCAATCAAATATCTTGACCGCGTGTCGTCTTGTAATCTTAGGTTGTTTGTCCATAACTATATTTGTTCCTCGATAAAGACCTGTTCAATCTTTTTAGGAAGCTTGTTGTAGTTCATTCTAAAGTGAGCTGGCATTTGTTTGACCAGCCTCTTATTGTTATACGGGTTATTGGTTGGACTACACCACTTTCTAGTGGCTAGCAATCTTGTATAAAAAAATATATATGCATTTGCCTTCTTAATATATTGATCAATATCAATATCTAGATCAAACTTCTTTATGATTTTAACAGCTCTTTTTTCATTATCTAATTCAAGATCTCTAGTTACTTCTAGATGCTTTTTAATATCTGACACATTTTCACCCATCAACCACGAATCCACTTTAGGAATTGATATATCAGCCTTTTTCCATAAGTCTATTTTATCTATCCATTGGGTAATGTGTCCAAATTCGTGTACTAATATCTCTAGTGAATCTGGTCTATTCATAGAACATACTAACTCCATGTTACAATCGTCAAAATAGCCTGAACAAGTCATCTTACCTGAAAGCCTAACATACTTGGTGCGCCTAAGATCACACTTGATATTGTACTTCTTGCACTCCTGTTTTATGTACTTGATGAACTCTTTTGCTTTCTTATTCATAGAATGTCTTTTTAAAAGTCAAAGAACCCTATGATAAATATCCCTCCTGAATTTGCTCTATATGTTTACAGACTCGTTTATTTCCACTGAATTTAAAGGCATGACAATTACATGACCAATCTTCATCGTACAGCCTAACTTTGTAAGAACGACCACAAGAACCATCTACAAACCACTCAAGATCAGTCTTGAATGCCTCGTTCTTCCCTCCTAAGTATGGCTTACGGAACCATAGTATATCTGATTCGGTTGTGCCACTAGGCACATCGATCCTTCTACCATCCACTGGGACGTAAGTGCCTAGCGCATCTTGGGTCGGGAATGGATATTGAAAGCTGTGAATTATTACCATAGGGACTTAAATTTAAACAAATTCCAGATCCTGGAAAAATCAAACCCATTAGTTTTAGGTTTTAGTTTCCCAAATTCATATTCACTATGAAGATTATGTTCTTGAGGCCTAGTATTTCTACAAGCTATACCTACTTCAAACATACTCATCCACTCTTGTTGACTTATCTTTTCAGGATATACTGTACTCTTGATTTTAATCTTACCCATATACTTTTATTTAGTGTAACCAAATTGTTTTGAATCGTCGTACTCATTATAAGAATAGTCTACACGAACTTCCTTAGTCAACTCTTTTTGCTTGATAGTACCTGTCTTACGATCTTCGATCATAACTGTACCAACTCCAGAATCATGATCAAGGTCTACTGAATTGTAGTACTCGTTAGCTTGTTCAAAAGTATCAAACAAACGAATCTGTCTGTCTTTGTCTGTATAACCATCTAACAACTCTGTTTCAAACTCCATGTTAGCTGGATGACCAAACTCATGGTTATCAACAGTAAAGTAAGGGCTAACTGTCACAAAGAACTTGTTAGGATCTTTACCGTCACCTACGATCTCTGTAGCTAACTGATCAATTTGTGCTTCAGTTAATTCAAGTGGCCTATTATCTCTAGATAACAATATAGCTTCACAGATTTGTCTAGCAGCTTCATCAGTAGTTGCTTTATCAAATCCACCTATGTGCCACTCGACTTGCTCATCTGTACTAAGCATACGATATTCTTTCCAATCATACACAGTGAACACTTCACCAGACTCAAGCTCCATGCACCACTCGAAGTTAACTTTATCTTCACCTGTATTTGAATCATCGTCAGGCTGACCTAATACATGGATTAACTGATCTACTGTTGCAGTTACTGTACTGTCGTGGAAGCTGGTTCCTGATAAATTTCTGTTTGTCTTTTTCAAATAAAACATATATTTTAATTTTAAATGTGCATTACCGAGTCGCACCCCTCGTTTTGATTAAAATCTCAAGAAACTTTAAAACTTATTGTCATTAAACTCAATAGTTTCCTTACAAGGAAGTCTCCTATACGGTTGCCTTCCGTTTGATTTTGAGCAAAGCAAAGCATTTGCCCAAAAAATCAAGCGTTGTTTATCGGATTTAGACCACTTTTTAATTTCCGATTCGATGTCACCTTTAAATGTTTTCTTCTTTGTTTTCATTTTATTTAGTTTTATAATATCCATAAACACATCTTGTTCCATTTCGTGAAGAGTCATAAATATCGTTAACAACACCATCAATTACTGCAACAAAATGTTTACTAACGTTACAAATAATATTTCCCATTGGTAATTCTTCGGCTTTCAAATGAACTTTACATCCTTGACCTATTTGCATCGTTGGTATCCATACAAATCCAAGGTTTTCCATATAATCATTAAACCATTTGCGTTTTGTGTTAATGCCTTTTGATGCAGTGCGTTGATTAGCTTTTTTTAATTTTAATTTACGTTGTTTAAAATTACCAAGTGCTAAATCATCATAAACTTTTTGATAAGGCAATCCTGTTGCTATGCAAATTGCTCTACATACACAATCACCTGCCAATCCCTTATATCCAGCATTGGCTCTACCACCATCATTGTAGTTAAATTTTGTTTTCATTTTGTTTAGGTTTTGATTAAAAATTATAGTCGTAGTATTTGTGCGGAAAATTTGAAACATCTACTCTATCTAAGAATTTCTTTGAAAGTCGAATTTCAAAAATTTCATCCGTTAATTCATACTCCCATTCTTGAGCATGTTGATTCACGCAATACCCTGCAAATCCACCCGCTACCCATTCTAATTTTGTTTTTTGCTTATCAGCAACAACTTTTTGTACAATAACAATGCTTTTCCCACGACTCCCAATAACCTTACCGATTGGGTTAATGTCGCTCCATAAACAGCGGTTTAAATACTTACCAATAATTTCGGTGTTTTTGATTTGATCAAGGGTGTAGGTATAATTTGTCATCATTGCCTCTGTGTTTAATTCGTTTGTCATTTCTTTTCTTTCATGTACTGCATCAGGTCTCCGGAAGCAATAACAGGTCTCCCGCTTATATCGCCATTGTACCAGTAAATCCATGCATGGGTTACCTCTCCGTTTATGTACATTTCAGTTATTTCCCGGCGGTAAAGCTGAATTTCATCGGGCTCCACAGACATACCTTCATAGTCATCCAGTTGTCCGATGACCCAGGAAAATTTTTTTTCATGTTTGATCCTGTAAAGTTCACCGATGATAAAACTGTTGTCTTTTGTGGGCAGGCCGGCCGGATAGCTGCCCATATCAAACAGTTTTCCTCTCACTTTTGCTTCTCCAACAAATGAAAAGAAAAGGCTGATATAATCATAGGCATGGCTATAAAATCCGCTTCGGAGCGAACCGTACACAAATAACTGGTAAACGCCGGGATTTGTCATTGCTTTTATTTTCATTTTTAGGTTTATAATTCACAAGAAGGTACTTTAACATCAGGACGAATAGGATTATCGTTCCAATCTACCCAAACACAATATTTATTTCCTTTATATTCATACAACCACTCTTGAGAACCATTTGATTGCATTTCATTATGTTCATTCACATCACAAGGCCACCTATCAATCAAAGTACCTTCTTCCATAATTTCATTAGGAAAATAACCTTCATCATTATTGCATATCATATTTTCATTCATTATATCAATGAATATTTCTTTCATTTTTCCCATAACCTTTATTTTAATTTTTAATAATCTTTATTTTGGACAGGAATATAATTATTAAACCAACCACGTATAACTTTATGTGTTAAACCATCTACATATTGTTCAT
>Ga0194131_10003010_pt1 | contig 27053 bp, 30 predicted proteins | sample TA2KigO120mmetaG_FD_148631 | JGI IMG/M metagenome (GOLD analysis project Ga0194131, IMG submission 148631) | Freshwater microbial communities from Lake Tanganyika, Tanzania - TA2015053 Kigoma Offshore 120m | ecosystem: Environmental > Aquatic > Freshwater > Lake | place: Tanzania: Lake... | reverse complement strand
AGGTGCGCGGCGGCGCCCGGCTGGCGGCGCGGCCCCGCCGTCAGATGTTCACGCCCTTCATCTGCGGCGCGGGATAGCGCAGCCCGGCGGCGGCGCCGACCGGCACGGCCTCCGACAGCTTCGCGAGATCGCCCGGCTCGAGCTTCACGTCGAGCGCGGCCACGTTCTCCTCGAGCCGCGCGCGCCGCTTGGTCCCCGGGATCGGCACGACGTCCGTGCCCTGCGCGAGCAGCCACGCCAGCACGAGCTGGCCCGGCGTGCAGCCCTTCTGACTCGCCATGCTCTCCACCCGCTCGATCAGCGCGCGGTTCTTGCCGAGGTTCTCTTCCTGGAACCGCGGATGATCGCGCCGCCGGTCGCCGTCCGGAATGTCGCTCACGGTCTTCACGCTGCCCGTGAGGATGCTGCGCCCGAGCGGCGAGTACGCCACGAAGCCTATGCCCAGCTCGCGGAGCGTCGGGAGCACGGCCTCCGCCTCCTCGCGATAGAGCAGCGAGAACTCGGACTGCAGCGCTGCCAGCGGATGCACGGCGTGCGCGCGGCGCACCGTCGAGGCCGCCGCCTCGCAGAGCCCGATCGCGCGCACCTTCCCCTGCTCCACCAGCCGCTTCATGCCGCCGACGGTCTCCTCGATCGGGACGGCCGGATCCACGCGATGCTGGAAGTAGAGATCGATGACGTCGAGGCCGAGGCGCGTGAGGCTGGCGTCGCACGCCTGGATCACGTACTCGGGCCGCCCATTCACGAGGTTGGGGCCACCCGCGGGGTTCTTCACCTGGCCGAACTTCGTCACCACGACGGCCCGATCACGCCGCCCCTTGAGCGCCTTGCCGAGCAGCTCCTCGTTCTGCCCCCAGCCGTACATGTCGGAGGAGTCGAGCAAGCTCACGCCGAGGTCGAGCGCGCGGTGGATGACGGCGATCGACTCCGCGTCGTCCGGCTTGCCGTAGACGCCCGACATGGACATGAGCCCGAGCCCCACCGCCGACGTCTTCAGCCCGCTCTTGCCGAGTGCTCGCTGCTCCACCATTCACCTCACCCGTGTCATGTGACCACCGTCGGATGGTCCGTAATCCCGCCGCCAGAGGTCCACGTACTCGCGCGCATTCCGCAGGATGTCGTCGATCTCCGCCTGCCCCATCTTGCGCACCGGCTTCGCGGGCACGCCCATCACGAGCCAGCCCGCCTCCACCACCTTGCCCGGCGGCACTACCGAGCCCGCCGCCACCTGGGCCCCGTCCTCGATGATCGCGCCCGTCAGCACGACGGCGCCGATGCCGATCCGGCAATCGTCGCCCACCGTGCACGCGTGCACGACGCACCCGTGCCCGATCGTGACGCCGGCGCCGATCACGCACGGGTGATCGGGGGTCACGTGCAGGACGGAGGCGTCCTGCACGTTCGAGTTGCGTCCCACCTTCACGTAGTTGTCCTGATCGCCGCGGAGGATCGTCCCCGGCCAGATCGACGCGCCGGCCTCGATGATCACGTCGCCGATGACCTGCGCGGACGGATCGATCCAGGTGTCCGGATGCACGCGCGGCGTCCGGCCGGGGACGGCACGGATCATTGCGCGAGCCACGCCTTCATGAAGGTGATGTTGTCGTACGCGTTCGTCGCGTGCTTGTAGTTGCGCAGCTTCTTGTCGGTGAAGAACCACCCTTCCACCCAGCCGACCGTGACCGCGCTCGGCGCGCCGCTGAGGAAGTGGCGCTGGGCCTCGTGGTAGACCTTCGCGCGCTCCGCCTTGTTCGTGGCGCGGAGGCCCTTCTCGGCCAGCTCGTCGAGCTTCGGGTCGGAGAACCTGCCGTAGTTGCTGCCCCCCTGCGTGGTCCAGATCAGCGAGAACGGGTCGCCGGGGTCGTTGCCGTCCATCGCGCGGTCCTGCGCGGTGATCAACGTGAAGTCGCCCTTGCCGAACGCGGCGAACCCCGCCGCGCTCTCGTGCACCTTCAACGTGCCGCGGATACCGACGCGGCGGAGCTGCGCGGCCACGAGCTGCGAGCGGTCGGTGTAGTTGCCGACCTGGCGGTACGCCATCTCGATGTCGATGCCGTTCGGATAGTGCTTCTTCACCAGCTTCTCGGCTTCCGCGAGGTCCTGCTCCTTGTTCGGGCGGCAGCCGGGCATCTTCTCGACCTCGGCCAGCGGCAGCGCCGCGTCGCCGACGAGCTTCGGGTCCAGCATCGCGCACGGCACGCCGGCGCCGTCGAGCGCCTTGGCGATCAGCTCCTGCCGGTTGAGGGCCAGGTGCACGGCACGGCGCATGTCGGGGTTGTCGAACGGCGCCTTCGTGGTGTTGAGGAACACGATCCAGATCGTGTTGATCGGCCAGCGGTACACGTCGACGTCGTTGCCGCGCGCGGCCTTGAGCTCCTCCGAGGCGGCCTTGCTCATCGGCGGCCACGTGTCCCACAGGTGGATGCGGCCCGCCTTCGCGGCGGCGAGCTGCGTGGGTCCGCCCACGAGGATGAACTGCTTCACGCCGTCCAGGTACGGCAGCCCGGGGATGAAGTAGTCCTTGTTCTTCTCCCACTCGATGATGCTACCGCGCTCGTACCTCTTGAACTTGAACGGCCCCGTGCCGATCTGGGCTTCCGGCTTGTTGAGGTCGCCGAACTTGTCGAGCACGTGCTTGGCGGCGATCCGGCACCACGCCGAGGAGATCGCGCTCAGGAACGGGTCCGGCGCCGCGAACTTCAGCCGGAACTGGAACGTGTGCGGGTCGACGATCTCGGTGCCCGCGACGATCGGCTTCAGCGTGGCGCCGCATTTCGGGCTCTTGAAGTCGGGGTTCAGCACGCGGTCGAACGTGGCCTTGACGTCGGTCGCCGTGAACGGCTGCCCGTCGTGCCACTTCACGCCCTTGCGGAGATGGAACGTGTACGTCCGCCCGTCCGCGGAGACGGTGTAGCGCTCCGCGAGGTCGGGCGCGATCTTCGTGGGATCGTCGGGCTCCTTGTGGAGCAGCCCGGAATAGACGCCGGCCGTCGCCTGCTGCACGACCAGCGGCGACTCCGCGTGCACGTCGAGCCGCGCGGGATCGCCGTAGTTGAACCAGTTGAGCACCCCTCCATACCGGGGCTTCTCCGCTTGTTGCGCAACGCCCGTCGCCGCGAGCGCGGCGACGAGAACTCCGACGATCGCGACGAGAACTGAGGCTTTCAGTCTCATGATTTCTCTCCTTGGCTGTCGCACTGACGAGAGGGTACATCCGGACGGAAACAGGCATTTCCGGCACACGGGGCGGATGCATCGCTTCGTTTGATTGTCGACACAGCGAGGCGCCCGAGCGATGAGAAGGGTCCAGATGCTAGGAAGCGAGGAGGGGCCGACTGCGGCGTACTCCTGTACGCCGCAGGGAGTGCCCCGACGAGCTGACGACGCAGATGGGCCCTTATCATCGCTCGGGCTAGCCGAGCCCGCCGCGGAGTCTGGGGTCGGCAATATCGCGGATGGCGTCGCCGAGCAGGTTGAGCGCGAACACCGCGAGCGAGATCGCGATGCCGGGGAAGAGGAAGAGCCACGGGGCGGTCTCCATGGCCTGGGTGCCGGCGGTGAGCATGCCGCCCCACGACGGCTCGTCGGGCGGTGCGCCCACGCCGAGGAAGCTCAGCGAGGCTTCCACGACGATCGCGTAGGAGACATTGGTGGTGACGAGGACGATGTAGGTGGCGAGGCAGTTGGGCACGATGTGGCGCAGCACGATGCGCAGGTGGGAGCCGCCCGCCGCGCGCGCCGCCTCGATGTAGGGACTGGCGGAGATCGAGAGCGCCACCGAGCGCACGGTGCGCGCGGCCGTCGGCGTCAGCAGGATCGTGAGCGCGAGGATCACGTTGTTCACCGACTGCCCCACCGCCGCCATCAGCGACAGCGCGAGGATGATCGGGGGCAGCGCCATCACGCAGTCCACGATCCGCTGGCTCGACGTGTCCGCGAAGCCGCCGTAATACCCGGTGAAGATGCCCCACAAAGAGCCGAGCGTGATGCCGACCAGCACCGACGCGAGCCCCACGTAGAGCGAGAGCCGCGCGCCCCAGATCACGCGGCTCAGCACGTCGCGGCCCAGGTTGTCCGTGCCCATCGGGAACTCCCGGCCGGGGGCGACGAACTGCTCGAAGGCGGCGTCCTTCGGGCCGTGCGGCGCGAGGAAGGGCGCGAAGATCGCGGCGACGACCAGCACGAGCACCACCACCGCCCCCGCGACGCCGAGGGGCTGGCGCCGGAGGAGCCGGCCCGCGCGCACGCCGACGTGCCTCATGCGAGCCGGATCCGTGGGTCGAGCCACGCGTAGAGCAGGTCGACCACGAGGTTGAGCGTGAGGAAGATCAGCGCCATCACGAAGACGATCGCCTGCACGGTCGGATAGTCGCGGAAGCTCACGGCCTGCACCAGCGCCGTGCCCATGCCCGGCACCGCGAAGATGATCTCCATGATCACGACCCCGCCCAGCAGCCGCCCGCCCCACCACCCGATGAACGTCACCACGGGCAGCAGCGAGTTGCGCAGGGCGTGGCGATAGATGACGGCCCGGTCGGAGAGGCCCTTGGCGAACGCCGTGCGCACGTAGTCCTGGCGGACGACCTCGAGCATCTGGGAGCGCGTGAGCCGCATGATCGGCGCCGCGATGTAGTACGCCTGCGCGAGCGCGGGCCAGATCATCTGCTTGAGATTCTCCACCGGGTTCTCGGTGAGCGCCGAGTACTCGAGCGGCGGGAGGTAGCGGAAGAACTTCACGAGCAGGTAGAGGATGAGCACGCCGGTGAAGAAGATGGGCAGCGACAGCCCGCTGATCGACACCACGCGGACGAGGTAGTCCAGCCACGTGTTCTGCCGCACCGCCGAGATCACGCCGAGCGGGATCGCCCAGATCATCGCGATGCCCATCGTGAGCACCGCGAGCTGGAGCGAGCGCGGAAAGCGCTCGATCAGGATGTCGCGCACCGGCCGCCGCTGGCTGAACGACTCGCCGAAGTCGAGCACCGCCGCGTTCTTGAGCCAGACGGCGAACTGCACGAGCACCGGCCGGTCGAGCCCCAGCTCCACGCGGATCTGCGCGATCTGCTTCTCCTGGATCGAGCTCTGCTCCGAGCCCGTCTGGTACACGAGGATCTGCGCGATGTCGCCGGGCACCAGCCGCATGAGCACGAAGATCATGAGGGAGGCGCCGAGGAGGGTCGGGACGAACAGGAGGAGACGGCGGGCGACGTAGGCCGACACCTAGGCCATCGCTCCCCCGTCCACGGTGTAGATGCCGCCGGTGATGTACGCGGCATCCGGGCTGCAGAGGAACGCCACGAGCGCGGCGACTTCCGCGGGCTCGCCGTACCGCCCGAGCGGCAGCGTCGCGGTGAGCCGCTCCCGCACGCGCTCGAGCCGCTGCGCCATCGGCGTCTCGATCGGCGCCGGGCACACCGCGTTCACGCGCACGCCGTGCGGCGCCAGCTCCAGCGCGGCCGTCCGGGTCATGCCGACGACCGCGTGCTTGCTCGCGGTGTACGCGATCAGGAGGCGCGAGCCCATGAGCCCCGCGATCGACGCGGTGTTCACGATGGCCGCGCCGGGCGTGCGCAACGCGGGCGCGACGTGCTTCATGCCCAGCCAGACGCCTTTGAGGTTGACGCCGATCACGCGGTCGAACGCCTCTTCGGGATACTCGACCAGCGGCGCGATGTCGCCGAGGACGCCCGCGTTGTTGTGGAAGCAGTCGATGGCGCCGAAGCGGGCGCGCGTCTCGTCGACGTAGCGCTGCACGTCGGCGGCGCGCGTGACGTCCGCGCGGATCGCGATCGCCTCGCCCCCCGCGCGCTCGACGGCGGCGACGCTCCCCTTGAGCCCCGCCTCGTCCAGGTCGGCCAGCGCCACGCGCGCGCCCTCGGCGGCGAAGCGCTCCGCGACCGCGCGGCCGATGCCGCCGCCGCCGCCGGTGACCAGCAGGACTTTGCCGTCGAAGCGACCCGCCATCGCGCCGGATTCTACCCGATCATCCGCCCACGAGGAGCACGAGACCGGAGACCAGCAGGAGCATGAAGACGACGCGCCGGAAGCGGACGGGATCGACGCGCGTGAAGAGGCTCATCCCGAGGACGATGCCGGCCGCCGCGGGGAGCAGGTAGGCGCCGGTGAGCCGGACGACCTCGGCGGTGATCAGCCCGGCCATCCAGTAGCCGAGCAGGATCACGCCCTGGTTCACGATGAAGTAGGCCTGCAGGTTCGCCTTGAACGTCCGCGGGCTCCACGGCTGCGTGGTCATGTAGACGATGACCGGCGGCCCGGGCAGCCCGACGGCGCCGCCGGTCACGCCGGACAGCACGCCCGCCCCCACGCTCCACCCCGGCGCCGTGAAGCCGCGCGCCAGCCTGCCCGAGAACTCCAGCGCCACGACCACGACGAGCATCGCGCCGATGAGGCGATTGACGAGCGCCGCCGGCGCCACGGCGAGCACCCAGACGCCCAGCGGCGTCCCCGCGATCGAGCCGGCGATGAGGCCGGCGAGCGGCCGCAGCGTCACGTCCCGCCGCAGCGGCACCACGATCACGACCGCGAAGATCATCGCGTAGACCGTCAGCAGGACGACGGCGGTGGCCGGCGGCATCAGGTACGGCAGAAACGCCATCGCGGCGAGGCCGACGCCGAAGCCCGCCAGCCCGAACACGACGTGGGCGCCGAAGATGACGGCGGCGCCCGCGAGCCAGGCGAGCGTCACGCGACGATCAGAGCCATGCGCGCAGACTACCGGCACGCCGGTTGCTGAACAACCGTGGGGATCGGAGGGTCAATGAGCAGCAAGAACAGCGTCGATCCGGACTCTACCGGCGCGCGCCGGCCGCGGCGCGCGCCGGCCGCGCGTTACGCCGCGCGCTCGCGCTCGGAGCGCTCCTGACAGGCGAGACAGCGGGTCGCGTCGGGGAGCGCTTCGAGACGCGGGGTTTCGATCTGCGCGCCGCACATCTCGCACACCCCGTAGGTGCCCTCGCCGATCCGCTCCAGCGCGACCGTCAGCCGGTTGATGCGCTCGGCGAGCCGCTCGCGGGTCATGAAGCCGAGGTCGGCGCGCTCGCTGGCCTGCGCCTGGTCACCCTCGTCGCGCGGATGATCCGCGGTCCACTGCGCCGAGACTCCGTTCACCTCGGGGGAGAGCCCGAGATCGCGGAGCTGGCTGACGGCGGTCTCCCGCTCCTTCTCGATCCGCGCCTGCATCTGCTTCTGCCATCGCTTCCCCGTCTTCGCGGCCATGGAACGCACCTCCCTCCGGTGTCACCTGTCCGTACGCGAATCCCGTGCCACCAGGCGGCCCCGATGTTACCGTGAGCCATGGCGTTCCTCGACGCGCTGGACGCGCGGGTCCGGACCATCCTCGACACCTGCTCGACCTGCGGGCGCTGCGTCGAGGTGTGTCCCACCGCCGAGCCGGCGGGCGTCGACCGGCACGACCCGCGCGCGGTCGTCGGCGACGTGCTCGCGATCCTCCGCGGCGACGGCGACCCGGCGAGCGCCGGCGCGCGCTGGGCCGAGACGTGTACCGGCTCCGGCCGGTGCCTGAAGGCGTGTGACGACGGCGTGAACCCGCGCTTCATGCTGGCGATGACGCGCATCACGCTCCACGCGGGGCGCGCGGAGGACGAGCGCCGCGCAAGCGGGCGCACCGGCTTCAACACCATGTCGCAGGCGGTGAAGGTCCTCTCGCGACTGCAGCTGCCGCCCGCGCTGCTCGCGCGCATCACCCGCTCCGCGCACGCGAGCGACGGCCCGCCGCCCGAGCTCGTCCTCTACCTCGGCTGCAACGTCATGCGCACCCCGCACATCGCCCTGCTCTGCATGGACGTGCTGGACCGGATCGGCGCGCGCTACGCGGTCTTCGGCGGTCCCGCCAACTGCTGCGGCGTCATCCAGTTCCGCGCCGGCGACACGGCCACGGGTGGGAAGGTCGGGAGCAACACGGTCGCCGGCTTCGCGGCCACCGGCGCCGCCCGCGTGCTCACCTGGTGCCCGACGTGCACGATCCAGCTCGGCGAGATCGTGACGCCGACGCTGGCGATCGGGGCCACGCCGGCTGACGTCACGGCGCCGCGGCCGAACGACGAGCCGGCGTTCGCGCTCGCCCACGTGGTCCCGTACATCGCCGAGCGGCTCGAGCTGCTGCGCCCGCACTTCGTCCGCCGCGTCGACAAGCGCATCGCGCTCCACGAGCACCCGGGCGTCGGCGGCGTCACCGAGGGCGTGCTGCAGATCCTCGGCGCGATCCCCGGCCTCGAGATCGTCGACCTCGCGCAGCCGCGCGTCGGCTACATGTGCAACTCGTTGGCGCCGGTCGCGGAGTACAAGAAGGCGCTCCACGCGCGCGAGCTCGAGGCCGCCGAAGCCGCCGGCGTCGACGCGCTGGTCGGCATCTACCACGCCTGCCATCGCGAGCTGTGCGCGCACGAGCGCACCTCGCCGTTCCAGGTCGTGAACTTCCTCGAGGTGGTCGGCGAGGCCATGGGCGTCGACCGTCCCGATCTCTTCAAGCAGTGGAAGACGATGCAGGACGTCGACCGCGTGCTCGCCGAGCTCGGCCCGCAGATCGCGGAGTCGGGGCTCGAGCTCGAGGCCGTGCGCGCGGTGATGGTGACCGCGATCCTCGGTGAGCAGCCGCTGCCGCTCGCCCGGCGCTGATCTAGCGCGGTGTCGCGGACGGCTGGCTGTCGCGCGTGTCGATCCACACGCCGGCCAGCCCCGGCTCCTGCTCGTACACGACGGTGGCGAGCTCCTGCGGGATCACGCGCGGCGCCTCGCCGATGATCCGCGCGCGCTCGATCACCAGCGTCATCCCGTCGCGCGCCTTGAACACGACCCGCTCGTCCGACACCGATTCGATCGTGCCCTCCACGCGACGGAACACCTTGGGCGCGCCCGCGCCGGGCTCGACCGTGGTGGCGATCGCCATCGGGCTCTCACCCCCCGGCTTCACGCCGACCACGACGGGCTGCCCTTCCCTGAGGCGGGTCATCGCCGCGCGCTCGAGGCCCGCGGTGTTGATCGTGTACGTCCGCCGGTCGTCGCCGCGGAGGACGAGGGTGGCTTCACGATGCTGGACCACGTGGCCGCGGACGCTGCGCTTGAGCCCGAGGACGTCCGGCAGGATGTCCAGCACGCCGCGATCCGTCTGTCCGAGCGCCGTCCCCGCCCCGACTACGAGCCCCAGGGCGACCGCGGCCAGGATCCTCCCCATGACGCACCTCCCCGGGGGGCTCCGGGATGCAAGAATCGCGGCGGTGACTCTGCCGCGTACGCTAGAGTCGGCGGCATGAGCATCGTCCGGGCGTTCGAGACCGCGTTCAACAGGCAGGACGTCGACGGGCTCGTCGCGCTCTTCACCGCGCGCGGCCGCTACACCGACACGTTCTTCGGCCCGCACACGGGGCACGCCGCGCTCCGTGACATGTTCGCGCGCATGTTCCACGAAGGCCGCGACTACACGTGGCGGATGGAGACCGTCGTGGAAGACGCGCGCCACGCCGCCGCCGAGTGGTCGTTCGGCTACGTCGTGAGCGACGCGCTGCCGCGCAGCGCCGGGCGGCCCGTGCGCTTCCGCGGCATGAGCCTGTTCGTGCTCGACGGCGGGAAGATCGCCGACTACCGCGAGTACTTCGACGAAGGGCTGGCGCTGCTGCAGCTGGGCTTCGCGCCGGAGGCGCTCGCGAAAGTGCTGCGCAAGCGGCTGGACGCTTAGTCGGCGGCGAGGACGTCCAGCGCCAGCTCCACCGCCCGCCGCATCAGGCCGAGATCCATGCTGGGCTGATCGAGCCCCGACGCCGCGACCATCGACGGCAGCAGCGGCATGTGCATGAAGCCCACGCGCGGCGCGTCCGCCCCCCCGCTCACCGCGTGCAGGGTCGTGTAGAGCGTCTGGTTGCAGAGGTACGTCCCCGCGGTGTCCGAGATGTACGCCGGGATGCCGGCGTCGGTGAGCCGTGCCAGGATCGCGCGCAACGGCAGCGTCGCGAAGTACGCCGCGGGGCCCGCCGGCACGCACGCTTCGTCGGTCTTCTGGCAGCCGGCGTTGTCCGGCACCGTGTAGTCCATCACGTTGACGGCCACGCGCTCGAGGGCGATGCGCGCGCGGCCGCCCGCGAGCCCGAGATGGAGCACCGTGTCGGGCCGGACGGTGTCGAGCAGGCCGCGCACGCGCGGCGCGGCCTCGGCGTGATGCACCGGCAGGACGGCGCCGCGCACGACCGCGCGCCCGACGTGGACGCCGTCGAGCGCCCGCGCGAGCTCTTCGGTCGGATTCACCTTGTACGGGGTGAACGGCTCGAAGCCCGTGACGAGGATCGTGCTCATGCGGACAGCGCGGCGCGGAAGCGCCGCAGCACCCGGCGGGCGCCCGGGCCGCCCTCGAGCTGGATGCGCGTCGTCTCCGCGTCCGCGGCGGCGGCCCGGAGGCGCACCACGCCGGCCTCGGGCAGCGTCGCCTCCAGCATCCCCACCTCGCCGTCGTAGCGCGTGATCCGGGCGCCGAGGCGGCGCAGGGCGGCGGCACTGGAGAGGAGCGCGACGTCGGGCTCCGCGCTCACGAGCACCGCCGCGGCGCCACGCCGCCGGCGCCACACCGCGACCGCGACCCCCAGGAGCACCACCGCGACCACGAGGAGCGCCACGCTCATCGGCTCGAACGATAGCATGGCGCTCGCGGGCTCAGGCCGCGCGGTCCTTCAGTCCCTGCTCGCCCCACATGCGCGCGCAGTTCGCGCAGCAGAAGAACGTGCCCTCGGCTTCCATGCCGTGGCCGATCACCTTGCAGCCGCAGTGTGCGCAGGCGGGCGCGAGCATGTGCACCGCGCACTCGAAGCTGTCGAACGTGTGCCGCTGGCCTCCGGTGTGCACCTCGAACGATTTGTCGTAGTCGTTGTGACAGACGTCGCAGCGCGCCATGGCAGCCTCCTTCGGGGTTCTCGCGACCAGGGTTTGCGAGGATCGTGCGAGGCACGTGCCAGCGACGCGCGCGGCCCGGCGGGCGGCGGCGCTCCCTCGTGGGTGGCACCCCCCTTGAAGGATGAGCGGACGCGTGGACTGGCTGATGAGCGCGTGGGCGGCGTGGAGCGGACCGGCAATGGCGCTGGGCGCGGGCGTCGTGGTCGGCGTGGGCCTGGTGACGGCGATCGGGGTGTTCCTCCTGGAGGCGCAGCGCCGGCGCGACCAGAGCGCGGCGGAGTTCCAGGACCGGCTCGCCGAGCCGATCCTCCGGGAGCTCGGGGAGGCGAACGTGTCGGTGCTGCCCACCGTGCGCATTCCGCTGTGGAAGGCCGCCACGCGCCCGGCCGTGATCGAGCTCGCGGGCCAGGTGCCCTCGCGCGAGGTTCGTGAACGCGTCGTCCGCCTCGTGGAGCGCGAAGCGGGGCGGCTGCGCTACTTCCGCATCGAGAACAGGATCCGCATCGCGCCGCCGTCGGAAGAGTCGGGGCGGCGGCTGGCCTAGCAGGAGGAATTCGGATGGAGCTCGGGTACAAGCTGTCCAGCGAGGAGTTCGGTCCGCGCGCGCTCGTGGAGAACGCGCGCCGCGCGGAGGAGGCGGGCTTCACGTTCGCGCTGATCTCGGACCACTTCCATCCGTGGATCGACGCGCAGGGCCAGAGCCCGTTCGTGTGGGGCGTGCTCGGCGGCATCGCGGCGGCGACCGGGACGCTGCGCGTCGGCACCGGCGTCACGTGTCCCACCGTGCGCACGCACCCGGCGGTCATCGCGCAGGCCGCGGCGACCGCCGCGCTCATGTTCGAGGGGCGCTTCTTCCTCGGCGTGGGCACCGGCGAGAACCTGAACGAGCACGTCGTCGCCCAGGGATGGCCGCAGACCGAGGTGCGCCAGGAGATGCTCGAGGAGGCGGTCGCGATCCTGCGCCTGCTGTGGCAGGGCGGGCTGCAGAGCCATCGCGGCCCGTACTACGTGGTCGAGAACGCGCGCATCTACTCGCTGCCCCCGAAAGCGCCGGACGTCATGGTGGCGGCGAGCGGTCCGAAGGCCGCGGACATGGCGGGGCGCATCGGCGACGGGCTCGTCGCCACGTCGCCCGATCCCGACACCATGAAGGCATTCGAGCGCGCCGGCGGCAAGCGCAAGCCGCGTTACGGCGAGCTCACGGTGTGCTGGGCCGACACCGAGGCGAAGGCGCGCAGGACCGCGCACAAGATCTGGCCGAACGCGGTGGTCGCGAGCGCGCTCCACTGGGAGCTGCCCCTGCCCTCGCACTTCGAGGCGGCGTGCGCGAGCGTCACCGAGGAGCAGGTCGCGGCGGAGATCGTGTGCGGCCCCGACCCGGAGAAGCACCTCGCGAAGATCCGCGAGTACTTCAAGGCGGGCTTCGACCACGTGTGCGTCCACCAGGTCGGTCCCGACCAGGCGGGGTTCATGCGGTTCTACGCGAAGGAGATCCTGCCGCAGCTCGGGCGCGGCCGACTGCGGCGCGCGGCATGACAGCTGTTGTCGCCTGACGGGGGCGCGTGTTTGACACGCCTCGGGGGGGTTCCTAGACTAGCGCGCGGATGATCCCCGAGGCGCGCATCGTCGGTCTCCAGTGCCTGCGATGCCGCAGCCGATACGGCGAGCCGCGGCTCTTCGCCGGCTGCCCGCGCTGTCGCGAGGCCGGTGTCGCGGTCAACCTCACCGTCGAGTACGACTACGCGCCGCTCGCCGGACTCACGGCGGCGGCGATTCCCGCGGCGCCGCGCGGGCTCTGGCGATTCCGCGGCCTGCTGCCCGTGCGCCCCGAGCACCCGATCTCGCTCGACGAGGGCGACACGCCGCTCGTGCGGCTCACGCGCCTCGGCGCGCGCCTCGGCCTGCCGAATCTCTACGCGAAGGACGAGAGCCGCAATCCGACGTGGTCCTACAAGGACCGGCTCTGCGCGCTCGCCGTGAACCACGCGGTCGCCATCGGCGCACGCGTGATCACCATCTCCTCCACCGGCAACCACGGCGCGTCGACCGCCGCCTACGCCGCGCGCGCGGGCCTGCCGTGCGTGATCTTCACGCTGGCGTCGGTGCCGGACACCATGAAGACGCTGATGCAGGCGTACGGCGCCGCCGTCGTCGAGTGTCCGACGTCCGAGTCGCGCTGGGCGCTCATGCGCGAGGGCGTCGAGCGCCTCGGCTGGTATCCGACGAGCGGGTTCGTGATGCCGCCCGTCGGCTCGAACCCGTGGGGCGTCGAGGGCTACAAGACCATCGCGTACGAGACGGCCGAGGCGCTCGGCTGGGCCGCGCCCGATCTCGTCGTGGTCCCGAGCGCGTACAGCGACGGGCTCTCCGGCATCTGGAAGGGCTGGGCCGAGCTGCAGACGCTCGGGCTCGTGAAGACGGCCCCGCGCATGCTCGCCGCCGAGCCGTTCGGGCCGCTCGCGAGCGCGCTCGAGCGCGGGCTCGACGCGCCCGAAACCGTCGACGCCCCGGGCTCCTCGGTGGCCTTCTCGATCGCGTCGCGCTACGGCACCTGGCAGGGCCTGGCCGCCCTGCGCGAGTCCGGCGGCATCGGCGTGCGGATCACCGACGAAGGCATCTACGAGGCGCAGCGCGCGCTCGGCCGCGAGGAAGGCCTCTTCGTCGAGCCGTCGTCCGCCACGTCGCTCACGGCGGTCATGCAGCTCAAGGCGCGCGGCGAGCTCGATCCGAATGCCACCATCGTGATCGTGCTGACATCCAGCGGGCTCAAGGATCCGGGAGCGAGCCGCGCGTGGCTGCCGCCGGTGCCCGCCGCCGATGCGAGCTTCGACCGTCTCCTCGTCACGCTGCGCGAGCACTATGGACTCACGCTGGACCGCTAGCCTCGGCGTCGCGCTGCTCGGGCACGGCCTGCCTGGCTCGGTCACGGCATGGGCGCGCGAGGCGGAGCGCGCGGGCGTCGGGAGCCTGTGGATCATCGAGGACTACTACCACCCTGGCGCGTACGCCCTCGCGGGCGCCGCCGCGGCGGCGACGGCGCGCATCGGCATCGGCCTTGGCGTGGTGAATCCCTACACGCGGCATCCCGCGCTGGTCGCGATGGAGACCGCGGCGCTCGCGGGGATCGCGCCCGGCCGCGTCGCCCTCGGGCTCGGCAGCAGCAATCGCAACTGGATCGAGACGCAGATGGCGATCCCGTTCAAGACCCCCCTGCGCGGCCTGCGCGAAGGCGTGGACATCGTCCGCCGCCTGCTCGCGGGGGAGCGTCTGCGCTACGCCGGCGCGTGCTTCTCCGCCACCGACGTCGAGCTCGACGCGAAGCCGGCCGAGGCGGTGCCGATCCTCCTCGGCGTGAAAGGACCGAAGGCCCTCGCGCTCGCGGCGGAGATCGCCGACGGCGTGCACTGCTCGATCCTCACCTCGCCCGCGCACGTGCGCCGCGTCCGCGCGGCGACCGCGAGCCGCCGCGACTTCACCGTGATCGCGTACGTGCCGGTCGCGGTCGACGCGGACGGTACGCGGGCGCGCGAGTGGGTGCGCCCGGTGCTCGCGCGCTACCTCGGCGTGCTCCACGGCCAGTCGATCCTGGAAGATGCCGGCGTCACGGCCGCGCGCACGCAGCCGTTTCGCGACGCCGTGCTCGCGCGCCGGCCCGCCGCGCACCTCGTCACCGACGACCTGGTCGACGCGTTCGCCGTCGCCGGCACCCCGGCCGACTGTCGCGCGGGGCTCGCGCGCCTCGCCGAGGCCGGCCTCGACGCGCCCGTCGCCGTCATTCCCCCCGCCGCCGACCGCGCCGCGCAGCTCGCGCGCATCGGCGGCGAGCTGTCCGCCGCCTGGAAGGAGATCCGATCGCGATGAGATTCGGCGTCCACATCCCGACGTGCATCGAGGGCATGATGTACCCCGTCCCGTTCGCCCGCCCCGAGGACATCCTGCCCACCGCGGTGCTGGCGGAGAAGGTCGGCTTCGACTCCGTGTGGGGCAACGACCACATGACGACCCAGCGCTACGTGCAGCAGGAGTGGCCGGAGCCGCCGAACTTCTACGAGCCGCTGATCACGTTCACGTACGTGGCCGCGCGCACCGAGCGCATCAAGCTCGCCACCGGCATCATCGTGCTCCCGATGCGGAACATGCCCGTGCTCGCCAAGCAGGTCGCGACACTGGACCAGCTCTCGGGCGGCCGCGTGATCCTCGGCGTCGGCACGGGGGCCTACCGCGAGGAGTACGAGGCGCTCTTCCCCGACGCGCGCGGCGCGAAGCGCGGCGAGATCGTGGACGAAGGCATGCGCGCGCTGCGCCAGCTCTTCACCGAGCGCACGGCCAGCTTCCGCGGCCGTCACGTGCGCTTCGAGGACGTGGAGTGCTTCCCCAAGCCGCGGCAGACGCCGCTGCCGATGTACGCGGGCGGCAACCATCCGGAAGTCCGGCGCCGCGCGGGCGAGCTCGGCCAGGGCTGGATGCCCGCCGTGCTGTCGCCGGAGGAGATCAAGCGGGGCGTCGACGACGTGCAGCGCGCGGCGGCCAAGGCCGGGCGGGACGGCGCCGCCATCGACATCGCGCCGCAGTTCGCGTGCTCGATCGGCCGCACGCACGACGAGGCGATCACGCGCTTCAAGGCGTCGCAGCTCTACAAGCACCTCGAGTCGCTGAAGAAGTCCACGCTCAAGGAGCAGCACGGCGGCTTCGAGCAGCGCAACCTGATCGGCAGCCCCGCGGAGATCTGCGAGCGCATCCGCGTCTACCAGCAGGCCGGCGTCACCACGTGCTCGGGCCTCCTCTTCGTGGCGAACACCGTGCCGGAGATGCAGGAAGCGATCGAGCTCTTCGGGCGCGACGTCATCCCGAACTTCCGGTGAGCCGATGAACGCGCATCGCCGCCAGCGCCTCACCGCCGTGCTCGACGCCGAAGGGCTCGACGCGCTCGTCGCCTCGTCGCTCGAGAACGTGCACTACCTGACCGGGTTCCGGTCGGTCTCGCACGCGCTCTTCCGGAGCCTCGAGCTGTACGCGGTGTTCAGCCGCCGCGGCACCGCGCTCGTGATCCCGTACATCGACACGACCGGCATCGCCGCCGAGCGCATCGCGGTCGACCACGTGGCGACCTACGGCACGTTCTTCTTCGAGTACGCCGACGATCCCGGCGAGATCGGGCGGAAGGTCCGCGAGTGGACGCGGGCGCCCGCGGCTTCTCCCGCGGACGCGCTCGCCACGGTGCTCGGCGACCTGGGCGCGCTCGGACGCCGCGTCGGCTTCGACGAGAGCGGCGTGTTCATGCCGACGTGGCGCCGGGTCGAGGAGCGCCTGGCCGGCACCACGCTCGTGCCCGCCTACCCGCTCTTCCGGCAGGCGCGCATGGTGAAGGGCCCGGACGAGGTGGAGGCGCTCGAGCGCGCGGCGCTGATCGCGGAGGACGGCATCGCGGCCGTGCTCGCGATGCTGAAGCCCGGCGTCACCGAGCGCGAGGCGGCGATCGTCTACGAGCGCGAGGTGGTGCGCCAGGGCGCCCAGCCCTTCTTCACCGTCATCACGATCGGCGAGCGCTCGTCCCTGGTCGACGTCTATCCGTCCGACCGCGCGCTGCGGCCCGGCGACCTGATCCGCTTCGACCTCGGCTGCCTGTATCGGTGGTATCGCTCGGACATCTCGCGCACCGCCGTGCTCGGCGCCCCGACGGACAAGCAGGCGCGCGCCTACGCCGCGGTGCTCGCGGGCGAGCGCGCCGCGATCGAGGCGATGAAACCGGGCGTGCCCGTGAGCCGTTTGTTCGACATCGCGGTGCGCGTCACGCGCGAGGCCGGGCTGCCGCAGTACCAGCGCCACCACGTCGGGCACGGCATCGGCCTCGAGCCGTACGATCCGCCCACGATCAACGCGGCGACCGAGACCGCGCTCGAGCCGGGTATGGTGTTCTGCGTGGAGACGCCGTACTACGAGCACGGGTGGGGCGGCGTGCAGGTGGAAGATGCCGTGGAAGTGACGCCATCGGGTGTCCGGATGCTCACGCGGTCCAGCCAGGACCTCGCCGTCGTCGGCTGACCTTTCCAGGAGGAAGATCGATGCGACTCGTACTGACACTCATCCTCGTCGTGCTCGCGGCGCTGCCGCCGCTCACCAGCGCCCAGGCGCCGCCCATCAAGGTCGGCTTCGCGTCCGCCATGAGCGGCCCCGCGGCCATCACGGGCGAAGGCGTGCGCTGGGGCGGCACCCTCGCCGTCGAGGAGATCAACGCGAAGGGCGGCGTGGCCGGCCGCAAGATCGAGGCGTACTTCGCCGACAACAAGGCGACGCCGGGCGAGGCCGTGAGCGCCGTGCGCAAGCTCGCCGACGTGGACAAGGTCGACGTCATCATCGGCCAGACGCACAGCGGCGCGTGCCTCGGCGCGATGCCGGTCGTGAAGGAGATCGGCGTGCCGATGGTGATCGAGTCCTGCTCGCACGCCGACATCCGCAAGCTCTCGGGCAAGGGCGGCAACGAGTGGACGTTCCGCGTGGCGCTCGACGACGAGATCATGGCGCACACGTTCGCGCGGCACATGGCGGCGAAGGGCGTGAAGACCTCGTCGATCCTCGCCATGAACAACGACTTCGGCCGCGGCGCCGCGGCCGCGTACGACGCCGCCTTCAAGAAGGCGAACATCAAGCTCGCCTCCACGGAGTTCTTCGACCCGGGCCAGCCGGACTACCGGCCCGTGCTCACGCGGCTGAAGCGCGCGGGCGCGGAGACCATCCTCGGCATCATCCTCGCCAGCGACGGCGCGCCGTTCATGCGGCAGTTCCGCGAGCTCGGCCTCACGCAGAAGGTCTACTCGCGCGGCAGCCTCGCCTCCGCGGAGTTCCTCCACCAGGTGAAGGACAACCCCAAGGTCGGTGACGGCGTGGTCGAAGCGGGCTATTGGGTGGCGGGCCTCGATCCGGAGTGGGACCGGAAGTGGGAGGAGCGCCACAAGGTGCCGCCGCGCATCCACGGCTCGCTCGCGGCCATCACGTTCAAGCACGCGGTGGTCCCGGCGCTGGAGATCGCGATCAAGAAGGGCAAGGTCGACCGGGCCGGTATTCGGGCCGCGCTCACGGAAGTGGACGTGAAGGACTCGCCGCTCGGCCCGATCAAGTTCGACGCCAACCACCAGGCGTGGATCAACATGATCCTGCTCGAGATGCAGGACGGGAAGATCCGCATCCTGGAGAAGCTCCCGACCAGTCCGGCGCTCCTGAACTGATTACATGGGGGGCTCCGGGCGCCCCCCAAGCCCCCCGCGCTCCGCGCCCCGGCGGAGCCGTGGCGCTTCGCGGGTGCCCATGAATGCTGGCTGACGTCCTCGAACAGCTCGTGCATGGGCTCACGTTGGGGTCCATGTACGCGATGGTGGCGGCCGGGCTCGCCCTCATGCTGGGGGTGGCCCGGCTGATCAACTTCGCCCACGGCGAGTTCTTCATGCTGGGCGCCTACGCGTTCTGGTACGGCTACCGCGAGCTCGGCCTGCCCTATCCGCTCGCGGGCGTGCTCGCGGTCGCGCTCATGGTCGTCTGGGGCGTCGTCTACCAGCGCACGGTCATCCGCGCGATCCTCCCCCGCTCGTGGCACGTCCAGCTCATCGCCACGCTCGCCACCTCGATCGTGCTCACCAACCTCGCGATCATCGTCTTCGGCACCCAGCCCAAGGAGGTGCCGACGGCGCTCTCGTCGACCATCCTCGACGTCGGCGGCTTCCGCCTCGTCTGGCAGCGCCTCCTCGTGCTGGCCGGCGCCCTCGCCATCTTCTGGGGGCTCCACCGCTTCGTGAGCCGCACGCGGGCGGGCCGCGCGATGCGCGCGATGTCGCAGAACCGCGAGGCGTGCGCGGTGGTCGGCGTGGACGTGCAGCACGTGGCGATGATCACGTTCGCGCTCTCCGCCGCCCTCGCCGCCGCCGCCGCCACCCTGGTCTCGCCGCTCTTCAACATCTTCCCGGACATGGGGACGGGCCTCACGCTCAAGGCGTTCGCGGCGGTCGTGACCGGGGGCTTCGGCTACGTCAACGGCGCCATCGCGGCGAGCTTCCTCATCGGCATCACCGAGGCGCTCGCCGGCAGCTACCTCTCCTACGCGTACAAGGACGCCTTCGCGTTCATCATCATGATCGGCGTGCTGCTCTGGCGGCCGCAGGGCCTGTTCGGCCGCCGGCTCGGCATCTAGATGCGCGTGCTCGTCCGGGTCGCCGTCGCCGGCGTCGCCGTGGCCGCGCCGTGGATCGTCGCGGCGATCGCGCCCGGCCAGCAGCGCTACATCGTCCACGTGCTGATCTTCACCGCGCTGTTCGCGGCCCTCGCGCTCTCGTACGACCTGATCGTCGGCCACGTGGGCGCGCTCTCGCTCGCCCACCCCGCGTTCTTCGGCGTCGGCGCCTACACCGCGGCCATCGCCTCGACGCGCGGCGGCTGGCCGTTCCTCGCCGACGTCGCGGGGGCCGTCGCGCTCGCCGGCCTCGTCGCCGCGCTCGCCGGCATCCCGCTGTTCCGGCTCACCGAGCACGCGTTCGCGGTCGGCACGCTGGGCTTCGCGCTCGTCGCGTGGATCGTGGCCACCAACTGGGTGGACGTCACGCGGGGGCCGCTCTGCATCACCGGCATCCCCAAGCCCGTCACCACGCTGCCCGCGTGGTACTGGCTGGCGCTGACCGCGCTCGGCCTCGTGCTGCTGCTCTACCGCGGGATGACGACGTTCCGGCTCGGCCGCGCGATGCACGCGGTGCGCGACAACGAGCCGCTCGCGGCGGCGGCGGGCATCGATCCGCTGCGCTACCGGATGCTCGCGTTCGTGGTGGGCGGCGCGCTCGCGGGCGGCGTCGGCGCCCTCTACGCGCACTACCTCTCGGTGTTCTGCCCCGAGGAGATGACGGTCGCGCTCACCGTGAACATGCTGGTCATCGTGTTCCTCGGCGGCGTCGGCACCCTCCGCGGCGTGCTCGTCGGCGCGGTCCTGTTCACCGCGCTGCCCGAGATCCTCCGGCTGGCGCCCACGTGGCGCCTCGTGATCTACGGCCTGCTCCTCCTCGTCATCGTGATCCGCTCGCCCGAGGGGCTCAGCGGCCTCGTGCGGGGTCGCGCGCGCTGATGGCGCTGCTGGAGATCCGCGGGCTGGTCAAGCGCTTCCTCGGCGTGACCGCCGTGGGCGGCGTCGACCTCACCGTGGCCGCGGGCGAGCTCGTGAGCCTCATCGGCCCCAACGGCTCCGGCAAGACCACGCTCTTCAACTGCGTGACGGGCTATCTCGGCGCGGACGACGGCCGCGTGCTGTTCCGCGGCGCCGACATCACGCGCGCCGCGCCCCATCGCATCGCGCGCCTCGGCCTCGGCCGCACGTTCCAGCACGTGAGCGTGTTCGGCCGGCTGAGCGCGCTCGAAAATCTACTGGTGTTCGTCCAGCAGCACCAGGAGGAGAACCTGCTCGCGCGCCTCGTGCGCACGCCGCGCGTGCGGCGGCTCGAGGCGGAGGCCGTCGCGCGCGCCCGGACGCTGCTCGACCTCGTCGGGCTGGGCGCGAAGGCCGAGGCGCCCGCCGGGAGCCTCTCCTACGGCCAGCGGAAGCTGCTCGCGTTCGCGGCCGCGCTCATGCCGGATCCCGAGCTGATCCTGCTCGACGAGCCCGCCGCCGCGGTGAACCCGACCATGATCAACCAGATGAAGGACCACATCCTGGCCCTCCACCGCCAGGGCAAGACGGTGGTCCTCGTCGAGCACAACATGGACGTGGTGATGGACATCTCGCAGCGCGTGGTCGTGCTCGACCACGGCCAGAAGATCGCCGAGGGCCCGCCCGCCGCCATCCGGCGTGACCCGGGCGTCATCGAGGCGTACTTTGGTCGATAGCGCGCCCCTGCTCGAGCTCCACGAGGTCGTGGCCGGCTACGAGGAGGTCGAAGTGCTGCGCGGCGTCTCCGTGCGCGTGGGCGCGGGCGAGATCGTGTCGATCATCGGCGCCAACGGCGCGGGCAAGTCGACGCTGCTCCGGACGGTCTTCGGGATGGTGTCGCCGCGCGCCGGGTCGATCCGCTTCGACGGCACGGAGATCGGGGGCCGCGCGCCGGTCGACGTGCTGAAGCGCGGCATCGGCTACGTGCCGCAGGGCCGGTGCAACTTTCCGGCGATGAGCGTGGAGGAGAACCTGGAGATGGGCGCGTACCTGCGGCGCGACGGGAAGATCCGCGCCGACATCGATGCGCTGCTCGCGCGCTTCCCCGTGCTCGCGACCAAGCGGCGGGACGCGGCCGGCACGCTGTCGGGCGGCCAGCAGCAGATCCTCGAGATGGCGATCTCGCTCCTCCTGCGCCCGCGCCTGCTCCTGGTGGACGAGCCGTCGCTCGGCCTCGACCCGCGGATGGTGGAGCTGGTCTTCGGCACGATCGCGACCATCAACCGCGAGGGCACCGCGATCCTCATGGTCGAGCAGAACGCGAAGAAGGCGCTGTCCGTCTCGCACCGCGCGTTCGTGCTGGAGCTCGGGCGCAACCGCTTCGAAGGCACGGGGCAGGAGCTCCTCGACGATCCCGACGTGCGGCAGCATTACCTGGGAGGCTAGGAAGGGGCAATGAGCGACTGGCATCTGGCCGTGGACATCGGCGGCACCTTCACCGACGTCGTGCTCCTCGACGCGGCCGGCACGACGACCATCGTGGAGAAGGTGCTCACCACCCCCAAGGAGCCCGCGGCGGCGGTGATGGACGGCGCCCGGCGCGCGCTCGCCCGCGCCCGCGTGAGCGCGCGCGACGTGCGCCACGTGATCCACGGCACCACGCTGGTGACGAACGCGCTCATCGAGCGCAAGGGCGCGCCGACCGGCCTCATCGCGACGGCCGGCCACGAAGACGCGCTGGAGATCGGCCGCGAGACCCGCTACGACGCCTACGACCTCGCGATCGAGAAGCCCGAGCCGCTCGTGCCGCCGCGCCTGCGCGTCGGCCTCCGCGCGCGGCTCATGGCGGACGGCAGCGAGCGCGTGGCGCTCGACCCGGCGGAGGTCGACGCGCTGCTCGACCGGCTGCGCGCCGCCGGCGTCGAGGCCGTCGCGGTCTCGCTGCTCCACGCCTATCGCAATCCCGCCCACGAGCATGCGGTCGCGGCGCGGGTGCGCGAGCGGGCGCCGGGCCTGCGCGTGTCGCTCTCCTCGGTCGTCTCGGGCGAGATCCGCGAGTACGAGCGCACGTCCACCACCGTGGCGAACGCCTACGTGCTCGGCGTGGTGGAGAGCTACCTGCGCTCGCTCACCCGCCTGCTCCGGGCCGAGGGCTTCGCGGGCCAGCTCCTGCTCATGCTCTCGAGCGGCGGCACGTGCACGGTCGAGACCGCGTGCGAGGTGCCCATCCGCCTCGTGGAGTCCGGGCCCGCGGGGGGCGCCGCGGCCGCCGCGCAGCACGCGCGCGAGACGGGGGCGCCGCGCGTGCTCGCGTTCGACATGGGCGGGACCACCGCCAAGATCTGCCTCATCGACGACGGCGAGCCGCAGATCACGCGCGAGTTCGAGGTGGCGCGCGTGTGGCGCTTCAAGCGCGGCAGCGGGCTGCCGCTGCTGGTGCCGGTGGTCGAGCTGATCGAGATCGGCGCCGGCGGCGGCTCGATCGCGCACGTCGACCGCATGGGCCTGCCGAAGGTCGGCCCCGAGAGCGCGGGCTCGGAGCCGGGGCCCGCGTGCTACGGCCGGGGCGGCGAGCGTCCGACGGTGACCGACGCGAGCCTGGTGCTCGGCTACCTCGACGCGGGGTACTTCCTCGGGGGCGCGATGGCGCTCGACCGGCGCGCGGCGGAGGCGGCGATCCGGACGCACGTCGCGACGCCGCTGCGCCTGCCCGTGCCCGACGCCGCGGCCGGCATCCACGCGATCGTCACCGAGAACATGGCGAACGCGGCGCTCATGCACGCGGTGGAGCGCGGCAAGGACATCGACGCCTACACGCTCTACGCGTTCGGCGGCGCCGCGCCGATGCACGTGTGCGCGCTGGCCGAGCGTCTGGGGATTCGCACGGTCGTCGTCCCGCCCGCCGCCGGCGTGCGCTCCTGCTTCGGCTTCCTCGCCTCCCCGCTCGCGTTCGAGGTCGCGCGCTCGCGCACCGTGCGCGTGGAGGCGATGGACTTCGGCGACGTGGGCGCGTTGCTCGACACGCTCGAGACGGAGGCGCGCGCGCCGCTGGCGCTCGCCGGCGTCACCGGCGACGCGGTCACCGTCCGGCGCTTCGTCGAGATGCGCTATCGCGGTCAGGGCTACGAGCTGGACGTGCCGGTGCCGCCGGGGCGGCCCGACGCGGCGTGGCTCGCGGCGCTCACGACGGCGTTCGAAGGCGTCTATCGCACGTACTACCGTCACGTGCCCGAAGGCCTGCCCATGGAGGCGGTGACGTGGCGGGTGCGCGCGCAGTCGCCCGCCCCCGCGCTGCCGCCCCCCCGCGCCCCGCAAGCGGACGCGCCCGCGCCGAAGGGCGAGCGGCCGATCTGGATCACGGCGGAGCAGGCGTTCCGCACGGTGCCCGTCTGGGACCGCTACGCGCTGCCGCCGGCGTGGGCCACGCGCGGCCCCGCCGTCATCGAGGAGACCGAATCCACCACGGTGGTGAGCCCCGCGTTCGACGTGGGCGTCGACGCCGGCCTCAACCTGGTGCTCACGCGGAGGCAGGCATGAAGCGCAGCGCGTCGGACCCCGTCTTCGTCGAGGTGGCGTGGAGCCGCCTGATCTCCGTGGTCGAGCAGGAGGCGCAGGCGCTCCTGCGCACGGCGTTCACCAACATCGTGCGCGAGTCGGGCGATCTGTCCGCGGGCGTCTTCGATCTGCAGGGCCGCATGGTCGCGCAGGCCGTGACGGGCACGCCGGGCCACATCAACTCGATGGCGCTCGCGGTGCCGCACGTGCTGCGCGCGATCGATCCCGCCACGCTCGTCCCGGGCGACGTGCTCGCCACCAACGACCCCTGGCTCAACTCCGGCCATCTCAACGACATCACGGTGGTGACGCCCGTCTTCCACCGCGGCCGCCTCGTCGGCTACACCGCGAGCACCTGCCACGCCATGGACATCGGCGGGCGCGGCATCACCGTGGACGCGCTCGACTGCTACGAGGAAGGCATGCTGCTGCCGCCGTGCCGCCTCTACGCGGCGGGCGCGCCGCAGCAGGTGCTCGACCTCCTCGCCGCCAACGTGCGCGCGCCGGAGGCGGTGCTGGGCGACCTCCACGCGCAGGTCAGCGGCAACGCCGTCGGCGCCCACCGGCTGGTCGAGATGCTGGAGGAGTTCGACCTCGACGACATCGAGGCGCTGTCGGAGGCGATCCTCGACCGCAGCGAAGCGGGCATGCGGGCGGCGATCGCGGAGATCCCGGACGGCGCGTATCGCGGCACCCTGAAGCTCGACGGCTTCGAGGAGCCGATCGTGATCCAGACGTGCGTCACCGTGCGCGGCGGCGAGCTGACGGTGGACTACGCGGGGTCCTCGCCCGCGTCGAAGCGCGCGGTCAACGTGGTGCTGAACTACACCAAGGCGTACACGACGTACGGCGTGAAGTGCGTGGTCGCGCCGCACGTGCCGAACAACGCCGGATCGTTCCGGCCGGTGACGATCACCGCGCCGGAGGGCTCGCTGCTCAACGCGGTGAAGCCCGCGCCGGTGGCGAGCCGCCACCTGATCGGCCTCTTCCTCCCCGACGCCGTGATGGGCGCGCTCGTGCACGCGGTGCCGGACCGGGTCATCGCCGAGTCTTCGTCGATCCTGTGGACGCTCGACGTGCGCGGCCGCGCGACGGACGGGCACACGTTCAAGGAGTTCATCGCGACCGGCGGCGGCATGGGCGCGCGTCCCACGAAGGACGGCCTCAACGCCACGCAGTTCCCGTCGACGATCCGCGGCGTCCCCGCGGAGGTCGTGGAGTCGGTGTCGCCGCTCGTGATCTACACGCGCGCGCTCGCGCCCGACAGCGGCGGCGCGGGACGCTGGCGCGGCGGCCTCGGCATGCTGATCGAGTTCGGCATGGAGACGCACGAGGACTGGCTCTTCACCGCGTCGTTCGAGCGCGCGCACATCCCCTGCCAGGGCCGCGCGGGCGGCGGGCCCGGCGCGCCGGGCAAGGTCATGACGGCGGACGGCCGCACGCTGAGCGCGAAGGCACAGCACTGGATGAAGCCGCACGAGCGCGTGCTGATCCAGACGCCGGGCGGCGGCGGCTTCGGCGACCCGCGCGACCGCGACCCGAAGGACGTCGCCGCCGACGTCGCGGCCGGCCGCGTCACCCGCGAGTCCGCCGCCCGCGTTTACGGCGTCGAGCCGTGATCTAACAATTTAGGTACTTGCCGGAGACCAGCGGCTTGGCCGTGCCGTCCTCCGACCACGTCTTCCGGCTCAGGCCGTAGAGATCCTTGCCGTACACGTGGATCTCCACGGTGTCGCGCTGGGTCGGGTTCAGCATGCCGTGCACTTCGTCCTCGCCCGGCAGCAGGCAGGAGACGGCGCCCGGCCCGTAGCGCTTCACCGACGCGACGTCGACCTTCGCCTTCCCGCCCGGCTGCTCCTGGACGCGGTAGCGCGTCTCCTGGATCTCGTTCTCGATCACGCCGATCACGCCCCACGTCTCGTGGTTGTGGCAGCCGGCGCTGTCGCCGGGGCGCCACACGACCGACGTCACGTTGAAGCTCGGCGCGCGGTGCAGCATGTAGCGGCCGCGCCCGCCGTCGGCGGGACGCCGCAGGTACTCCGCGGGGATCGAGCTCGGGTCCTTCACGAGCTGCCCCAGGAGCGGCGCGACGCGCGCGGTGATGACGCGGCCGTCGCGCTCCTCGCGGGTGATGCGGTCCAGATCGGCGACGAAGTCGTTCAGCGTGTAGGGCTCAGCTTGCATGGCTCTTTCCCTTTGGACATGGGGGCCCCGCAACTGGAGGACCCCCGAGGCCCCCCTGACCTGTTCATGGCTCGATCGGTGTGTCCCCCCGGCCGCCCCACTCGGTCCACGAGCCGTCGTAGACCGCGACGTCGGCGCGGCCCACCTCGTGCAGCGCCAGTGCGAGCACGGACGCCGTGATGCCGGAGCCGCACGTCGTCACGACCGGCTGCGCGAGATCGACGCCGGCCTTCGTGAACGCGGCCCGCAGCTCCTCGGGCGGCTGCAGCGTGGCGTCCTTCCGGTAGAGCTCGTCGTACGGCAGGTTGAGGCTGCCCGGGATGTGGCCGCCGCGCAGGCCCGCGCGCGGCTCCGCCTCCGTCGCCGCGAAGCGCCCGCGCGAGCGCGCATCGAGCACCTGCTCGCGGCGGCCGGTGACGTTGGCCTGCATCTGCGCCACGTCGCGCACGAGCGCCGGACGAAACCGCGGCGTGAAGCGCCGCGGCGCCGGTGTCACCACGCCGCGCTCCACCGGGCGGCCTTCGGCGCGCCACTTCGGCAGCCCGCCGTCGAGCACGGTCACCGCGTCGAGCCCGAACACGCGGAACGTCCACCAGACGCGCGCGGCGCTCGCGACGCCGCGCGCGTCGTAGACCACCACGCGGTCGCCGTCGCCGATCCCCAGGGCGCCGACGGCCTGCGCGAACGCCTCCGGCGACGGCAGCATGTGCGGCAGGCCGCTCGTCTTGTCCGCGATGCCGTCGATGTCGAAGAACACCGCGCCCGGCAGGTGCGCCTCGCGATACTCCGCCGCGGGATCGCGCTTCGCCTGCGGCATGTGCCAGCTCCCGTCCACGATGCGCAGGTCCGGCGCACCGAGCTGCGCCGCGAGCCATTCGGTCGTGACGAGGCCCCTCATGGCTTCGGCACCCCCGGCAGCAGCGCGTGCGGGCTCACGCCCTCGGCGTCGAGGTCCTCCTCCCACCGCAGGTACGCGAGCATCGCGTCCCGGCCGCGCTGGTACGGCTTCAGCACCACGTCGTCCGCCTCGTCGCCGAGCTTCGTGGCGCCGGTCTCGCCGGCGAGCCCCGCCTCGGCCCACGCGCGCTTGCCGCCCGCGAGCACGCGCACGGATCCCGCCCCCGCCGCCTCGAGCGCCGCCACGCTGAGCGTCGACATCACGCCGTCCGCGCAGGTCACCACCACCGCGCGGCCGGCGACCGCGCCGGGTGCCGTCAGCTCGAGGCGGCTGCGGCAGAGCCACAGCGCGCCGGGCACGTGGCCCGCGGCATACGCGTCGCTCTCG
>Ga0194131_10003009_pt1 | contig 27054 bp, 25 predicted proteins | sample TA2KigO120mmetaG_FD_148631 | JGI IMG/M metagenome (GOLD analysis project Ga0194131, IMG submission 148631) | Freshwater microbial communities from Lake Tanganyika, Tanzania - TA2015053 Kigoma Offshore 120m | ecosystem: Environmental > Aquatic > Freshwater > Lake | place: Tanzania: Lake... | reverse complement strand
GCGCGCAGCGCGCTTCGCGACATGGGCTCGCACGCGGTCGGCCGGGCCGTCATCAGCTTCGACGGCGTGCGCGTGCCGGCGACTCACCTCATCGGCGCGGACGGCAGCGGCTTCCACCAGGTGATGCGCGGCTTCGACTACAACCGCGTGGCCATCGCGCTCGCGTGCCTCGGCACCGCGCAACAGTCGCTCGACGAGACCATGGGGTACGTGCGCGAGCGCACCACGTTCGGCAAGCCGCTCGCGCGCTACGAGGGCGTCTCGTTCCCGATCGCGGAGGCGGCCGCGCAGCTCGCGATGGCCCGCCTCTTCGCCTATCGGGCGCTGTGGCTGGCCGATCGTGGGGAGGCCCACACGAAGGAGGCGGCGATGGTGAAGTGGTACGCGCCCAAGATCGCGCGCGAGACCATCCACCAGTGCCTGCTGCTGCACGGCCACTACGGCTACACCGACGAGCTGCCGTTCGAGCAGCGGCTGCGCGACGTCATCGGCCTCGAGATCGGCGACGGCAGCGCGGAGATCATGAAGATCATCGTGGCGCGCGAGCTCATGGGCCGCGAGAGCCTGCCCTACTGATGGCCCCTGCCCGCGCCGCGTTGGTGACGGGCGGCGGTCGCGGCATCGGGCGCGCGATCGCGCTGCGGCTGGCGGCCGACGGCGCCGACTGCGCGATCACGTACCGTGCGCAGCCCGAGGCGGCGCGCGCGGTCGTGGCGGAGATCGAGGCGCTCGGCCGGCGCGCGGTAGCGCTGCCGCTCGCGCTCGAGGAGCCCGCGCAGGTGCCGGGCGTCGTCGCGAAAGCGATCGAGACCTTCGGCCGCCTCGACGTGCTGGTCCCGAACGCCGCCGCGACGGCGTTCCGGCCGCTGCTCGAGCAGAAGCCGCACAACGTGCAGAAGACGTTCGCGATCTCGGTCGACTCGTTCGTGGCGGCCGTGCAGCACGCGGCACCGGCCATGGCGGACGGCGGCCGCATCGTGGTCGTCTCCGGCATCGACAGCCACCAGGCGATGACGGGCCACGGCGTCCTCGGCGCCGCGAAGGCCGCGATGGAGAGCCTCGTCCGCTCGCTCGCGCTCGAGCTGGGGCCGCGCGGGATCACCGTGAACGCGGTGAGCCCGGGCCTCCTCGACACAGCGTCGTCACGCCTCTACTTCGAGCGCGGCCTGCACGTGGACTGGGCGGCGGCCTCCGCGCGAATCGCCGCGGCGACGCCCGTACGCCGGCTCGGCACCGCGGAGGACGTCGCCTCGCTGGTCGGCTATCTCGCCTCGGACGCCGCCGGCTTCCTGACCGGGCAGACGATCATCCTCGATGGCGGCCTCACGATGGTCTCCCCGCTGCAGCGCCTGGTGGAGGGCGCGTGAGCACGGTGCGATTCGCGCGTGATGGCGGGGTCGTGCACCTCACGCTCGACCGGCCGGACCAGCTCAACGCGATCAGCCCTGAGCTGCTCCAGGACCTCGACGCCGCGTGCGCGGAGATCGAGCGCGACGACACCGCGACGGCCGTCGCGCTCACGGGCGCCGGGCGCGGCTTCTGCGCCGGCGCCGATCTGACGGTGGTGCAGTCGCTCGCGCCGGACTCCGACCGCTGGGCGCAGTTCATGGGGCTCTGGCATCGCGTGTTCGACCGGATCGAGCGCCTGCCGGTGCCCGTCGTCGCGGGCGTCCACGGCGTCGCGCTCGCCGGCGGGCTCGAGCTCACGCTCGTGTGCGACCTCGTCGTCGCCGACGAGGACGCCAAGCTCGGCGACCAGCACGCGAACTTCGCGCTGGTCGCGGGCGGCGGCGGCAGCCAGCGCCTCCCGCGTCTGATCGGCGCGCGCCGCGCGAAGGAGCTGATGCTGCTCGGCGGCTGGCTGACAGCGGCGCAGGCCCTCGCCTGGGGACTGGTGAACCGCGTGGCGCCGCGCGGGACGGTGGCGGAGGCGACCCTGAGTCTCGCGCGCGAGCTGGCAGCCAAGAGCGGCGCCGCGAGCCGCACGGCGAAGCTGCTGGTCGACCGGGGGCTCGCCGTCGACCTCCGGACCGGACTCGAGCTGGAGAAGCGCAAGGTCGCGGAGCACATGCGCACCGAAGAGGCGGCCGCGGGACTGCGCGCGTTCATGACCCGCGGAAGGAAGAAGGAGAGCCGATGAGCACGATGAAGCTGGGCGAGGTGGAGATCACGCGCGTCGTCGAAATTCCGAGATCGACGTATCCGACCGCCAACATGCTGCCGGGCTCGGATGCCGCGGTCATCGCGCGTCATCGCGCGGGCTGGCTCGGCGCGTTCTACGACGCGAGCACCGGCGACCTCGGCTCGCGCATCCAGAGCTACGTGGTGCGCACGCCGAACGAGACCGTGCTCATCGACGCGTGCGTCGGCAACGACAAGGCGCGCGAGAACCAGCTCTGGAACATGCGGAACGGGACGTGGCTGGACGACCTGCGCGCCGCCGGCGTGGCGCCCGAGGACGTCGACTACGTGCTGTGCACCCACCTGCACGTCGACCACGTCGGCTGGAACACGCGCAAGGTCGACGGGCGCTGGGTGCCCACGTTCCCGCGCGCGACGTACGTCTTCGTGGGCGACGAGTGGGAGTTCTGGAAGCACGAGAGCGCGGAAGGCCGCGACCACGACGGCTGCATCGACGACAGCGTGATCCCGATCGTCGAGGCGGGCCGCGCCCTGCTCGTCGACGCGAAGGCCGCGATCGGCACGCACCTGCGCTTCGAGCCCACGCCCGGCCATACGCCGGGGCACTCCTGTGTGCGGCTCACGACCACCGCGGGCGAGGCGGTGTTCTCCGGCGACCTCATGCACCGCGTGGTGCAGGTCGCGGAGCCGCAGTGGTCGAGCCGGTTCTGCTACGACGCGCCGAAGGCGGCGAGGACGCGGCGCGAGTTCATGGAGCGGCACGCCGACAGCGGCACGCTCGTGTGCGCGGCGCACTTTCCCACGCCGGGCTACGTGGTGAAGACGCCGGAGGGCCTTCGCTTCGAGGCGGCGGCGACCGGCTGAGTCAGGCGAAGCGCTTCGGAGCGAGCGGCACGGTGAGGTGGTTGATCACGCGCACGAGCTCGCGGTGCGAGACGGGCTTCACGAGCCAGTCGTCCAGCCCGACGTCCGCCATGCTGCCGCGGTCGTAGACGTCTTCGCGCGCGGTCACCGCGATGATCGGGATGTGGACGCCGGTCTTCATCTCGCGTCGGCGCAGCCACTTCGCGAGCCACAGGCCGTCGTGCCCGGGCATCGAGAGATCCGTGACGATCACGTCGGGCTGCACGTGCTTGAGCGCGCGCACGGCGGCGGCGGCGGACGCCACCGGCGTCACGAACGCGCCGCAATGCGTGAGGATCGCCTTGTAGATGATCCGCGCGTCGCGGTTGTCGTCGACGATGAGGAGATGGAGGCCGAACAGCGGGCCGCTACCGGACTCGGACTCGTCGAAGCGGGTCATCAGACGCAGTATCCCATCCTCGTCGCGTCGTGCAGCCGCTTTCGTCACGCGACGAGGGAAAAAGTTTTCATAGCGTTGCCAATTTTGCTCGCGGCGCCCGCGGGCTAGACTACCCGGCATGAGCGGCTCGACGGTCTTCGCGGCGTTCATGGCCACGGCGGCGGCGGCGCCGCGCCACGCGTTCCTCTGCGTGCCGCCCGCGCCCGGTCGCGCGTACGACCCGGCCGGGGTGGAGCTGACGTACGACGCGGTGAAAGAGCGCGTGCTCGCGACGCAGGGGCGCTACGCCGCCGCGGGCTACGGGCACGGGCATCGGGTCGCGCTGCTGCTCGAGAACCGCCCGGAGTTCTTCGTGCACTACCTCGCGCTCAACGGGCTCGGCGCGGGCATCGTCCCGATCAACCCCGACTACCGGCACGAGGAGATGCTGTACCAGATGGACCACTCGGAGGCCGATCTCGCGGTCGTGCTGCCCGGCCGCGTCGCCGACCTCGAGCGCGTCGGGCGCGAGCGCCGCCCGCCGCTCCCCGTCGTCGCGTCCGACGACGTCGCCCGCGCGCTGCCGCGTCCGGGCCCCGCGCCGCGTCGGGAGGCGCCGGGCCTCGAGAGCGAGTGCGGCCTGCTCTACACGTCCGGCACGACGGGCCGTCCCAAGGGCTGCGTGCTGACGAACTTCTACTACCTCAACGCCGGCCGCTGGTATCGCGACCTCGGCGGGCGCGCGGCCATCCGCCACGGCGAGGAGCGCTTCTACAACCCGCTGCCGCTCTTCCACATGAACCACCAGGCGGTGACGGCGACCTGCGCGATCCTGACCGCGAGCGGCCTCGTGCTGCCGGAGCGTTTCAGCCCGACGCGGTGGTGGCCGGAGATCGCGGCGACCGGCGCCACGATCGTCCACTACCTCGGCGTGGTGCCGCCGCTCCTCCTCAACCAGCCGCCGTCGGCGCAGGACCGCGCGCATCGCGTGCGCTTCGGGCTCGGCGCCGGCGTCGAGCCCGAGCTGCACCCGGTGTTCGAGGCGCGCTTCGGGTTCCCGCTGGTCGAGGTGTGGGGCATGACGGAGACCGGCCGCATCTTCGCGGACAATCACGAGCCGCGGCAGGTCACCACGCGCGCGTTCGGTCGGCCGCACGGCGGCCTCGAAGCGAAAGTCGTCGACGACAAGGACGTCGAGCTGCCGCCGGACGGCGAGGGCGAGCTGCTCGTGCGCTGGGGCGGGCCCGAGGGGCCGCGGCATGGGTTCTTCAGCGGCTACCTGAAGAATCCCGATGCGACCGCGGAGGCGTGGCGCGGGGAGTGGTTCCACACGGGCGACGTCGTGCGGCGGACCGCCGACGGCATGCTCGTGTTCGTCGACCGCAAGAAGAACATCATCCGGCGCTCCGGCGAGAACATCGCGGCCGCCGAGGTGGAAGCGGTGCTGCAGGCGCACGACGCCGTCGCGCAGGTCGCGGTGCTCGCGGTGCCCGACGAGCTGCGCGAGGAGGAAGTGATGGCCTGCATCGTCCCGATGCCGGGCGTGGCGCCGGACCCCGCGCTCGCCGCGCAGCTCATGGCGTGGTGCCTCGCGAAGCTGGCGTACTTCAAGGCGCCGGGGTGGATCCTCTATCGCGAGTCGCTGCCCACGACCGGCACCCAGAAGGTGCAGAAGACCCAGCTCTTCGCGCGCGGCGAGGACCCGCGGCGCCTGCCCGGCGCGCTCGACCTGCGCGAGCTCAAGAAGCGCCGCTGACCGCGGCCCTTGACAGACGCCTCGATATTTCGATAATCTTCGAATCATGAAAACGCTGCCGCTCGCCCGGCTCCAGGCCCGCGACGAGCACGTCGAGGCCTTCAAGGCGCTCGCGCACCTCACGCGGCTGCAGGTGTTCTTCTTCCTGGTCCGCGCGGGGCGCGAAGTGCCCGCGGGCGAGATCCAGGCCGAGCTCGAGATTCCCGGCCCGACGCTCTCGCACCATCTCGACCTGCTCCGCCGCGCCGGCCTCGTGTCGAGCCGCAAGGAGGAGCGCTACGTCTATTACGCGAGCCGGCCCGACATGGCGTCCGAGCTCGCCCGGCTTCTCACCGCCTGCTGCTGAGGAGACACCACCATGCAAGAGCTCCCGCGCGTCCACGTCCACATGACGGTCTCCGACCTCGACAAGAGCCGCGACTTCTACACGCGCTTCTTCGGCCTCGAGCCGGTGAAGGTGAAGCCCGGCTACGTCAAGTTCCTGCCCGCGTTCGGCCCGCTCAACCTCGCGCTGTCGGAGTCGAAGCCCGCCGAGGGCCGCGGCCACGTCGACCACATGGGCATCCAGGTCGACTCCGCCGACGTGGTCATGCGTGAGCTCGCGCGCGTGAAGGCCGCGGGCCTGCCGGTGCGGGAGGAGATGGCGGTGAACTGCTGCCACGCCAACCAGGACAAGTTCTGGGTGCAGGATCCCGACGGCGTGGAGTGGGAAGTCTACGTCCTGAACCACGACCTCGAGACCGACAGCACCGGCTGCAACACCGGGGCTACGCACCTCGCGGCGCCCAAGGGGCTACGGGTGGTGTCGTCCGGGGGTTGCTGCTCTTCGGCCTGACCCGGGGGACAATGGCGCCATGACGGCGGGGACGATCCCGGTCGAAGTCGTGGCGTGGGTGACGCGCTTCGTGGGCGGCAACGGCTCGAACCGCAAGGTCTTCGACGAGCCGCTGCCGCCGGACGCCACCGTGCGGACGGTCCTGCGCGATCTGTCGTCGCGCTATCCCGACCTCCAGCAGGCGCTGTGGGAGGACGGCCAGATCGGGCCGCACGTCGAGGTCCTCGTCAACGACGCCGTGCTCGGCGTCAGCCACGAGCTGGACTCGCCGGTGAAGCCCGGCGACCGCATCGCGCTCGTCGGCGCCTACCTCGGAGGGGCGGCGTGAAGCTCACGATCGACGGCACGTCGGTCGAGGTCGACGCGGGCGCGACCGTGCTCGACGCGGTCAACCGGCTCGGCGTGCCGCTCCCGCAGCTCTGCAAGGACCCCGATCGCCCGCCGCTCGGCGCGTGCCGCACGTGCCTCGTGCACGTCGAGGGCATGCGCGGGCTGCCGGCCGCGTGTCATCTCCCGGCGCGCGACGGCCTCGTCGTGTCGACGCAGCATCCCGACGCCGAGCGCGTCCGCCGCGGCGTGCTCGACCTCACGCTCTCGATGCTCACGCCGGGCGCGGAGCGCAACGGCTTCGGCCAGCTCGGCCTCGCGGCGGAGCGCCACGCACTCGCGCGGCCGTCGTGGACGCCGTTGCACCAGGCGCCCGTCGACGACTCCAAGTCGTTCTTCGTGCTCGACCGCGAGGCGTGCATCCTGTGCGGGCGCTGCGCGGTGGCGTGCGACGACGTGCAGCACATCGGCGCGATCGCGCTGCTCGGACGCAGCCACGAGATGAAGGTCGGTGTCGCGGGCGACGGCGCCATGGCGTCGTCGGTGTGCACCTCGTGCGGCCAGTGCGTGGCCACGTGCCCGACCGGCGCGCTGCGCCCGAAGGACACGGCCGCTCCCGTCGCGCGCCGCGTCGAGACCACGTGCCCGTACTGCGGCGTGGGCTGCGGCATCGAGCTCGCGGTCGGGCGCGACGAGCGGCTCGCCACCATGGCGGACGACGTGCCCGCCAACGGCTCGAGCGCCGGCATGCTGTGCGTCAAGGGGCGCTTCGGGACGGGCTTCGTGCACGCGCCGGACCGCATCACGACGCCGCGCGTGCGCCGCGACGGGACATGGCACGAGGTGAGCTGGGAGGAAGCGCTGGACGCCGCGGCGGAGGGCTTCGCGCGGCACCACGGCCGCTTCGGCGCGCTCGCGTCCGCCAAGGCCACCAACGAGGATGCGTACGCCGTGCAGAAGTTCGTGCGCGCGGTGATGGGCACGAACAACGTCGACCACTGCACGCGCCTCTGTCACTCGCCGTCGGTCGAAGCGATGCTCGCGTCGATGGGCTCGGGGGCCACGTCGAACTCGTACCAGGACTACGAGGACGCGGGCTGCCTCATGGTGGTGGGCGCGGACGCCTCCGCCAACCATCCGGTCATCGCCGTGCGCTTCCGCCGCGCGGTCCGCAACGGCGCCCGGCTGATCGTGATCAATCCCCGGCGCGTCGAGCTGTGCGACCAGGCCGACCTGTGGCTCCAGCCGCGGCCGGGCACCGACGTGATGCTCTTCAACGCGATGGCGCGGGTGATCGTCGACGAAGGGCTCGCGGACGCGGAGTTCATCGCGCGCCGCACCGACGGCGTCGGCGCGTGGAAGGCGTCGCTCGCGGAGGCCACGCTCGAGCGCGCGGCCGCCCTCACAGGGGTTCCCGCCGAGGACATCGCGCAGGCGGCGCGCTGGTACGCGAAGCCGCCGGCCGCGGGAGGGGGCCCCCGGAGCTCGTGCCTGATCTGGGGCATGGGGATCACGCAGCACACCAACGGCATCCACAACGCGCACGCGCTGCTGAATCTGTCGCTCGTGGCGGGCCAGCTCGGGCGGCCGGGCTCCGGCATCTCGCCGCTGCGCGGCCAGAACAACGTGCAGGGCTGCGGCGACTCCGGCTGCATTCCGACGAGCCTGCCCGGCTACCAGTCCTACGCCACCGAGACGCTCGCGCGGTTCGAGGCCGAGTGGGGCGAGCCGCTGCCCGCGCAGCCCGGCAAGGTCGTGACCGAGATGGTCGAGGCGTTCCTCGAGGGCGAGATCCGCGCGATGTACGTGGTCGGGGAGAACCCGCTGCTGTCCGAGCCCGACCTCCACCACGCCGGGAAGGCGTTCGACCAGCTCGACTTCCTCGTCGTGCAGGACCTCTTCCTGCACGAGACCGCCGAGCGCGCGCACGTGTTCCTGCCCGCCGCGTCCTTCGCCGAGAAGGAGGGGACGTTCACGAACTCCGAGCGTCGCGTGCAGCGCGTGCGCAAGGCGCTCGAGCCCGCCGGGGACGCGCGGCCCGACTGGTGGATCACCGCGGAGCTCGCGAAGCGCGTGGCGCGGCGGCTCGGCCGCGACCTGAGCGGGCAGTTCGCGTGGCGCTCGGCCTCCGCCGTCTTCGACGAGCTGGCGCGCCTCGTCCCGTTCCTCGGCGGCATGTCGCACGCGCGGCTGGATCGCGAGGGCGGCCTGCAGTGGCCGTGCCCCACCGTGGATCATCCGGGCACCCCCTATCTCTACGGCGACACGTTCCCGCGCGGCCGCGCGCGCTTCATCCCCGCGCTGCAGACGGTCGAGGCGGCGGAGATGCCGGACACGGACTTCCCGTTCCTGCTGAACACCGGCCGCCTGCTCTACCACTGGCACGGCGGCACGCTCACGCGCCGCGTCCCCGGTCTCCTGGAGCTGGCGCCGCGCGTGGAGGTGGCGATCCATCCGCGGGATGCGCGCCGCCTCGGCGTCGAGACGGGCACCGCGCTGCGCGTCACCTCGCGGCGCGGCGAGCTCACGGGCTATGCGCGCGTGACCGAGACCGTCCGCCCGGGCGCGCTGTTCGTGCCGTTCGTGAAGCTGGCGGAGTCGGCGGCGAACTTCCTCACGAACCCCGCGCTCGATCCCGGTTCGAAGATTCCCGAGTACAAGGTGTGCGCGGTGCGCGTGGAGCGCCTCCCGGCGGCTTGACCGACGGCCCCGCCGATCACCTGCGCGCCCGCCTCGCGCGGCGCGAGTGGACGGTCACCGTCGAGGTCGTCACGCCGCCGCGCGACGACGACCGTGCGCGCGCCCGCATCCTGGCCCTCGCCGCCGCGCTCCGCGACGACGAGCGCGTCGCGGCGCTCACGCTGACCGATCGCACGACGGGCGCGGAGACCGTCGACATCGTCGAGCTCGGCGCGCTGGTGGCCGCGGCGTCGCTCGCGGTGCCGCTGGTCCACGTGGCCGGGAAGGGCCGCAGGCGCGCGAGCCTCGAGCGGCATCTCGCGCGGCTGCGCGCCGCCGGCCTGACGAGCGTGCTGCTGACCGGCGGGGACGTCCCCGCCGGCGCCCCCGGCCCCAACCACGACGCGCTGTCGATGTTCAGCGCGGCGGCCACCCTCGTGCCGGACTTCCTCGTCCTCGGTGTGATCGAGCCCGGCTCCGGCCGCCCGCTCGACGAGACACGGGCGCGCGCCGAGGCGAAGCGCCGGACCGTCGCCCGCGCGGGCTTCGTGGCGCAGGTGAGCTGGGACCTGGAGACGCGCGACGCGGTCGCCCAGTGGCAGGCGGCGTTCGAGGCGCCGATCCTCGGCGCGGTCATGTGGCTCACCCGCCGTCGCGTCGACTTTCTCGCGGAGCACCACATCGGCGGCATCGTGGTGCCGCCGGGGCTGCGCCGGCGGCTGAACGGCGAGCCCCCCGAAGCGGCGCAGCGGCGGCTCGCGCTCGACCTCGTGCTCCTGCGCCGCCTCGGCTACGCGGGCGCGCACATCAGCGGCCTCCTCACGCCGTCGCGCATCACCGCGGTCCTCGACGAGGCGGAGCGCCTCGACACGAGCCTCGGCGACGACTGGCGCGGCCTCTGGCGCGAGGCGGCTGGAATCGCGTAACGTCCGGGGCATGAAGACTGACATCGAGATCGCGCGCGCCGCGCGCCTGCGTCCGATCGGCGAGATCGCCGGAGGCCTCGGCCTCGGGCCGGGCGACATCGACCTCTATGGCGACACCAAGGCGAAGATCCGCACGGCCGCGATCCAGCGCCTCGCGGACACGCCCGACGGGCGCCTCGTGCTCGTCACCGCGATGACGCCGACGCCGGCGGGCGAAGGCAAGTCCACGACCACGGTCGGCCTCGGCGATGCGTTCCGGAAGCTGGGCAAGCGCGCGATCGTCGCGATCCGCGAGCCCTCGCTCGGCCCGTGCTTCGGCATGAAGGGCGGGGCCGCGGGCGGCGGCTACGCGCAGGTGGTGCCGATGGAGGACATCAACCTCCACTTCACCGGCGACTTCCACGCGATCACCGCCGCGCACAACCTGCTCTCCGCGGTGCTCGACAACCACGTCTTCCAGGGCAACGCGCTCGGCATCGATCCGCGCCGCATCGTGTGGAAGCGCGTGCTCGACATGAACGACCGCGCGCTGCGCGACATCGTGATCGGCCTCGGCGGCCCCGCGCACGGGATTCCGCGCGAGTCGGGCTTCGAGATCACCGTCGCCTCCGAGATCATGGCGATCCTCTGCCTCGCGACCGACCTCGCCGATCTCAAGGCGCGGCTGGCGCGCATCATCGTCGCGGAGACGGCCGACGGCCGCACGATCACCGCGGGCGATCTCAAGGTCGTCGGCTCGCTGACCGTGCTGCTGAAGGACGCGATCCGGCCGAACCTCGTGCAGACGATCGAAGGCACGCCGGCGTTCGTGCACGGCGGCCCGTTCGCGAACATCGCGCACGGGTGCAACAGCCTCGCGGCCACGCGGCTCGCGCTCAAGCTCGGCGACGTCGTGGTCACCGAAGCCGGGTTCGCCAGCGATCTCGGCGCCGAGAAGTTCTTCGACATCAAGTGCCGCGCGGGCGGGCTCACGCCGTCGGCGGCGGTGATCGTCGCCACCGTGCGCGCGCTCAAGATGCACGGCGGCGTGGCGCGGGATGCGCTCGGCCAGGAAGACGTCGCGGCGGTGAAGGCGGGCCTCGAGAACCTCGCCAAGCACGTCGAGAACGTGCGCCACTTCGGCGTGCCGGCGGTGGTCGCGCTGAACCATTTCACGAAGGACACGGACGCCGAGGTGCAGGCGGTGATGGACGCGTGCACGGCGCTCGGCGTGCCCGCGCGGCTCTCGCGCGTGTGGGCCGACGGCGGCGCGGGCGGCACCGAGGTCGCGAAGGCGGTGCTCGACGTGATGAACGGCGCGTCGAAGTTCACCGTGCTCTATCCCGACGAGCTGCCGCTCGAGAAGAAGATCGAGACGGTCGCGACGCGCATCTACGGCGCCGACGGCGTCAACGTCCTGCCCGCGGCCGCCGCCAAGCTCACGCGCTTCGCGGCGCAGGGGTACGGGCGCCTGCCGGTGTGCATGGCGAAGACGCAGAGCTCGCTGTCCGACGACGCGAAGAAGCTCGGCCGTCCGCGCGGCTTCACGGTGACGATCCGGGACGCCAAGGTCGCGGCGGGCGCCGGCTTCGTGGTCGCCTACGCGGGCGACATCCTCACGATGCCGGGGCTGCCGAAGGTGCCGGCCGCCGAGGCGATCGACCTGGACGCCGACGGCAACGTCGTCGGACTTTTCTAGATGGGAGGGCCACGAAATGGCCCCCCAAGCCCCCCGCGAGCGGACCGGCGGCGAAGCCGCCGTCCCGCTCGCGGGCCGCTGACGTGCCCACCCGGGCGCGGCCGTCGGAGTACCTGCTCGCAGCGATCCCCAACGTCAGCGAGGGGCGCGACCGCGGGCTGATTCAGGCACTCGGCGACGCGGTCGAGGGCGCGGGCGCCGACCTGCGCGACGTCCACGCCGACGTCGACCATCACCGCACGGTCTACACGTACCTCGGCGCGCCCGACGTCGTCGAGCGTGCCACGCTCGCGCTCGGGCGGCTGGCCGTCGAGCGCATCGATCTCCGGGGCCACGAGGGCGTGCACCCGCGCGTCGGCGCCCTCGACGTGGTGCCGTTCGTGCCACTGGCCGCGACCCCGATGGAGGAAGCGGTGAAGAGCGCGCGCCGCGTGGGCCGCACGTTCAGCGAGACGACCGGCGTGCCGGTCTTCTTCTACGGCGAGGCGACCGAGCGCCCCGCGCGGCGCGAGCTGCCGGTCGTGCGGTGGGGCGGGTTCGAGCGGCTCGCGGAGCGCCTCGCGGATCCCGCGTGGTGTCCGGACTGCGGCGCGGCGGCGCCGCATCCGAGCGCGGGCGTGTCGGTGTTCGGCGCGCGCGGCCCGCTGATCGCGTTCAACGCGATGCTGGACACCGCCGACGTGGCGATCGCGAAGTCGATCGCGGCCGCGATCCGCGAGTCCGCCCCCGGCGGCCTCCCCGCCGTGCGCGCGATGGGCGTGTTCCTTGCGAGCCGGAGCATCGCGCAGGTCTCGATGAACCTCCTCGACTACCGGCGCACGCCGCCGTCGGCGGTCGCCGCGCGTGTGGACTCCGAAGCGCGGGCGCGCGGCGCCCGCGTCGGCGTCTGGGAGCTCGTGGGCTGCGCACCGGCGGATGCGTGGGCCGACGCGCCGGCGAACCTGCTCGCGCCGCCGTGCCTGCTCGCCGCCGCGTTGTTCGTCGCGCGCGGAGCCGCCGGCTGCTGAGGACGAGCTCGCCGCCGGCAACGGCCCCGCCGCGCCCGCCGGGCGCGAGCGACGGGGTGACACGTGGGCTTAGAATACGGCCGCGCATATCCGTGCACGCCGAGGTGCGAGCGATGCCCAAGGGACCGGCCGAGCCAATCCAGGCGCTACTGAAAGAGGGGCGGAGGTTTCCGCCGTCCAAGGCGTTCGTCAAGCGGGCTCAGGTCAAGCCCTCCATCTACAAGGACGCCCGCGATCCCGTGAAGTTCTGGGAGAAGCAGGCGAAGCAGCTCCGGTGGCTGAAGCCCTGGAAGAAGACGCTCGAGTGGAGGCTGCCGTACGCGAAGTGGTTCCTCGGCGGCACGCTCAACGTCTCCGACAACTGCCTCGACCGCCACGTCGAAGGCACGCGCAAGAACAAGGCGGCGATCATCTGGGAGGGCGAGCCCGGTGACAGCCGCGTGCTGACCTACCGCGATCTCTGGCGCGACGTGAACCAGTTCGCGGCGGCGCTCAAGCGCCAGGGCGTGAAGAAGGGCGACACGGTCACCATCTACATGCCGATGGTCCCGGAGGTCGCGGTCGCGATGCTCGCGTGCACGCGCATCGGCGCGCCGCACAGCGTGGTCTTCGGCGGCTTCTCCCCGGACTCGCTGCGCGACCGCATCCAGGACTGCAAGTCGCGCGTGGTGATCACCGCCGACGGCGGCTACCGCCGCGGCGGCACCGTGGCGCTCAAGAAGAACACCGACGACGCGCTGAAGGAGTGCCCGTTCGTCTCCACGGTCATCGTCTACAAGCGCACGGGCCAGCCGATCGAGTGGACCGACGGGCGCGACGTCTGGTGGAGCGACTTCGTCAAGGGCGCCGACCGCTACGTGAAGCCCGAGCCGATGGACGCGGAGGACATGCTGTACCTCCTCTACACGTCGGGCTCGACCGGCAAGCCCAAAGGCATCGTCCACACGACGGGGGGCTATCTCACCGGCGTGACGGCCACGCATCGCATGGTGTTCGACATTCGCGACGACGACGTGTACTGGTGCACCGCGGACGTCGGCTGGGTCACGGGCCACTCGTACGTCGTCTACGGCCCGCTCGCGAACGGCGCGACCACGCTCATGTACGAGGGCACGCCGGACCATCCCGACAAGGACCGGTTCTGGCGGGTCATCGAGAAGTACGGCGTCACGATCCTCTACACGGCGCCCACCGCCATCCGCACGTTCGTGCGCTGGGGCGACGAGTATCCGAACCGCTGCGACCTCTCGTCACTGCGCCTGCTCGGCACGGTGGGCGAGCCGATCAACCCGGAGGCGTGGGTCTGGTACTGGAAGGTCATCGGCAAGGGCACGTGCCCGGTGGTCGACACGTGGTGGCAGACCGAGACCGGCGCGATCATGATCACGCCGCTGCCGGGCGTCACGGTGGCGAAGCCCGGCTCCGCGACCGTGCCGTTCCCGGGCATCACCGCGCAGGTCGTGAACGACAAGGGCGAGCCGGCGCAGGCGGGCTATCTCGTCATCACGAAGCCGTGGCCGTCGATGCTGCGCGGCATCTACGGCGATCCCGAGCGCTTCGTGAAGCAGTACTGGAGTCAGCAGCCGGGCGTGTACTTCACGGGTGACGGCGCCAAGCGCGACAAGGACGGTTACCTCTGGCTGCTCGGCCGTATCGACGACGTGATGAACATCTCCGGCCACCGCGTGTCCACGATGGAGGTCGAATCGGCGCTGGTCGATCACCCCGCGGTCGCGGAAGCCGCGGTCATCGGCCGCTCGCACGACATCAAGGGCCAGGCGATCGCCGCGTTCGTCACCATCAAGGCCGGGATCCAGCCGAAGCCCGAGCTGAAGGACGAGCTCAAGGCGCACGTCGCGAAGAAGATCGGCGCGCTCGCGCGGCCCGACGACGTGATCTACGCGGCGGAGCTGCCGAAGACGCGCAGCGGCAAGATCATGCGGCGCCTGCTACGGGACGTCGCCGAGGGACGCGCCCTCGGCGACACCACCACGCTGGCCGACCCCGCGGTCGTGGCCGACCTCAAGCAGAAGTACGAAGACGAATGACATGGGGGCGCGTGACGCGCCCCCCAATCCCCCCACGCTGCGGCCGCGGAGTGAATCCGCGGCCTCCGCGAGTGCCGATCCTGCTACGCGATCCGGCGCGAGGCTGCCTCCGGGGCGATCTCGATCCGGTCCTCGATGTCGCAGTCGGGGCGCACGCGCAGACACTCGTCGCGCACGATGCGGAGCGCGGCGTCGCGCACGGTGGGCGACGGCGCCCGGCCCGTCACCTCGACGCGCGCGGTCTTGCCGTGGCCCGCGTGCACCGTCGGGGTGATGGCGAGCCCGAAGAAATCCGCCTCGCGCAGGAGGGCGTCGGACAGCTGCGACTGCAGGTGCACCGCCTCCGCCTCGCGCTTGCGGCGCGCATCCCAGATCTTCACGCCGATGCCGACGAGCAGCAGCATCGCGCCCATCAGGGCCAGCGCGATCAGCATGCCGCTGTTGTCGCCGGCCGCCGCCGGCGCGGGCGCCGGTGTGACCGACGGCGGTGTCATCTGCGCCGCCGCGTCGCGCACGAACGCCATCACCGCCGCAACCCCCGAAACCATGACGAATCGTTCCATGGCGCGTCCTCCTCGGGAGCCATGGGGGAGCAACGCGGGTGCCATTGGGGAAACGACGCCCGAGGCGTGAACGAAATACAATGGGTGCGTGAAACGCCTGTTGACGCTGCTGGCGATCGCCGCCATCGGACTCGTCCCCGGCGCCCTCCGGGGGGCGGACTCGGTGATCGGCGTCGTCGTGCGCGACGATGCGGGACGGCCCGTCGCCGATGCGGTGGTCTACGCCGCGACGAGCGGCACGGCGGCGCGCGGTGGGCGCGCGACGATGGATCAGGAGAACCAGGAGTTCGTGCCGCACGTGCTTCCGGTGGAAGTCGGCACGGCCGTCACGTTTCCCAACCGCGACGGCATCCGGCACCACGTGTACTCGTTCTCCCCGGCGAAGCGCTTCGAGCTCCCTCTCTATACCGGGACCCCCGCGGCGCCCGTCGTGTTCGACCAGGCGGGCGCGGTCGTGCTGGGCTGCAACATCCACGACTGGATGGTCGCGTACGTCTACGTCGCGCCGTCGCCGCACTTCGCGAAGACCGGGAGCGACGGTCGGGCGGCGCTCCGCGGCCTGCCCCCCGGCCCGCAGGAACTTCGGGTGTGGCACCCTCGGTTGCGCACGCCGGGCGAGGCGCCGGCCCAGCGTGTCACCCTCGGCGCCGATGCGCTCACGGTGGACTTCAAGGTCTCGTTGCGCCCCGAGCGCAAGCGCCCGCGGACGACTCCGCGCTACGAAAACCAGCAGGGCGGCTGAGCCCGGGGCGCCCATGAGCATGCTGCGTGGCCTGCAGGGCCGTATCCTCGGGTTCCTTGGGGCGCTCCTCGTCGTGCTCCAGGTCGCGGTGTTCTTCGTCGTCGACATGGTCAGCACGCGCGCGGCGCGCGCGCAGCTCGAACGCCAGCTCACGATGGACGCCGACATCTTCCGCGAGCTGCTCGCGCGGCGGACCGCTCAGCTCACCATCGGCGCCCGCGTGCTGTCCGGCGACTACGCGCTGAAGACCGTGGTCGCCACCGGGGACGACCCGACGATCAGGACCGCCTTGAACAGCATGCGCCTGCGCATCGGCGCCGACCGCATGCTCCTGGTGGACGACCAGGGCCGCGTCCGCGTCGACACGCGGGATGCGCCGGGATCCCCCCAGCCGTCGCCGTTCCCCCGGCTCGTCGCGCTCACCGAGGACCGCGACGTGGCGGCCGCCGTGGACGTCCTCGACGGCCTCCTCTATCAGTTCGTCGTCGTGCCGCTCCTTGCCCCGGACCCGGTCGCCTGGGTCGGGCTCGGTTTCGTGATCGACGACGACCTTGCGTCCGAGCTGCGCCGGTTGACGGCCGCGCACGTCACGTTCCTCGCCCCCCGGACCGGCGGCGGCTGGATCGCCGCGGCGTCGACGCTCTCGCAGGGCTCGCGCGACGCGCTCGCGCGCACGATCCCGCCGCGCCTGGACCAGGCGCCCACGTCGTTCGCGCTCGACCGCGAGGACTATCTCGTCCGGACGGTGCCGCTCGAGCAGGCGGACGGCCGGGTCGGCGTCGTGATCCAGGTCTCGCTCTCGGCGGCCCTCGAGCCCGCGGCCCAATTGCGCGTGACGTTGATGGCGGTGTTCGCCGGGGCCCTGCTGTTGTCCATCCTCGTCGGGGTCGTCATCGCGCGCATGGTGTCCAAGCCCGTCCGCGACGTCGTGCGCGCGGTGCGCACCGCCGCTACGGGCGACTACGCGCACCGTGTGCCCGTGCGCGGGGCGGACGAGCTGGGGGAGCTCGCGCGGGCCGTGAACCACATGGCCGCCACGCTCGCCGAGCGCGAGACCGCGCTGCGCCGGAGCGAGGAGCAGCTCGGCAACGCGCGCAAGATGGAGGCGGTGGGCCGCCTCGCCGGCGGCATCGCGCACGACTTCAACAACCTGCTCGTCGTGATCATGGGCCGCGCCGAGGCGATTCGTGACGCGCTGGCGCCGGACGATCCTCGGCGCGCGGACGTGCTCCTCGTCGAAGAGACCGCGGAGCGCGCCGCCGGGCTCGTCCGCCAGCTCCTCGCCTTCAGCCGGCGGCAGGTGCTGCGGACGCGCGTGCTCAGCCTGAACACCGTGATCGAGACGTTCGAGCCGATGCTGCGGCGGCTCACCGGCGAGCACGTCACGCTGAGCCTGCGGCTCGCGCCGGACGTCGTCCCCGTGCGGGCCGACGCCGGCCAGATCGAGCAGGTGCTGCTGAACCTCGTCATCAACGCCCGCGACGCGCTCCCGGACGGAGGCCGCGTGACGATCGAGACGGCGAACGGGCGGCTGCCCGCGACCGGCGCGCCGTGCGCCGTGCTCGCCGTGCGCGACACCGGCACCGGCATTCCGTCCGACATGCAGGAGCACATCTTCGAGCCGTTCTTCACCACGAAGGAGGTCGGCAAGGGCACGGGCCTCGGGCTCGCGACGGTGTACGGCATCGTCGCGCAGCACGGCGGTGAGATCATGGTCTTGAGCGCTCCGGGCTCCGGCAGCCACTTCTCGATCTACCTGCCGCAAGCGCCCGTGGCGCCGATCGAGCCGCTCGTGACGTCCGGGCCGGCGCCCGCGGACACGCGCGGCACGGAGACGGTGCTCGTCGTCGAGGACGAGGCGGAGGTGCGCCGGCTCATGGCCGCGGCGCTGCGGGCGCGCGGCTACACCGTGCTCGAGGCGGCGGACGGCGCGGCGGCCGTGGCACTGGCGACGCGGCAGCGCCGCGGGATCGACCTCGTGGTCGCGGACGTGGTGATGCCGACGATGGGCGGGCGCGAGATGCTCGCGCAGCTCCGGGCCAAGCTCGGCGACGTGCGCGTGCTGCTGGTCTCCGGGCACAGCCCGGAGCTGCTCGCGCGCTATCCGACCATGGCCGAGCCCGCCATCGGGTTCCTGCACAAGCCGTTCACCATGGAGACGCTCGCCCGCAAGGCGCGCGAGCTGCTGGATGGAGCGTGAGATGGCGCGACTGTTCGCCGTCCTCGGCGCCGTGGCGGCATTCACCGCGGTCGCGCTCGGCGCGTTCGCCGCGCACGGGCTCAAACCCCGCCTGCCCGCCGACCTCTTCGACGTGTTCGAGGTCGGCGCGCGCTATCACATGTACCACGCGCTCGCGCTCTTCGCGGTCGCGTGGACGGCCGCGCGCGCGCCCGGCGGTGCCGTCAACGCCGCGGGGTGGCTGTTCGTCGCGGGCATCGTGCTGTTCTCCGGCAGCCTGTACGCGCTGGCCGTGACCGGCGTCCGTCCCCTCGGCGCGATCACGCCGATCGGCGGGGCGTGCTTCCTCGCGGGGTGGATCGCGCTGGGCTGGGCTGCCTGGCACGCGAACTGAAACATCTCGACGCGGTGAAGACGCGGATCCACTGGCACCTCAACCGGGAGAAGCGCTACCCGTTCGGTGAGCGCTCGCCCGATCCGGAGTCGTTTGAGCCGATCGGCTTTCCGCCGCCGTGGCCGGACCGGCCGTGGATCTACGCCGTGATGGTCGCCTCCGCCAACGGCGTGGTTGCGTGGCAGCGCACGGGCCCGGACGACGATCCCGTGCGCGACGTGCTCGGCGGCGACGACACGCGGCCGGAGCGCATCGCGGACCGCCGCCACATGCGCCACCTGCGCTGCTACGGCGACGTCGCCATCGGCTCGCAGACGCTGCGCGACCAGCCGAACCTCGTGCAGACGCCGCAGGAGCCCGGCGAGCCGCCGGTGCCCGCGCTCTACGAGTTCCGCCGGCGCCACGGGCTGCCGCATCACCCGCGCGCGGTCGTCTACACGCTCCACGGCGGGCTCGACGTCGGCCTGCCGGTCTTCAACACGCCGGGCATGGACGTCATCGTCGTGGGCCCCACGTTCGCGGAGGCGACGCTGTCCGTGCGCGGCGCACGCGACAAAGGCGTCGACTTCATCGTCGAAGCCGTGCGCGAGCCGGCGGGGCTCCGCCGCGCGCACGAGCGCCTGTTCGCGGAGCGCGGCGTGCGCTACCTCGCGTGCGAGGGCGGCGAGACCGTGCTGCGGGCCTTGCACGCGGCCGGCATCCTCGACGAGGTCTTCGTCACGGTGACCGACGCGGTCATCGACGAGACGGCGCACGAGCGCGTGCTCAGGATCCTCGACTTCGAGGCGGAAGGCGCGACGCTGATGGCCGAGGGGCGGATCGACCCGGCCAGCGGCTACGCGTTCCGCCGCTGGCGCTTCAACGAGCGCTGAGCGCGGCTAAGGCGCGCGTCCCCCGAGGAGCTCGGCGACGCTCCTGACGAGATCGCGCGCGTCGAGCGGCTTGAGGCTGGTGAGATCGGCGCCCGCCGCGCGCGCGTCGTCGAGGACGTCCGGCGCGCCGGAGTCGTCGGCGCCGCGCGGTCCGCGCCACCCGGCCGAGACGGCCAGGATCCGGATGTCCCACTTCCCGCGGCGGATCTCGCGGATCAGCTCCACGCCGTCCATGCCGCGCATGAAGATGTCCGTGATCACGACCTGCGGCGTCCAGCCGCGAATGACCTTCAGCGCGGCGCCGCCGTCCTCGGCCTGGCGGACCTCGTAGCCCGCGTCGCGGAGGACGAGCTCCGTGAGGTCGCGCGTGTCGGCATGGTCGTCCACGACGAGGACGCGCGGGCCGCCGTCCGGCGGCGGCCCCGCCGCGCGCGGGCCGCCGTCGCGCACCAGGGCCCAGCCGTACGCGCGGAGCGACTCCTGGATCGACCATTGCCGCCGGTCGCCCGGCCGGTCGTGGGTGTGCTCGCGCCGGTCGGCGATGACGTCGAGGGCCCCGACCGCGTTGAAGCCCTCGGCGAAGCGCAGCAGGAGCTCGGGATGCTGCCGGGAGACGATCAGCAGCGCCATCGGACACCTCTAGGCGGACGCTGTGGGGGGCGGGGGGAGCGCCGCGGCGCTCCCCCCGCGTGCACGGGTGCTAGCCCTTCTCGACCATGTACAGCTTGGTCATCATGTCGAAGTAGATGTTGCCGTCCACGACCTGCTCGCCCTGCTTGTTCTTCTCGAAGCCGCGCACGGTCGGCTTGGCCGCGGCGTAGCGCGACACCCACGCGACGGGCACGTAGCCGACGTCCGTCTGCATGATCTCTTCGGCCTTCGCGTAGTGCTCCATGCGCTTCTTCGTGTCGCGCGTGTCGCGTCCCAGCTCGAGCTCCCTGTCGAAGGCGTCGTTCACCCACGCCTGGCGCCGGCCGGTGGTCTTCTTGCCGTAGAACGTGTCGAAGTACTCGTTGTGCGGGTCCGGGTAGTCCATGAACCAGCGGATCCACACGAACTGCAGCTCGTTCTTCCAGAGGCGCTCGCGGAACACCCGCTGCTCGAGCACCTCGAGATCGGTCTTCATGTTGATGCTCTCGAGGAGCACCGCCTGGACGGCCTCGGCCAGCGGCTTGGCGCCGAGCGCCTCGTCGCGCATCGACAGGGTGATCTTCGGCCAGTTCTTGCCGCCCTCGAACGGCGTGCCCTTCAGGTGCGCGAGCGCCGCCTTCGGGTCGAACTTCTGGATCGCGCGGATCTTCGGGGTGTCGATCGCGCCCGGGAAGCCCGGCGGGATCATCGAGTGCGCGGGGAACGCGAAGCCCTGCGAGACCTTCACGACGTTCTCGCGGTCGATCGCCTGCGACACCGCGCGGCGGACCTTCACGTTGTCGAACGGCGCCTTCGTCACCTGCGGGAGCAGGTACCACGTGCCCGGGAACGGATAGCGGAACACTTCCTTGCCGTTCGGGCCGCTCTGCAGGCGGCGCAGGTCGCCGGACTGCAGCGCGGTGAGCTGGATCTCGTTGTTCTCGTAGGGGAGCGCGCCCGAGGCGACGGGGATGATCGGGATGATCACCCGCTCCAGCGTGACGTCCTTGGCGCCGAAGAAGTGCGGGTTCTTCTTGAGCACCATCTCCTTGCCGCGGTCCCACTTCTCCAGCGTGAACGGACCGTTGCAGACGAGGTTGGCCGCTTCCGTCCACTTCTCCTTGTGCTTCTCGACGGACGGCTGGTGCGCGGGCAGCGCCGCGAGGTACGCGGCGAGCGCCGGGAAGTAGCCGCGCGGGCCTTCGAGCGTGACCTCGAGCACCCAGTCGCTCTTCGCCTTCACGCCGACCTCTTTCGGGTCGGTGATCTTCTTCTTGTTGAACGCCTCGCCGTTCTTGATGTCGTAGAGGAACGAGGCGTACGGCGCCGCCGTGGCGGGGTCGAGCTGGCGCTTGAACGACCACTCGAAGGAGTGGGCCGTGCACGCGGTGCCGTCCGACCACCGCGAGTCCTTGCGGATCTCGAACGTCCACACCGAGCCGTCCTTGTTGGACGTGACCTTGCTCGCGACGTACGGCACGGCCTGGAAGTCCGCGTTGAACTTCATGAGGCCGGCCCAGAGCGCGGGGACGCCGCTGCAGTACAGGTCCTTGTTGTAGTCGTGGCTGGAGGGGTCGCTCTGCCACCAGCCGCCGCCGCCGAGCCGGAGCGTCTGGTCCTTGGCGAGCTTCTCGCCCGGCGCGAGCTTCGGCGCGGCGGCGACGGGCGTCGCATTCCAGCCGGCGGCGCCCATCGCGGCGATACCCGCGGCGATCTGGAGGAACTGCCGGCGGCCGAGGCCGGCACCCGCCAGGCGCTGCTCGAGCAGCGCCATCTGCTGGTCGGTGATCGGGGGACGGTTCATGTGAGCCTCCTTGGTGAACGTCGGTTACTTCTGCTTGGGGTCGAGCGCGTCGCGGACACCGTCGCCGAAGAACGTGAACGCGAGCATGGTCACGGCGATGGCGATGGCAGGGAACACGCAGAGGTGCCAGTAGGAGCGGAGGTACTGCTGACCTTCTCCCACCATCTGGCCCCACGACGGAGTGGGTGGGTTGATGCCGACGCCGATGAACGAGAGCGCGGCTTCGGTGAAGATCGCCTCGGGAATGCCGAACGTCACGGCGACGACGATCGGGGTGAGCGCGTTCGGCAGCACGTGTTTGATCAGCACGCGGCCGAGGCCGGCGCCCATCGCGCGGGCGCCGTCGACGAACTCCTTCTCCTTGATCGCGAGGACCTGGGCCCGCGTCTGCCGCGCGATGCCGACCCACCCGGTCAGGCCGATCGCGATGAAGATGTTCATCAGGCCCGCGCCGAGCATCGACATGACGAGGATCACGAAGAGCAGCCGCGGGAAGGCGTACATCACGTCGATGAAGCGGCTCAGCAGCAGGTCCGTGCGGCCCCCGAAGAAGCCCGAGATCGCGCCGATCGGCACGCCGAGCGCGACCACGATGACCTGCGCGCCCAGCCCCACCAGCATGGAGACGCGGGCGCCGTAGATCATCCGCGAGAGCATGTCGCGGCCGATCTGGTCGGTCCCGAGCGGATAGTCGCGGGACGGCGGCTCGTTCAGCCGTCCGAAGTTGGTCTTCGTGTACGAGTAGGGCGCGATGAAGTCCGCGAAGATCGCCAGGAACGCCAGGATCATCACCACCACGAAGCCGACCATCGCCAGCTTGTTGCGGCGCAGCCGGCGGATGGCGTCCCGCATGAGGCTGCTGGAGCCGCTGCGGTGGTGGAGGGTGTCGACGGCGAGGGGAGCGGCGGCGGGGGTGACGGCGGCCAACGCTAGTACCGGATCCGCGGATCGAGGAAGCCGTACGCGAGGTCCACCACCAGGTTCATCACCGTCAGGAAGACGCCGTACGTGAGCACGACCGCCATGATCATCGGATAGTCGCGCCCGGTCATCGATTCCACGAAGAACTTTCCCATCCCCGGCACGCGGAAGATCGCCTCGACGAAGAAGGAGCCCGTGCCCACGGCCGCGAACATCGGGCCGAGGAGCGTCACGATCGGGATGAACGCGTTCTTCAGCGCGTGGCGGAAGATCACCGCGCGCTCGCCGAGGCCCTTGGCGCGCGCCGTGCGCGTGTAGTCCGCGCGGATGACCTCGAGCATGCTCGCGCGCGTGAAGCGCGCCACGATGCCCATCGGCCCGAGCGCCAGCGTGACCGTGGGCAGCACCCAGGTGCGCCACGAGCCCCAGCCGCCCGTCGGGAACAGCGGGATCATGAACGAGAACAGGATGATCATGAAGACCGCGAGCACGAAGTTCGGGATGGCGACGCCGACCGTGGCGAGGCTGACCGAGACGTAGTCCCACCCGCGGTTCTGGTACGTCGCGGCGAGGATCCCCAGCGTGAGGCCGCCCACCACCGCGAGCGCGAACGCCATCGTGCCGAGGAAGAGCGAGATCGGAAACGTGGAGGAGATGATCTCGGCCACGCTGCGGCTCTTGTAGATGAAGGAGTTGCCGAAGTCGCCGTGCAGCGCGTTCCAGAGGAAGATGCCGAACTGCTGGTAGAGCGGCTTGTCGAGCCCGTAGTGCGCGGCGAGGTTCTGCTGGGCTTCCGGCGACAGCGGGTTCGCGCCCTCCGCGACCGGATCGAGCGGACTCCCCGGGGTGGCGTGCATCACCAGGAAGGTCACCAGCGCCATGGCAAGGAGAGTCGGAACCAGCCAGAAAAGGCGCCGGATCGCGTAATGAAACATAGGGTTGGCGTACTATACACGACGCGACCGATGCAGAACGCACGCTCCGCCGGCTTCGCCGCCCTGGTCCTGGCCGTCATCGCGCTGTGGGCGGACGTCGCCGCCGCGCAGGTCCCGCGGCTGGTCGATCACGGCGGCCGGGTGCTCTCCGCCCCGCAGGTGTCCCCGATCTACGTGGGCGACTATTGGGCCACGCGCCCGGGCGCGGCGGACGCGCTGCACACGGATGCCTTCCTGCAGACGTGGCTCGCCGGCCCGAGCCTCAGCGACGTGCTCGCGCAGTACCGCGTCCCACGGGCCGCGTTCGCGAGCTCGGACCTCGTCACGGGCGCCGCGCCGGCCGTGTTCACCGAGGCGGACGCCGCCGCGCTCGTGCAGCAGGAGCGAGCCGCGGGGCGCGTGTTCACCGACGCCCAGGCCGTCTACGTCCTCTATCTGCCCCCGGGGACCGTGGCCACCTTCCTCGGCAACAGCTCCGACCGCAAGCTCGGCGGCTATCACAGCCGGTACCTCGACCCGGCCACGGGCCTCCCCGTGTACTTCGCGGTGGTCGTCTACAGCCTGGGCGCGAACGGTCTCGACCTCACGGGCGATCCGCAGCAGAACCTCTCGATCCTCTCGTCGCGCGTGCTGGCCGGCGCGTTCACCAACCCCGACGACGGCACGGCGCCGGCATGGTTCGATACGACCCACGGCGAGGTCGGCGACGTCGCGTTGTCCGTCAGCGCCGATGCAACGCTGCGCGACGTGTGGACGTTCCAGAACGGCTTCGCGGTCGCGCTGCTGTGGAGCAACAAGCTCGGCCGGCTCGATGCGGGCAGCGCGACGATCGGCGCCACCGCGACGGGCGAGCAGACGCTCGCGCTCACGCCCGCCACGCAGGAAGCGCTGCCGGGCACGACGGTGACGTTCACCGTCACCAACGCCGCGACATCGGTCGATTCGCTCGCGCTGACCGTGAGCGAGCTGCTCGCGGGGGTCACGGCGACCCTGAGCGCGACCACGCTCGCGCCGGGCGCCAGCGCGACCCTGACGGTCGCCGTCGCCGCCGACGTCGCCACCGGGCAGAGCGTCTCCGTGACCGTCCTCGGCGCGAACGCGCTCGGCATCTCGGAGGTCGCGAGCGCCACGCTGTCGATCGTCACGGCGCTGACCGCGGCCGCGCCCGCGCCCGCGGCGGCGGACTTCACGATCTCCGTCGCGACGGCGTCGCTCGACATGCCGCGCGGGACGGTCGCCACGTTCGCCGTCGTGACCGCGCCCGTGGGCGACGCCGGCGTGCCCCTGCGCGTGAAGGTCGTCGGCCTCAACCGCCGGCTGAAGGCGTACGTGTCGCGGACGCGCACGCTCGCCGGCGACACGATCGAGGTCACGATCATGGCCCACCGGAGCGCGCGCTCGCGGCCGTACGCGTTCTCGGTCCTCGTCGCCAGCAAGCAGAGCGAGCAGCTCGTCCCTGTCACGGTCGTCCTGAAGTAGGCATCGCGGTGAGCACCGAGAAGCTGACCACCATGGCGGACGCGATCGACCGCTTCGTGCCGAACGGGGCGTCGGTGTGCATGGGCGCCGCGCTCGAGGCGGCGATCCCCTTCGCCGCCGGCCACGAGATCATCCGCCAGCGCCGCACCGATCTGACGCTGATCGGGCCGATCTCCGACCTGCTGTTCGACCAGCTCATCGGCGCCGGCTGCGTCGCGCGGTTCGTCGGCGCGTGGGTCGGCAACGTGTCGTCCGGGCTCGGACACAACTACCGGCGCGCCGCGGAGCAGGGAATTCCGCGACCGATCGTCGTCGAGGACCACTCGAACTTCACGATCTCGCTCGCGCTGCTGGCCACGACGCTCGGCGCGCCGTACATCCCGACACGCTCGCTGCTCGGCACCGGGTTCCTCGACGTGAACCCCGCGTTCAAGCGCGCGACCGATCCGTGGACCGGCGATCCCGTCGTGCTGGTGCCGGCGATCCAGCCCGACGTCACGATCCTGCAGGTGCAGCGCGCGGACGTCTACGGCCGCTGCCATCTCTGGGGCACGCTCGGGATCTCGCGCGAAGCGGCGTACGCGGCGAAGCGGGTCATCGTCGTGGCGGAGGACATCCTGCCGACCGACCGCATCCTGAGCGACCCGAACCTGATCCTCGTGCCCGACGTGAAGGTCGCCGCGGTCGTGCACGAGCCGTTCGGCGCGCTGCCGTCGCCGCTGCAAGGCTGCTACGGCCGGCTGCACGAGCTCTTCGCCCGCTATCACGAGGCCTCACGCACGGTCGAAGGCTTCCAGCGCTGGCTCGACGAGTGGGTGCTCGGCGTCACGGACTGGAAGGGCTTCCTCGACAAGCTCGGCGGCGCCACCCTGAAGACGCTCACGCCGAAGCGCTCGCAGCTCTCCGAGCCGCTTGAGTACGGGGCGTAGCCGTGGAGTACACCGCGCGCGAGCTCATGGTGATCGCCGCCGCCCGCGAGATCCACGACGGCGACGTGGTCTTCGTCGGCATGCGGCTGCCGCTGCTCGCGTTCGCGCTCGCCAAGCGCACGCACGCGCCCGAGGCGCTCGGGCTCTTCGAGAACGGCATCGTCCGCGAGACGCCGTCGTCGGAGATGCTCTACACGATGTCCGACCCGCCCAACCTGCCGGGCGCCACGTGGTCGACGGGCACCGCGAACATCATGGGCATGCTCGCGCAGGGCCTGGTGGACCTCGGCTTCATCGGCGGCGCCGAGGTCGACAAGTACGGCAACCTCAACACCTCCTACATCGGCGAACCGCGCGCGCCGAAGGTGAAGCTGCCGGGCTCGGGCGGCGCGCCCGACATCGCGTGCTACGCGAAGCGCTTCGTGATCGTGATGCCGCAGGAGAAGCACCGCTTCGTCGAGAAGGTCGGCTTCGTGACGTCCACCGGCCACGGCGACGGCGGCGGCTGGCGCGCGCGCACCGGCCTGCCCGGCGGCGGCCCCGTCGCGCTCATCACGACGCTCGGCGTCTTCCGCTTCGACGCGGCGAGCGGCGAGGCGCACCTCGCGTCGTGGCATCCGGGGCAGAGCGCGGACACCGTTCGCGCGCAGACGGGCTGGGCGCTGCGCGTGGCGCCGGACGCCCGCGAGACCCCCACGCCGACCGCGCACGAGCTGTCCATCGTGCGCGAGTGCGATCCCCAGGGCTTTTGGACTCGATGAGCCTGGAAGTCCTCGAGTCCGTCCAGAAGCGTGTGCTGTGGCTCGCGTGCTGGATGGTCCACCACGCCAACAACGTGCGGCCGAATCCCGACGGCACGAAAGTCGGCGGGCACCAGGCGTCCTCCGCGTCGCTCGTGAGCGCGCTGACCGCGCTCTATTTCGGCG
>Ga0194131_10003005_pt1 | contig 27074 bp, 20 predicted proteins | sample TA2KigO120mmetaG_FD_148631 | JGI IMG/M metagenome (GOLD analysis project Ga0194131, IMG submission 148631) | Freshwater microbial communities from Lake Tanganyika, Tanzania - TA2015053 Kigoma Offshore 120m | ecosystem: Environmental > Aquatic > Freshwater > Lake | place: Tanzania: Lake... | reverse complement strand
GTACTTCAAATCAAAAACCGCATGCGCGCTCCGTCGGTACTCGGCCATCTTTCCATTTTGCAGTACCGTGGCTGAAAGCAGCCCGCCTGAAAGGCGGGGGGATTAGACCCGGCGCTGCGATACTAAACGATCGGGTTGGCCGCAAACGGCCCAAACGAAGTTGTGCTCCATAAGCTGGCAGGCGGCATGCTTGTACATCCTCCGAAACGCAGCCGCCGCCCACTCCGGTTCTGGCGCGTTGGTGATGGATACAAGCGCGCCGGCCGTCCTCCGAACACAATCCCCACAGTCCGAGGAGTTCCTCGAACAGCCCTCCGGGTAAAAGTCGAGATTTGTTTCGTTTGTCATTTTGTTGTGTATTACCGTTGTACAGCAAAGACCTTAAAGGACAGAGGACGATTAGGTGGTGTTTACAGTGGTATCGTGAGGGTGGTAGTTACCCGCAGTTGCGGGTAGTCATAATATTGATGGCAACCGGCGCGCGTTCGCGCTTACTATAAGGGAGAGACTTTGTGGCCTACAAACTGGTTGGCTTTTTCGTTGCGGTAAGTGCGGCCGTAGCGCAGGAAGCGGCGTTTCCGTTGACGGCGCGATTGCAGTCGCGCGTGCCGGTGGCGGGGATTGCGGCGGAGGCGTTCTACCTGCCGGGCAGCGCGGATGTGTCTTGTTTTGAGGCTACGGCTGCCGGCAGCCGATTCTTTTGCCTTTCCGACAGCGGAACGATACTCGAATGGTCGGCCACGAATCTCGTGCGTCAAGCGGCGTCGGGTTTTACGGGGCCGTTGCAAGCGAAGGCGGCCGAGGACGGATCGTTGTATGTGCTCGATATGGGGCGCGGGACGTTGTCGTTGGTGGCGCCGAACGGTACGGTGACGCGGCTGCTGGGGGCGGGATCGGACCGGATCCCCAAGGCGCAGATGGATCCGCGGAGCTTCGATCTTCCCTTCTTCGTTTTGACGCGCGACTTTTATACCAACTTCACGCAGCTTGGCATTGACGATCAAGGTAATTTGTACATCGTCGTGCTGCATGAAGAGGTATCGAACACGTCGCCGACACGACGGTCGTTTTGGATCTTCCGGTTGGAGAATAAGGGCGCGACGATGTCGCTCTACTACGACGGTTCGGCGGCGATGACGGGGAAAAGCGCTCTGCCGGAACTGACGTCGGTGACCATCGACGCGCAACGCACGATGTTTTTCGCGATGGACGGGCAGATTTCGCGGCTCACGGGAACGTCGAACTACGTTGAGTTCCGGGGCGGCCCGTTCCAACCGATGGTCAACAACCCGGCGAGGACGGTGGCGTTCGCGTCAAACGGCGATGTGCTGATTCAGTCCTTCAACGGGAACCTGTACCGGCTGGCGTTTGCTGAACTGCGAACCGACTTCCATCCGGTGGGTTTTTTGAACGGGCCTATTACGCGAGCCGGCTCGAGCGCGATCGGGTTCGACCTCAGCGAAAACCGCCTGTTGCGGTATGAACCGGATGCCACGAGAATTTACGCGGCGCGTGTGATCGGCCGGCTGCTGCGCAACATTCCGGTGCTGGGCAACAGTGCGTTCCGGCCGGCGTTCGACAGTCCGATCGGTGTATCCACGGACAACCAGAATCAGGTTTTTGTCACCGAGGCTGAAGACGGGTCGGTGTACCGGATCGCCAACAACGGCATGCTGTCACGGGTGACGCGAACCATTTTCAATCCGGACAGCACAACGCCATACCGTTTTACGAGCGATACCATCGCGCTCGACCAGATGCCGTATCCGGTTGTCGCCACGGCAAATGACATCAGCGGGCGGTTATACATGTTCGACCGCGACTGCAATTTTTATATTCAGCAATCACCGACGACGGCGCGGCGAGCGGCGCGATTGAGCATCGACAAGGGCTGCGCGCAGGCCTCGATGGTTATTGATCCGTCGGGCCGCGTTATGATCGGCGCGCACGCGCAGGGCGAGATTCATTCGGCGAACGGAGACCCGCTTGGCGGCGATTACACATTTACGCGCATTTACTCGGGCGGTGTTTTGCAGTCGATTTCCCAAATGCAGTCGGGCGAGTTGCTGGTATTGGAAGGACGCGAATCGACGACGTGGACGCTGCGGCGTCTTAATCCAACAACGCGAGCCGCCGTGACGTTCCGGTTGGACGAGGCGTTGCGGAACAACACGAATATCCGGTTGTCTTCGGCGGCGGTGGATGCAGCCGGGCGCATACTGGCGGTTTCGTGTTGCACGACAGGCGCTTCGAGCGAGGCCGGGCGGCGATTCCTGGTTTCGTTGCAGATCGGACCGGGCGATGTGTTGAGCGGCGAGGCGCGGCCGATCGTATTTTTCGACGAGCCGGCGCAGAGTCCGTCGGCGGTGTTTTCGCATCTACGGGGAGCGCTGCTCCGAACCAATCTGAACCGGATCTACATGTTGGAGGCGCCCGCGTTTCGGTCGAACTCAGCGATTTCGGTCATCAATCGGGTTACCTGGACCTACGATCCGGATGCGGGCGTACAAGAGTTCGCGACACCGGTGACCCCAGTGTATGGCCCCACCGGTTTTCGGACCCGGATGACGTGCGATCGAGGATTTGAGCGATGGGTACGCCTGGGACCGGCGGCGGCGGTGGCGCCGACGCAATTGCGCCTGGCGCTCGACACCACCAACGCTCCGTCGCGCGCGGCAAGCTGCCGGATCGAATTGCTGGCTACCGATACGACGCGGGTAATGGCGACGACCACGTTCGACCTGGTTCCCGATCCGGTGAAGCTGGCGGCGATACCGCCGTTGAGCATGCTCGGCCAGATGCAGCCGTTCAGCATCGATCCGGCTGTTGCAACAACAGCAAAGCAGATCCGGTTGTTAAACACCTCGCAGGAGAGGGTGACGGTGAACCTGACCGGGACCGTGCCGGAAGGGGTGGTTGTCACGCCCGCGACGCTTACGCTCGATCCGAAGCAGAGCGGCGATTTTACGATTACGCTCACACCGGCGTTGTTACCCAGGCAAGTGTATCGTTTGCCTTTGCGGGCGGTGTGTACGCCATGCGGAGGAGACGGCGTCGGCATCGATTTTGGATTTCAGATCAGCGGGAGGACGACGTCGCTCGACATTTCGGCCGAAGCGGTGTTGCTGGATGCGGCGGCGTTGCGGGCGCGCGGCGTCACGCGTGTCGCGGCGGCGGCGCTTGTTATCAACGGGATCGAGGAAGCCGACATCGCGAGTTCGATCGACTTCGGCCAGGCGGCGCCGTGGTTTACTCTCGAAAAGACGAGCTCCGCGCGCGGAGAAGATGGCTCCCTAGCGGTGGAATACGCGGTTGTGCCGACTCGAACGGGATTGCCAACGCGACCGGCGAGTAATGTCGTCACATTCGCGAGCCGGAGCGTGCCGGGCGTGTCACGCCGTTTCCTGACGGTGTTTTACTTCCCGGAGGGTTTCGCGGCGCAGAGGTTGTGTGAGTCGGGCATTGCGGGAGCGTCGGTAAATCTGGCGACAGCGCGAGCGGCGACGGTTCGGGTGCCGATCTTTAGCCGCGCGACGGCGCCGATGGCCTACAGCACCTACATGCTGGGCAACGAGGCCGGCGTGGTGACGGTACCTTCCATGCAGGGCGTGGTTGGCGTTGGAGCGGCGGAGATCGAACTTGAAGTAACGCGCGGAGGCGCGGCGACAGGCGCGTCGGAGACCAAGGATGTCGTGATTTTGTTCGCCAACGGCGAGAAGCTGGTGATCACGGTGAATGCAGTGACGTCGACCCAAGTCAGCGGGGCGGCGAAGGGCCGGCGCGAGATCGGATCGTGCGCCAACACGCGGCTGCTGTTGACGCCGCGCGAACCGGGCCTGCCGTTCTCGGTGGTGCGCAATGTCGGACTGCGATTCAGGGTGGAGTTGAAGGACGAATGCAACCAGCTTGTGAACGCGAGCGACAAGGCGCAATTGCGGTTTGCGGTGGAGCCGGCCAACGGAACGGCCACGGTGACGTCGACGGGTAACGGCGTGTGGGATATTTTCTGGCGGCCGGAGAGGGTACAGGAGAACGTCGTAGCGAAATTGGTGGCTGTGCGCGCCGTCAGCGAACGCGAGATCTACGCGGGAACACTGACGTTGAACGGCCGGGTAGCGGATTCGCAAGTACCGAGCCTGCGATCGTTCAGCGTGCGCGACGCGATCAGCTTCGAGGAGAAGACGATCACGGCGCCCGGAGCGTTTATCAGCATCTTTGGAGAGAATCTGGCGCAGTCGGAACGGCTCGGATTCGACACGCCGGGAACGTTCCCGACCGATCTGGCCGGAGTGCAGGTGCAGTTCAACGGCAAACCGGCGCCGCTGCTTTACGTTTCGCCGGGACAAGTGAATTTGCAGGTGCCCTACGATTTGCAGTTCACCGAGTATCGGATGGTGATCCGCAGGGGCGATCTCGTTTCCGCGCCGTCTTCATTGAGCGTGGGCAGCGCATCGCCCGCGGTGGCGACGCTGGATGGCTCGGGCAAGGGACAGGGGCAGATTTACCGGATCGCGCCTGAAGTCGACGCTGGTTTCGCAACAGCGGCCAACGCAGTGCGGCCCGGAGAGTCGATTCTGGTCGTCGCGACGGGGCTGGGTCCGACTAATCCGCTGGTGGACGAAGGGAAAGCCGTGTCGGCGGAGTCGCGGTTTGGCACGACGGGCGATGTCCGGGTGCGGATCGGCAATACGCTCGCGACCGACGTGGCGGCTTGGCTAATGCCGGGGCAGATTGGCATTTACTTCGTGTCGGCGGTTGTGCCGGCGGAGGCGCCAACAGGCGATGCCGTGCCTGTGGTTGTAAGCGCGAACGGCGTGGAGAGCCAGGTGGTGACGATCGCGGTGCAGGCCGCGGTTACGCCAAGCGCGCGTCGCGTCCGCTAACCTGCGGCAGTGCGACCAGCGCAAACCACAACCGGCAGAGTTGGCCGAAGGTGTTGAACAGGGACTTGGGGCGGAAGAACTGGCTGCGACCGTGCAGGCGCGGGTAATGATGCACGCCGACCTCTTCGACCAGGCAGGAGCACAGCTCGATCTTCTTGACGAGTTCGACGCAGATCGTTCCGCTGGTGGAGCGGAGCGAGATCTCTTCGAGAAGGTGGCGGCGGGCGAGACGGAAGTCGCAATCGATATCGCGAAGATGGATGCCGAAGATGAAGCGCGCGAAGCGGTTGTAGAGCCAGCCGATTGCGACTCGATGCCAAGGATCGTTGCGGTTCAATTTGTATCCGTTGACGAGTCCGGTGTTGGGGCCGAGATGAGCGACGAGTTCGGCGAGTTCGGTGGGGTCGTACTGGCCGTCGCCGTCGGTGTAGAAGACGAGGTCTTTCGTGGCGGCTTCGAAACCGCTGCGGAGGGCGCCGCCGTAGCCCCGATTGGCTTCGTGCGTGACGGCCTTGAAACGGCCCGGGAATTCCAGTTCAAGTTCGGCAAGAACGGCGGCGGTGTTATCCCAACTGCCATCGTTGACGGCGATGACTTCGTAGTCTTCGGTGAGCGAAGGCAGGAAAGCCATGGTACGGCGGACGAGATCGCCGATGGTCTGCCCATCGTTGTAGGCAGGGAAAAACACGCTGATGCTTTCGCGAATCATAGTCCGTTACGTTTCGTTCATCGTTGCATATGGAGGGACGTCTTGACAAGTCCAGCAGGTACTGTATTCGGGTGCGGCGTGTGACAATCCAATAAGGGATGAGTGCGGAACGGATCCGGCTGCAACAAGCCGAAAAGCAGGAACGCCATTGGCGGCGCTGGGGCACGTATCTCTCCGAGCGTGCGTGGGGAACGGTGCGCGAGGACTATTCGCCGCACGGCAGCGCATGGGACTATTTTCCGTTTGAGCACGCGCATCTGCGGCCGTATCGATGGAGCGAGGACGGGCTGCTTGGGTGGTGCGACAATCATCAACGGTTGTGCTTTTCGATCGCGCTGTGGAATGGCCGCGATCCGATATTGAAAGAGCGGTTGTACGGATTGACGGGGCCGCAGGGGAATCATTCCGAGGACGTCAAAGAGCTCTATTACTATCTGGACGCGACGCCGACGCATTCCTATTGCAAGGGTCTGTACAAGTATCCGCAGGGGGCGTTTCCGTATTCGCAGTTGTTGGATGTTTCGTGCGCGCGGTCGCGGCGTGACCGGGAGTTTGAGTTGATGGACAGCGGCGTTTTCGATCGCGACCGCTATTTCGATGTTGCGGTGGAGTATGCAAAGAACGACGCCGATGATACGGTAATCCGCCTGACCGCGGTCAATCGAGGGCCGGAGACGGCGCCGTTATGGATGCTGCCGACGTTGTGGTTTCGCAACACGTGGACGTGGGGCCGATCGGAAGAGACGCCGCCGGTATTGACGGCCGAGGGAGAGTCGAGAATTTTAGCGACGCATGCGTCGCTGGGAGCCTATTCGCTCGAGTGCCCAGGAACTTCGAAGCTACTGTTCACCGAGAATGAGGGGAACGCGGAGAAGTTGTGGGGGTTGCCGAATCGGGGCTTCGTGAAAGACGCGTTTCACCGGTATGTGATCCAGAACGAGGAAGCGGCGGTAAATCCGTCGTTGCGCGGCACGAAGGCGGCGGCGCTGTATCGATGGGAGTTGGGCGCAGGAGAGTCGAGATCCGTGACGTTGCGGCTTGCGCCGGCGGGTGCGGCAGTCATCGACGCGGAAGCGGTGATTCCGGCGCGCATCGCAGAGGCGAATGAGTTCTACGACGACCTGCCTAGCGTGCCTTTATCGGCCGACGGCGCGGGCGTGTGCCGACAAGCGTATGCGGGTCTGTTGTGGACGAAGCAGTATTTTCATTACGTCATCGACGAGTGGCTGCAGGGAGATCCGTCGTCGCCTCCGCCACCGGCGGCGCGGCGGCGCGGGCGCAACGCGGATTGGGAGCATCTGCACAACGAAGACGTCATCTCGATGCCGGACAAGTGGGAGTATCCTTGGTACGCGGCGTGGGATTTGGCGTTTCACATGATCCCGATGGCGGCGATCGATTCCGATTTCGCCAAGCGGCAGTTGGCGCTGTTTTTGCGCGAGTGGTACATGCATCCGAACGGGCAGATTCCGGCATATGAGTGGGCGCTGGGCGATGTGAATCCACCGGTGCATGCGTGGGCTTGCTGGCGTGTCTTTCAGATCGATCGGCGGCGCGCGGGGCGGCCGGACTACGATTTTCTCGAACGCTGCTTTCACAAACTGCTGATGAACTTTACGTGGTGGGTGAATCGGAAAGACGCGCTGGGCAACAACGTGTTCGAGGGCGGATTCCTGGGGTTGGATAATATCGGGCTGTTCGACCGCTCCGCGCCGCTGCCGACCGGAGGGTTCATCGAACAAAGCGACGGCACCAGCTGGATGGCGATGTATTCGCTGAACATGCTGACGATCGCGCTTGAGTTAGCGCAGCGGAATCGAACGTACGAAGACATCGCGTCGAAGTTCTTCGAGCACTTCCTCTATATCGCCAGCGCGATGAACGGCACGGGGCACGAGTCGCTGTGGGACGACGAAGACGGGTTCTACTACGACATGCTGCGGCTGCCGAGCGGCGAGGCGCTGCGGATGAAAGTGCGGTCGATGGTCGGCATCATTCCGCTATTCGCGATGGAGACGATCGAGCCGGCGGTGATCGAGAAGCTGCCCGGATTCCGGCGGCGCATGCAGTGGTTTTTGAAGAACCGACCCGACTTGTGCCGCAATCTGGCTTCGATGACCGAACGCGGCGTGGGCGAGCGGCGGATGTTGTCGCTGGTGGGGCCGGACCGGCTGCGGCGGATCCTGGAACGGGTGTTGCGCGAAGACGAGTTTTTGGCGCCGCATGGCGTGCGGGCGTTGTCACGGTATCATCGCGAGCATCCGTACTCGTTGCTAGTCGAAGAGAATCGACATGAGGTGCGGTATGAGCCGGCGGAGTCGAGCACGGGGTTGTTCGGCGGGAACTCGAATTGGCGCGGGCCGATCTGGTTTCCGGTGAATTTCCTACTGATCGAATCGCTACAGCGGTTTCATCACTATTTGGGCGACGGCTTTACGGTGGAGTATCCGGCGGGGAGCGGCGAGCAGATGAATCTGTGGGAAGTTGCGGCGAAGTTGTCTCAGCGGCTGTCGGCTCTGTTCGTACGCGGCGCCGACGGAACGCGGCCGTCGTTAGGGCCGCATCCGAAGTTTCAAAACGATCCTCATTTCCGGGACTATCATCTCTTCTACGAGTACTTCCACGGCGACACTGGCGAGGGGTTGGGCGCGAGTCATCAGACCGGCTGGACGGCGCTGGTGGCGAAACTGCTGGCGCAGAACGGGGAGTAGTTAACGTATTATGCCGAGGGCGGGCAACAGGAAGCTGAGCGCGGTGATGAGCGCGGTGGCGGCGATGCGCAGCGGGCCAATCGTTTCGTGCGTGACGGCGAGGCCGACCGATTCATCCCAGTTGGTGATGCCGCGCGCGCTGAGCCGCTTGTAGGACTTGTACATCATGATGAGGCCGATGAGCGGGATCGCGCCGCACATGCCCTTGAGCACGACCTGCACGGCGCGGTTGAGGCTGGTGGCGAAGTTCATGCGTGGCGTGACGGACACGCGCAGCAGCCACTTGCCGGGCGTTGTTCCGGTGGCGGTCATGCTAATCGCTTCAAGAGGGATCCAGACGATGAAGCCGGTCCACATGACGGCGAAGTCGCTCCAGCTTGTGAGCGGGATGCCGAGAAGAGGAGCTGTGCGTTCGAAGATGAGCGCGGCGACGGTGGAGTCAACGCCGCGCGCCCAGAAGCGGACCCAGGGGCGCGGTGGACTGGAAGGCATAAGAGTTGATCTTACTTGATCGATGTCACCGAACGCCGGCTGGCTGCGCTTAATTGGTCATGAAGACACTACTCTTTTCTCTCTTACTCGCGGCCTCGTGCATAGCGCAGACGCCGCGCGGAACAATTATTGCGTATGGCGGAGACAAAGCGCCGAATGGGTGGCTGCTGTGCGACGGGAGCATTCAGAACACGTCGCAATATCCCGGGCTGGCGGCTGTTCTTGGCAACAAGTTCGGCACACCGGGCGCGGGAAAATTCAGGCTGCCCGATTTGCGCGGGCGGGTCATCGTTGGAGCCGGCGCCGGCGAAACGCTGACTCCGCGTCCGGCCGGTTCGGTTTTTGGAGCGGAGAAGATCCTGCTCGGCCCCGACATGATTCCGGCTCACAAGCATCTTGTCGACATCAAGAGCGGCGATAATGTCGACCGCGGCAGGTGCTGCGTCAGCAACCCGAACAATGGAGATTATGGCGGAGGACAACATGTGCACAAACATGAAGTGAAGGGCATTACGGGCGGGGCGACCGACTGGGGCGGAGCGAATCAACACGTGCCAACGGTGCAGCCGTCGGCGGCGATTCACTACATCATCAAGATCTAGCGCCGGCTACCATTCGACAGGCTTGCCGGGTTCGAGTGTGAGTACCTTGGCGCTGGTGAGCGCGGCGAGTTCGGCTGGCGTTCCCGTTAATGGCGGGAACGTACCGTAATGCATGGGAATAACTGTCTCGACGCCGAGCAGTCGTGTGGCGATGGCGGCGCCGCGCGGGTTCATCGTGAAGAGATCGCCGATGGGCAGAAAGGCCAGCGAGGGTTTGTGCAGTTCGGCGATGAAGGCCATTTCGCTGAAGACATCGGTGTCGCCGGCGAAGTAAGCGTTGCGGCCGTCGTCGAAGTGGAGGACATAGCCGGCGGGCTCGCCGCCGTAGATCATCTTGCCGTCGTCGTCGGTGATGCCGCTCGAATGCAGCGCGTGGGTCATTGTGATCTTCAGCGAGCCGGCCTGCGCGGCGCCGCCTTTGTTCATGCCGTTGCAGTTGTCGACGCCCTTTGAACCGAGCCACGTACAAATCTCGTAGTTGGCGTAGATTCGCGGCTTGAATTGCGCGGCAAGCGAACTCACATTTCCGATGTGATCGAAGTGGCCGTGCGTGACGAGGATGGTGTCGACGCGGTCGATTCGATAGCCCGTGGGGAACTTCGGATTGCCGTCGATCCAGGGATCAATGATAACGACTTCGCCGTTGGCGAGCCGCAGGGAAAACGTCGTGTGGCCAAGCCACGTGATCTGCACCATGACTACAATCTTACTTCTCAAAATCGAAGAAGGCGCGTCCGGTGGGTTGCAACGCGCCGGTGAGCGTCTTGGCGAACGACGTTTCGGAGACGGGCACGGTTGAGTACGTCGTCAACGCGAGAGCGGCTTGCGGGAAGGCGCGAACGAGGAAGGGATTGCCGAGCGCGCCGATGACAACGGGTTTGCCGGCGGCCAGGAGGCGTTCGATCAGCGGTTGATATGCCACGTTCAATTTGCCGGTTCCGCCGAAGCCGAGGAACGCGGCGATAGTGATCGACTCGCAGCCATTCTCGATGTTGTCGAAGGACGGCATTTGCGGGTCGAGAACGATGGTGCGGACCGAGGGTGCTTTGGCTTTCAAGTCATCGGTGAGTTGCGCGCCCTGGCCGTTGCCGCGGCGTTCGGCGAGAGCGAAGACACACGTGGATTTTTCGTTCTTGAGCGGCAGCTTTGTTCGATCGCCACGGAGCACGGCGACGGCCCGATCGGCGACCGATTGGGCGTGGGCCTGCGCGGCTTCGTCATCGATAACTTCGTCGAGGGCTTCGGTGTTGACGAAGCGCGAGCGGTGCAGTCCGGCGAGGACCTTCGCGGTGAGGATTTTTCGCACGCTGGTATCGATACGGGCCATGGTGAGGCGCTTGGCGGTGATTGCCTTGGCGATGGCTTCGACGGCCTCGACGGGATTGCGCGGCATGAGCAGCACGTCGACGCCGGCTTCGAGGGCGCGTACCGAGGATTCGGCGCTACCGTACTCACGCGCGAGGCCTTCCATGTCCATGGCGTCGGTGGTGATGAGTCCGGCGAAGCCGAGTTGTTTGCGGAGTACGTCGCCGATGACGACCTTCGAAATGGTCGACGGCACGCTGCTCGCGTCGAGTTTCGGCAGCGAGATGTGCGCGGTCATGACGGAGTCAACGCCGGCTTTGATGGCGTCGGCGAACGGAGGGAACTCGACGAGGTCGAGGCGCGCGCGATCGTTGCTGATGACAGGCATGCCGAGGTGGCTGTCGGCGTCGGTGTCGCCGTGGCCGGGGAAATGCTTGACGGTGACGAGCGAACGGGGCTTGACGGCCTGCGCGCCGGCGATGAAGGCGCGGACGTGATCGCCGACCAGCTTTGGCTCTGGGCCAAAGGAGCGGATGCCGATGATGGGATTGTCGGGGTTGTTGTTGACGTCGGCATCGGGCGCGAAGACCCATTGGAAACCGAGAGCCCGGGCTTCGCGGACGGTGAGGCGGCCGAGTTCCTTAGTGAGGGCGGGGTCGTTGGCCGCGCCGTAGGCCATGGCGTGCGGATAAGCGACGGTGCCGTCGAAACGCATGGACACGCTTCGCTCGAAATCGCCTCCGACGATGAGCGGAAGGCGCGACAATTTTTGCAAGCGATTGATGAAGCCGGCGGTTTCGTGCGGCTGCGCTTTAACGACGCCTCCGCGCCGAACACGGTTGACGACGATGATTCCGCCAACGCGCGTTTGGCTAATCCAACCGACGATGTTGCGCCACTCGCGACTGCGGGCGCCGCCGGTCGAGCCGTGCGTGCGCACGACGATCAACTGCGCGATGCGTTGCCGCGGCGTGAGCGTCTTCATCCAGCGATCGACGACGGCTTTTTCCGCGGCGGTTTGGGCAAAGGCCGAGACCGCGAACAGGAGACCGCAGATCGCCGCGCGCAAGATCAGCCTCCCGTAGATTTCCGTCGCGAGGCAGGGCGTTTGGCTGCGCTGGCCGGTTTCTTTGCCGCGGCGCGGCGCGTCAAGCGCTGCACGGCGCGGATCAACATGTTCACTTCGTTCGAACTCTTGGCGAGGACGACGTCGGCCTGCGTGGTCTCTTCGGTGAGGCCGAGCGCATCCACGAAGCCGGAGATGAGGACGATACGCGTATCCAAGTTCATCAGGCGGATCGAGGCGATGAGGTCGACGCCAGTCATGCCTGGAAGTTTATAGTCAGTGACGACAAGGGGGAAAGGTTCGGCCTTGAATTTCTCGAGCGCCGATTCCGCGGAGACTGCGGTAGTGATCGCGAAACCCAACTCGGCTAGTACCGAAGTCCGGGCGGCGAGTCCGCCGGGATGGTCATCAACAAGCAGCAACCGCGTAGGCGCCGCTTTCGTTCTTTCAGGGGACGTTGTCATTGCAAAAGGGTCAAGGGAACTCAGCGAAGGTAACAGTTCCATCACAGACGTGTCAACACATTTCTAACGGCTTCATTCGCCGTGAGATCGAGTGCTTGACTTTTTCGTTATTCTACTTCCTTCGGCGCATTGTAGCCTTGCTTGGCCACAACCGTGTACTTCATCGGCTTGCCCTTCTCGTCGACGATGCGAAGAGGCTCGTTGGTCGCGGGGTTGACAAGCTGCACGGTGATCTTCCGGTACTTCCCGTCCTTCGCTCTGTTCGAGGGCTGGTAAGTCAGTGAGTACTGGTTCCGAAGCGCTTGATGAATACCGCGGAAGATGTTGGGGAACTCGCCGAAGAAACGCGGGAAGAAGGACTGGCCGCCCGACTCACGAGCGAAGACGCGCATTTGATTGTCGGCTTGCAGAAAGTCAAGACGTTGAATGCCGCCCATGAAGCCGCGCGCATCCAACCATTCGCGCAACGCCTGCATGATTCCGATCGAGTAGATCGGCACGCCGGCCTGTTGAATCTTTTTGCGCGTCTGATCGAAGGTCAATTTACTGAAGGTGTCGACGCCGCTGGCGATGAGGACGATGGCTTTGCGGCCTTCGATTTCGGACATGCGATCAGCGGTATCGGTGATGGCGTCGTAGAGGTTCGACTCCGAGTAAGCGGCGATGCGAAGGCGCTGCATGCCTTCAAGGGCTTTTCGTTTGTCAGTTGAAAAGTCGGAAAGAATTTCGGGACGAAGGTCGTAGGCGACGACGGCTACGTAGTCTTCCGGCTTCAAAGTTTCGAGGAAACCGTAGGACGCCTGCAGCGTTTCATACCAGCCGCTGGACCAATACTGTTGATAGAGATTCGAGAACTCGATGACGAGGCAGACGGTCATCGGCGCTTCTCCCATATTGAAGCCGGCCATCTGCTGCGGCACGCCATCTTCGAGCACACGGAAGTTGCCGCGCGGGATGTTGGGAATAAAGCGTCCGTTTTTGTCGAGCACGGCGACATCGACGGTCACTGTGGTGACGTCGCTCTTAAACGTCGGCACGCCGGCGGGAATCTCCTCGCCCGTTTTCTTCTTGAACTTCGACTCGACCTTGTCGCCTTGCTTTTCTTCCGGTGTTTCCGGAGCGCCCTTTTTTCGGGGGCGCGCGACGGTTTCGGTGTTCTTCGGAAGCGGCCCTTGCCACGCCCAAGTGACGGCGAAACTCGCGACGAAAGCGGCGCCTAGCGCCAGAGCAATCAGTTTACGTTTACTCATGAGAATCCTGACCAGCGCCTCTATTTCAACACAATTGAGACGTGTGCATCAGAACAGAAGTTTCATACCCAGCTGCATGTGGCGCGGCGCACCAGCCGAATTGATGCGGCCGAATGTGCCGGAACCGAAGACGGAATCGGGCAGGTCGAAGTTGGCTCGGTTGAACGCGTTGAAGGCTTCCATGCGCACTTGCAGCGACATCGACTCGCTGAGCCGCGTGTTCTTGACCAACGAAAGGTTGACAACGGCGAGGCCGGGGCCGTCTAGGATGTTGCGGCCGGAATTACCAAACGTGCCAAAGGGATGAAGCGCGAAGGCGCCGGTGTCGAACCAGCGATCGACGGAACGCGAATCGAGCGCGCCGTCGCGGAGGCGCAGCGGACGGTCGTTAGCGCCGAAGCCGTAGCTGGTGCGGCCGGTGTTGGAACGGTCGAGGTCGCTCAACAACGACACGGTGAAAGGACGGCCGGTCTGGAAGGTCCACACGCCGTTGGTCTGCCAGCCGCCGAACCAGCGGTTCTTGGCAAAGGGAAGATCGTAGACGTAGGCGAGCGACATCCGCTGGCGCACATCGTAGCTGGAGCGGCCGCGTTCGAGAGAGGCGTTGTTGGAGTCCATCGGGAAGTTGGGATCGGCGCCAGAGGAGAAGAAGTTCGAGGAATCATCGATCGACTTGCCCAGGGTGTAGGAACCGAGGAAGGTCAGACCTCGCTGCATGCGCTGTTCGAAGCGCGCTTGCATCGAGTGGTAGATCGAGTTCGAGCGGGACTCGATGTAGGTGATGTCGCCCCAACGCGGATCGGGGCGCAAATTCAACCGAGCGGCGCTGGCGCCGGGCTGGTTGCCATCGCGGCCGCCCATGAGTTTGGTCCCTTTCGTACCGACGCAACCGAGTTCGAAGACGCGGCCGCGGCCGAGCGACTGCTGCGCGTTGAAACTCCAATGTTGGATGTAGGAGGTGCGGAAGTCGCGTTGATAGGTGACGGCGGAGTCGGGGATGGGGATCGGGAAATCGGCAGGGTAAGGATTGTGGAGGAAGAGCAGGTAGCGCTCGCCGATGAAGAAGGTGTTGAGCTTGAAGTACGGACGATTGAAGTAGATGCCTTCGACGGGCGCGGTGGGCGATTGATCGTAATAGAAGCCATAGCCGGCGCGAATGACGGTGTTCTGTCCGAAAGGCGTGAGGGCCAGTCCGATGCGGGGCGCGAAGTTGTTTTTATCGGCGAGGTAGGCGCCGCGAGAAATTCCGTTCGAACCGAGACGACGCAGCGAACGCGTGGATTGATCGAAGATCGTGGCGCGGTTTTCGGCGTCGTAGGGGGGCTGGTTGAATTCGTAGCGAAGACCGAGTGTGAGTGTGGCGTTCGGCGCGAGCTTCCATTGCTCCTGCGCAAAGAAGTTGTAGCTCTTGGCGCGCATGTGCTGGTAGTTGTCGACGTTCGAAACCGAGGTCACCGTCGGCACGCCTTGGAGCGCTTCGGCGAGGCCGTTGCCGGTGAAGCCGGTGAAGCTGATGAGACCGCGAACGAGCACGTCGCGGAAGGCGTTCTGCTGGTGCGCGCGCATGTCGAAGCCGAAACGGGTGAGATGGCGGCCGTGGGTCCAAGTAATGTGATCGAGGAATTGATAGGTGTTCGCGGCGCCGAATTGCGGGTTGTTGTATTCGTCGCCGATGGAGCCGAAGCCGGCGATGGAGATGAAAGCGAGGCCATGGTCACGCGGGTTAGTGGACACTTCGGGAAGTCCGATCTGGCGGTTGAGGCTCTTGCCTTGGTTTTCGTGGGCGACGCCGAAGGCGACACGAGTGAAACCGGCGCGGAATTCGTTCAGCAGCGTGGGCTTGAAGGCGTGGGTCTCGGCGATCATCAGGTTTTGCGCGCGGCGGTCGATGTTGTTGCCGAAGCCGGGCACTTGCGCGAAGTTCGTCCCGGCGAAGGGTTCGTAGGCATCGCGATCGCCGAAGCTGTAGCGCGCGGCGAGATCGGAGTTGCGCGAGATCTGGTGATCGACGCGGACGTCGAAGGAGTGATTGCGATCGCGGAGGTCGGGCGCGGCGGAGAAGTTGCGCACGCCGTCGGCGATGTTCGGTTGCGGATAGTAACCGGCAAGGCCGCGGCCGATGGGATGCACGCGCGTTGCTGGAATGATGTTGCCGGGAAACGGCATTTGCGCGAAGAGGTCGATGGGCGGGGTGCGGGGATCGCTGCGCGAGAAGTTGCCGTCGCGTTCGAGCGCGGTTGGCACGCGTGTGGTGCGAGTAACGCTTTCGTCGGCGCGTCGGCCTTCGTAGTCGGCGAAGAAGAAGGTACGGTTCTTGACGACGGGTCCGCCGATAGCGCCTCCGAACTGATTGCGGCGATACTTCGGATCGGAACCGGCGGGCGCGAAAAAGTTGCGGGAGTCCATCGATTGATCGCGGAAGAATTCGTAGACCGTGCCGTGCACGTTGTTCGTGCCGCTCTTCATCACAACGTTCACCTGACCGCCGGCATTGCGCGCGAAGGAGGCGTCGTAGTTGCCAGTGAGAACTTCGAACTCACGGATGGCGTCGACGGGCGGCGTGACGGCGACTCCGTTCAATTTCGGATCGGCGTTGTAGACGCCGTCGAGCAGGAAACCGTTCGAGTCTTCGCGAGCGCCGTTCGAGTGGAAAGTGAACTCGCCACGGGCCGTGCCGGCGGCGCCTTGCGCGGTAGCGGCGGCACCGGGTGCGAGCAGCGCGAGTTCAAACGAATTGCGGCCGTCGAGCGGCAGTTGCGTGACGTGCTGGTTGTCGATTACGACGCCGAGCGCGACCGTTTCGGTCTTCAGTAGTTCGGTCGAGCCGCGGACTTCGACGGTTTCGGTGCCGTCACCCGGTTGCAGGAGGATTTCGGTGCGTTGTTCCTGGTTGACGGCGATGACAAATTCCTGGGCGATCTTGCGGAAGCCGGGACCGTCGACGACGAGGCGAAATTCGCCGGGCGGAAGGGCGCTAAATACGAACGCGCCGTTGGCGTCGGTCGAAGCGCGGCGTTCCTTGCCGGTGGCCTTCTCAACGAGGGTCATTTGCGCCTCGCGAACCACGGCGCGCGATCCGTCGCGAACGGTGACGCCGATCGTCCCGCGCAAGGTCTGCGCGTGGATTCCCAAAGCAGTCATCAACAGCATAAGAATGGAAGAACGGAATTTCACTCGAAAGGTCTCCTGCAATTGCCCCGAAACGTAACTACTACTATAGCGAGACGGCGTAGCTTCCTGACACTTTTGGGGCAGGCCGCATTGGCGGGCGATTGGCCGCAGCATCTTGGTCCGGCTCGCAACGGACTGTACGCGGACAAGGATTTCGCGTGGGCTGCCGGAGGGCTTCGAACGATGTGGCAGCGCGATGTGGGCGCGGGTTTCGCGGCGCCGTCGGTGGTTGGAGGGCGGTTGTATTTGTTTCACCGCAGCGGCGGAAAGGAGGTCGTCGAAGCGATCGATTCGAAGAGCGGGAAGACGGCATGGTCGAGCGAGTATGTGACCAACTACCGCGACGATTTTGGATTCGACGATGGCCCGCGCGCGGCGCCGACGGTCTTTAATGGCACGATCTTTACGCATGGCGCGGCGGGGACGTTGACGGCGACGTCGCTCGATGGGAAGCGGCTCTGGCATCGCGACACGATGAAAGACTTTGGAGCGCCGAAGGGATATTTTGGCGCGGCGTGTTCACCGGTTGTGTTCGAGGGGAAGGTGCTGTTGGGCGTCGGGGGCTCGGGCAGCGGAGTCGTTGCGTTCGACGCGGGTTCCGGCAAGAACGTGTGGCAGGCGCTGGACGATGAAGCGGGCTATTCGTCACCGGTCGTAGCGCCGTTGAACGGTCACCCGCGCGCGATATTTTTCACACGCACGGGACTGGTTGTATTGGATCCATCGAATGGAAAAGTAATGGCGCAGATGCGATGGCGATCGCGCAGCGCGGCATCGGTGAATGCGGCGACGCCGATCGTCAGCGGCAATCAGATCTTTCTGACATCGAGCTACGGAACGGGCGCGGTGCTGCTCGATATGAGTTCGGGCCAGCCGAAGTCCATCTGGCAGAACGACGATTCGATGTCGTGCCACTACGGCACGCCGGTGCTCAAGGACGGTTTCTTGTATGGCTATCACGGGCGGCAGGAGACGGGCGCGGAGTTGCGCTGCGTGGAATGGAAGACAGGAAAGGTGAAATGGGCGAACGACAAGTTCGGCGCGGGGAGTATCGTGCTGATTGGCAACCGGATTTTGATGGTGCGTGAGCAGGGGCAGGTGGTTTTGGCCGAAGCGAATCCGGCGGGATTTAAGGGTATGGCTTTGCACAAGGCGTTTGAAGCGACGGTGCGGGCGTACCCTGCGGTGTCGGGAGGATCGCTGTTTATCCGGAGTGAGAAGCGGTTGGTATGCCTAGCGCCGTGAAGTAGCTGAGCATTTTGTGATCCTCGAAGATTTCGGGGGCTTCCAGGCCGCCGGGCGATTTCGCGCGAGCGGTTTTGTTGAGGGTGTCATCGAAGCGGTGAAGGAACTCTGTCATGGGTGAAGAGATCAGCCCGCCCAGGACATCGCCGATCTGCCCAATCACCTCGACACCGCCGCTCGCCGTTTCCGCGAGGCTATCGATGCGGTCTTCGATGAGCAGCAGCACAAGTTCGAACGCCCCCGGCACGACAACATCGCGTCCGGTGATCAAGCGAACGGCATCTTCGGCAGTTTCCACTCGGTTTGGGAAGGCCATGTTACTGCCCCCGACGCGAACGGCGCCGCCACAGTGACGATACCCTTGGGTAAATGCGGGAACACGGGGCACGACGTCCTTGTCGTCGATCACGCGCAGGTAACGATCCCCGAATTTCTGCTGACACTCAGCGGCGGCGACTTCGTCGACGGCGCGCGGTTGACCGAAGGTTACCAATTTTGAAACGCCGGCGCCGATTCGGCGCGCCGACAACAACGCAAGAGCCCCGCCTAGGCTATGCCCGGTAACCAGTACTTGGCGTGCGCCGGAGTCGGCGAGCAACTTCTTTATCGACAGGTCCCACGACTTCTCCGCGGCGTCGCCGAAACCCGCGTGGACGCCGTCTTTCCTGCCGACGCGCGTGTTGGTGAGCCAGTTCCGCTGGCTCGCCGATCCGCGAAAGGCGAGGACTACCATCTCCTGGTTCGAGGCGACAAAACCACGCGTGTCGCTCTGAGGTTCATGAAAGGATTCGGAACGGAGACCTTTGCCTGCGGCCCAGGCGGCAATCGCTTCCGGCGTGTCATAGGCGGCGTGGGAAGCGGTGGCAAGGAGTTTAACGTCGGAATCGATTGAGAGCATAACCTAATCAGCATAGGCGCAGTCTGTTGCTGAAAGGGGACAATTGTCAGAATGCTACTTCGATTACTCTGCTTCGTTCCGGCGTTTTTTGCGCAGGACATCGCGTTCGTAACGATGACGCCGAACGGCACGCCCAAGGTTCACGAAGGCGCGGCGCGGGCACGGCGACGGCTGGCGCCGTGTTCGACGTTCAAGATTCCGAACGCGGCGATCGGACTGGAAAGCGGTGTTATTCCCAGTCCTTCGCACGTCTTGCAGTACGACGAGAAGAAGCACAAGTCGCAGGCGTTCTGGCCGGCGGAGTGGTCGCGCGATCAGGACTTGAAGAGCGCGTTTCGCGTTTCGGCGGTTTGGTATTTCCGCGAGATTGCGACGCGCGTGGGACAGGGCACGATGTCGAACTTTCTCGGGCGCTTTCAGTACGGTAACAAAGACACGTCGGGATGGAACGATCCGTTTTGGATCGGCAGCACGCTGCGCATCTCTCCGGTCGAGCAGGTTGAGTTTCTCGACAAGTTTTTCCGGAATGAGTTTGGGCTGTCGCCGAAGACGGTGGCGGCGCTGGAAGACTTCATGCGGCAGTTGGAGAAGGACGGGCGTGTTCTTCACTACAAGACGGGCGCATGCACGGATCGCGATGCGGGGCCGGAAGTGTGGCTGGTGGGATTTGTGCAGAACGGCGAGGAACGGACGTACTTCGCGATGAGCGCGGGCTCGACGACATTCGACGACATCTTTTCGAAGCGGGTGTCGTTCGCGCGCGAGCGGTTGGCGAAGCTGGGCTATTTCCCGCCGAGTAGTTCGGTGATGCGCTCGTTCCAAACGATCCCGAGGCCGGGTTCCGCGGGCAGGTCGTAGTGGCCGTCGTTAATCATGAGCTTGGCCGCAAGGAAAGCGTTGGCGGTGTCCACGACGTTGGGGTTGTACTCGCAGAGATTGCACTGATCGCACGCGGCAGCGAAGTGGAGCGCGGCGGCGAGCTGCGGGCCCATGGCGATGCTCACGTGCGGGACGATTTCTTTGTTGAACTCACGGGCGATGGCCATGCTCTCAGTAATGCCGGAGCGGCCGAGGTCGGGCTGCAACACGCCGGCGATATTGGCAAACGGCATGAGCTCGGCACGGGTGCGATAGCTCTCGCCGATGGCGATGGGCGTCTCGATCGAGCGCGACAGAGCGGCGTGGCCATCAATGTCTTCGGGATACAGCGGGCATTCGAGCCAGCGGGCGTTGCGGGCGTCGAGTTCGCGCGCCATGCTTTCGGCTTCCGCTGCCGGCAAGTGCCACAGCGCGTCGACGGCGAAGCGCATTTGGGACGGCAATGCGTCGGCTACTTGCAGTAGCGCGGTCCAGTCGGTTTCGTAGTAGAGCTTGATGAGATCAAAGCCCGCATCGGCGTGCGTCTTGGCGAGATGGGTTCCGCTAAGGTAGGCACGGAGGCGGGTCTTGGGAGATGTTGACAGTAACGCCGACACGGGCTTGCCGGCAAGTTTGCCAGCGAGGTCCCAAAGAGCGATGTCGACACCGCTGATGGCATCGAGCATGAAGCCGCCGGTTTGTCCGCGCACGCGCATGGTAGCGTACATGCGCGACCAGAGTTCCTCGATGCGCGCGACGGAGCCGTCGAACTGTTCGTTCACAACGGCCGGGCGAAGGAGGTGTTCGGCGATGGTGCATGCGACTTCGGGCGCGAGCGGGGCCTGGGCTTCCCCCCATCCATCGAGCCCGTTTTCGAGACGGACGCGAATCAGCGCAGTCTCGAAGCAGGTGGAATAGAGCACTGGATAAGCCGTCGACCAGCGGTAGCGGCCTTCACCGGCGAGAGTGGTCGGAGAGCCTGCTGTGCCCTTGGCCGCGGCCAGATCGCGAGGGAGGCAGATGGGAAATGCGTCTAGAGATGTGATCCGCATATACAATAGGAGGTTTGCATGAAACTACGGCGTCTGACTCGCAAACGCGCAACCGATGAAGTGTACGAGTCCCTTCGCGAGGCCATCCTTACGCGCTATTTCAGGCCTGGGGAGCGGCTGCAGGTGGATGAAATTGCCGACAAGCTCGGCGTCAGCTTGACGCCGGTCCGGCACGCGGTACAGCAGTTGGCCAATGAGGGACTGATCGAAATCAAGCCGCGCAGTGGCACGTTCGTCGCGACGCTGTCGATCGAAGATATCGAGGCGACGTTCGAGGTGCGCATCGCGCTGGAGTGCCTTGCGGCGGAAAAAGCGATCGAGCGCATTAAGCCGAATGAACTCGCTCGTATTGAAGATCTGATCGAGGCTCTCGCTCAGCCGGTAACGAACGAAGAAGCGCTGCGAAAACACGAAAAGGCCAACAGCGAGTTGCATCAACTGCTGATCAACGCGGCGGGCAACAAGCGGCTTGCCGAGATTTACAACGGGTTGAATGCGCACCTTACGATCGCGCGCATCCACGCGGCCGAACGCAATGAATCCAGGAATACGGAGTTTGGCAAACGCTTCGAAATCGAGCAGGCCGAACACGAAGAGATCGTCGCGGCGCTGCGCGCACGCGATGTCGCCCGCATGCAGACGGCGCTGCGCGCGCATATCTCGCGGGCGAAGTCGACGTTGATGAATGCCTGGCAGCAGCAAGGTTAGATGGCCTTTCGCACGTAGCGGTGGGTGATCAAGTACGCGATCGGGTGCAGCAGGCCCATGATGAAGAAGATCGCGTCGTAGCCGAACCATTGCACAATGTAGCCGGTGGCCCACGTGAACAGTGTGCCGCCTAGTCCGTTGCCGAAGGCCAGCACACCGGAAGCGCGGCCGATCATCGGTTTGGGGAATATGTCGTTGGTTAGCGTCGATTGATTCGCTTTCCACGCCATATGCGCGAAGGTGATGACCGACATCAACGCCAGCGCTGCGTTCGCGGAGACATGATTAACCAGCATCGAAAGCGGCATCAGCATTGCGAATGGCAACATGCACAGGCGGCGCGCGTGGAGCACTTCCCTTCCTCGCGCGATCATGCGGCCGCTCAGCCAGCCGCCGAAAAGCGCGCCGATATCGGCGGTCAAATACGGCAGCCATGTGATCGCGGCCATCTCCAACATCGTGAAGCCGCGCTTCTCCACCATGTACTTTGGCAGCCAGAAGAGATAGAACCACCAGACGGGATCGGAGAGAAAACGCGAGACCATCAGGCCCCAGGTTTGCGGGTAGCGGAACAGTTCGGCGAAGGGAATGGCAGGGCGCTGTTCTTCGGCGGCCGCTGTGGTCTCCGGCACTCGGTAGATCCAAAGCCAGAACACAAGCCACACGAGGCCGAGCGCGCCGGTCAACACAAACGCGAGGCGCCAACCGTATTCGAGGTTGATCCACGTAATCAAAGGCACGGCGATGACAGCGCCGACGGTTCCGCCGGCTTGAATCAAACCGTTGACGAAGGCGCGTTCCTTGGCGGGGTACCACTCCGACACCACTTTGAACGCGGCCATGTAGTTGCCCGATTCGCCCATGCCCAACAAGAACCGCAACGCGCCGAGCGACCACACGCCTTGCGCCAGCGCATGCACGATATTCGCAATCGACCACCATGCCATGAACAGCGCCAGCGAGATGCGCGTTCCAAGACGGTCGACCAAGAAACCCGAGCCGACGTACATGACGGTGTATGCCGCGAGGAACGCGGTGAGGATGTTGGAATACTCGATCTGCGACAGTCCGAGTGTTTTCGTAAGTTCCGGCGCGAGGACTGAAAGCGTCTGGCGGTCGACGTAGTTGATTACCGTCGAGAGGAAAAGAAGCGCGGCGATCCACCAACGCAAATGGGGCATCGGCTAATTATTTCTCAGCGAGCGAACGAAGGTGGTTTAATTCGGCGACGCTCTCCGGTTCAAGCGACGCGGTCGGGTGCCGCACGCGCGCCGACGCGATGATTCCGGCGTGGACGAGCGAGTGCTTCTGCGCGGAGACGCCGAGGCCAGGCTGCAACTGAAAACGAAGCACCGGAAGAATGCGCATGAACAACCGCCAAGCGTCGTCAATCGAACCGCTTTCGAGCAGGTTCCAGATCTTGACAAGATCAAGTGTACGATCGCTGCCCGGCATTTGGCCGCGCGCGCCGCGGAGGTGCTCTTCGATGAAGAACTGGCAGTTGAGGCCGCCGAAGAGAGTGAGAGAGTCGCCGGCGAGTTTCTTGAGCGCGGTGATTTTCGGGGCAGTCGGCGGCGCCTCGACTTTGACGTAGCGGACGTTTTCGATCTCGCGCGCCATTCGGGCTAAGAGCGGCGCGGGCATGGCGACGGTGGTCATCAACGGTGCGTCCTGCACCATGATCGGAATCTTGACAGCCTTGGAAATTGCGTCGAAGTAGTGCATCAGGCCGTCGCCGTCGGTTTTAAGGAAGTAGGGCGGCAGGACCATCAAACAATCGGCGCCGAGGTCTTCCATCTCTTTTGAAAGCGCAACGGCGGCGTCGGTACCGGTGTGCCCCGACGATGCGACGAGCGGCACGCGGCCATTTACGCGCTTGGCAATTTGTTTCATCAGCGCGATGCGCTCTTCCGATGAAAGGGTGTAGCCTTCGCTGGCATTGCCGAACAGTCCGAGACCGTGCGCGCCTTCCGCGAGCAGGAAATCGATCAGCGTTTCCTGGCTGTTAAAGTCGACGGCACCGTTGTCGTGAAACGGCGTATTGGCGATGGGGTATACCCCTTCAAGAAGTTTTGGCACGGGCAATCTGAAATATTATACTCCAGATCTCGGTTACAGGTTGACGTTGAGAACCTCGTCGAAGATACCGTCGGGAAGGCCGATGCCGCTGACTTTTAAGCGGTGCAGCATTTTTGGCGCTTCGCCGCTCCAGCGGAAACGGCCTTGTACTTTGCCTTCGGAGTTGACGCCGACGCGCTCGAAGAAGAAGACGTCCCGCACTTCGATGTGATCTTCCTTGATGCCAATCACCTCGGAGATGTTGATGATTTTGCGCGAGCCGTCTTGCAGGCGGCTGACCTGCACCACCATCTTTATGGCGCTGGCGAGTTGCTGCAAAATAACGCGCGTCGGAATTTGCAGGTCGGCCATGAGGATCATGGCTTCCAGACGAGAGAAGGCATCGCGCGGTGTATTGGCGTGGATCGTGGTCATGGACCCTTCGACGCCGGTGTTCATCGCCTGCAACATGTCGAGCGCCTCGGCGCCGCGGCACTCGCCGACGACGATGCGGTCGGGGCGCATGCGGAGGGCGGTGCGAACGAGCATGCGCTGGTTGATGCCGCCTTCCTTGGTCAGATTGGCGGGACGCGTTTCGAACTTCACGACGTGACGCTGCTGGAGTTGCAGTTCTGCGGTGTCCTCAATTGTGATGATGCGCTCTTCGCCGGGGATGAATCGCGACAGCGCATTGAGCGTCGTCGTCTTGCCGGAGCCGGTTCCGCCGGAGATGAGGATTGTCGTCTTGGCCTGGACACATGCGGCGAGAAACTGGAGCATCGACGGCATGATGGTGCGATTGGCGAGCATCTCTTCGCTGGTGATGACGTGACGGCCGAAGCGGCGGATGGAAAGCGAAGGGCCGTCGAGAGCGAGAGGCGGGATGATGGCGTTAACGCGTGAGCCGTCCTGCAAGCGCGCGTCGACGATGGGTTGCGCTTCGTCGACGCGGCGGCCGACCTGCGCGACGATTTTTTCGATGATGTGCAGCAGGTGGCCGTTGTCGCGGAAACGCACGGGCGTCAACTGCAACCGGCCCATGCGTTCGATGTAGACCTTGTTGTAGGAGTTGACGAGGATATCGGAGATCGACGGTTCTTTGAGAAGGGGCTCCAGCGGGCCAAGGCCCAACACCTCGTCGAGCACTTCTTCAACGATCTTGTTCTGCTCGGCCGTTGTCATCGGCACGCGTTCGTCGTCGAGCAGCCGTTCAACGACACGGCCGATTTCGGAACGCACGCGTTCTTTCGGGATCGACGAAACTCGGTCGAGATCAAGTACACCGATCAGCTTTTTGTGAATCTCCGACTTCAATTCGAAGTAGCGATCGGTGTTGCGCGCAAAACCGCCTGCCGTGGCTGGGTGACGCGGCCCGTGCGTTTCTTGATCCGGAGCGGAGCGCTTGGCGGCGGGCCGGGCCGACCTGGTCACCGTTTGGTTGTTCTTTGCCGCGAGCAACTGAGCGAGAGATGGCCTCGGGGCGGGCGACTGTTCGGGCGTGTTGGAGTCGGTAGACACGTGTGGCTATTGAGTAAGAACCCAAGGTAGCATGAGAAGTTGCCTACCCGCCGCCAGTTTGTGTCCGCGTTCGCCGTTGCCCAAGGGCGAAGGCGGCCGAATGTTTTGTTCATTCTGTGCGATCAGTGGCAAAGGTTCGTGATGCCGGGCGCGGGCGACAGAGACCTCGCTGCGCCGCACATCGCACGATTGACGAAGCAGTCTGTCGAGTTTACTCGCGCGTATGTTTCCAATCCGGTGTGTTCACCGTCACGCGCCGCGCTGCAGACGGGGCGTTACGGCACGGCTGTCGGCATGCCGTGGAACAACAAGTTAATGGACACGGGGGCGTCGTGCATCGCGGATCGATTCTCCGCTGCCGGGTACAAGACGGGCTACATCGGCAAGTGGCATTTGGACGGCGAACCAAAGCCGGGGTTCGTACCGAAAGAGCGGCGGCGGGGTTATCAGTATTGGGCGGCGTTTAATCGCGGGCACGCTTACTATGCGTCGACCTACTTCGGGGATTCCGAAACACCAATCGCGCGCGGCGGTTTTGAGCCCGACTATCAGACTTCGCTGGCCGTCGATTTCATTCAGCGGCACGCGGGCGATCCGTTTTTTCTGTTCGCTTCTTTCGGACCGCCGCACACACCGCGCCGCGCGCCGGACAAACACGCCGCGCTGTACCAACCGGCGGGGTTCTCGCTGCGCGACAATGTTCCGTACAAGTATCAGCCGGAAGCGCGGAAGCAGCGAGTGGGTTATTACGGGCTTTGCTCGGCGCTAGACGATTGCGTGGGCCGGCTGCTGGCGGCGCTCGATGAACGAAGGCTGAGCGAGGACACGATTGTCGTCTTCACGGCGGATCACGGCGACATGCTGGGTTCGCACGGATTGGAGTTCAAAAGCGTCTGGTATGAAGAGTCGGCGGGCGTACCGTTGTTGATTCGCTGGCCTCGGCGAATCAAGCCGGGCGCGAAGCAGGACTGGCTGTTCAATAACATCGACATGGCGCCGACCTTGGCGGGGCTTTGCGGTATTGATCCGCCCGCGGAGGCGCACGGCGAAGATCGATCGGCCCTGGTGCTGCGTGGTGAAGGGGAACGGCCGGAGTCGATTTACGTGCAGGGGAGAATGGGCACGAACGGCGAATGGCGGATGATTATTCGCGGCTGGGATAAGCTTGTTGTCGACCGCGAACGCAAGCCGATTCACCTGTACAATCTCGCACAGGATCCGCTCGAGCTGAACGATCTGATCAACGATCGAGGAAGCGTCCGGAAGCAGGAAGAACTCGTCGCGCTGATGCGGCGATGGATTTTGAAAACGGGCGATCGCGTGCCGTATCCCGGCCGCGCGCCACAGGAAGAACAATAAATGAAAATCGATGTAATCGCACACATTCAAGCCCGGCCGGAGACGGAGGCGGAAGTTCGAGAAGTTCTCGAAGGCTACGTGGGGCCGACGCGGCTCGAAGATGGATGCATTCGTTATGACCTGTTCCAGGACATCAGCGACTCGACCAAATTCACCTTCATCGAAGAGTGGACCAGCCAGGAGGCGCTGCAGAAACACTCCCAGTCGGCGCACATCACCGCCGGTAAGGCGCGGATCGGAGACAAGCTGGCCCAACCGACTTGGGTGCAGGTGGCGGTACGGATTCTCTAGGGCAGCGTGAGAACAATTTCGCGCGGGCTGCGCTAGAGAGGGCATGACACGACTTCTCACCTCCGTCTCCCTTGCCGCTGGGATTTCCGCCGCTGCTTGTTCACAGCCGTTCTCGTCGCCGATGCGCGATGCGGAGAACCCGGCGCGGCATTCCTTGTCGGCCACCTGTAGCTTCACCTACAATCCCGGCGACGCCGCGTTTAAGAATTGTATTTTGGGCTCGTTGCCTGAAGTTCCAGCCGGGAAAAGCTTCGTGATCCAAACCGTGCTCGGCCGGTGCGAGTCGTCCGACCTGACTGCCCGGTTTCTAGAGCAAAACCTGACATAATATAAGCGCTCTGGAAAATACGGCGGCGAAAAGAGATGGCGCGACCATACTCGGATGATCTGCGTTCGAAGTTTGTAGCGGCCTACGAGGGTGGGAAGGTGGGGCT
>Ga0194131_10002998_pt1 | contig 27148 bp, 23 predicted proteins | sample TA2KigO120mmetaG_FD_148631 | JGI IMG/M metagenome (GOLD analysis project Ga0194131, IMG submission 148631) | Freshwater microbial communities from Lake Tanganyika, Tanzania - TA2015053 Kigoma Offshore 120m | ecosystem: Environmental > Aquatic > Freshwater > Lake | place: Tanzania: Lake... | reverse complement strand
CAGCGACGCGCAGACTGCCTGGTCGAGGCCGGCCGCGCCGAGAGCCGCCGACATGTGCTTCAGCCATGCGCTCCGCTCGGCCTGACTAATGCGAAAGCGCGCGTGCGACTCGCGCAGGCTCAACCACCAGCGCTTCTGCGTCTGCTCTTCGTCCCCGCCCAGGAACTGAATCAGGAACGCAGCAAACTCCTCAGTCGCGCACCGGAGGCTCTTGCCTGGGAAAAGCGGACGGAGAACCGGGTCCTTGCCAACACGCGAGTAGAAGCCGGCCGACAGCCGATAGCAGCCTGCCTCGCCGCCGATTGCCTCCAACAGCCTGTCACCATCGGGTCCATGAGGCGGAGCGGATTCATCGTATTGGTCCATACTCGAAGATTACGCCAATTACTTCCGCTTCAGCATCGACGCGCCTTCCACCTCAACCACTGCAATCTCCACCGGACCTCCGATCATCCGCTCGCAGAATCCACCGTCCTGAGTCCGCTTGTACAGTTCGGTGATCGTACGCAGCGTCTCTTCCCGTGTCGCCACCGCCGGCGGCTCGCTCGGACGGATCCGCATGCACAGAGTCTGTCCCTGCGCCAACGGCCGTGAAACATCGGCCGGACGGACGGATGGCGCCTGGAGCAGATGCAGCCAGCCACCACTCTCGTGCGCCAGCTCATCGAACTGGAGATGGATCTGATAGAGCGCGTCAGCCCGGGCGAACAGGATGGTTGCCAAGTCCCGCGATCCCAGCTTCTTTGACAGCGGCAGGATGACCCGGCGGTCCCTCAGGTATGTGCGCCAGAACTCCGCGAGTGGACGCTGCATCCGATCCGCGAGCCACTCCACCTGATCGGCCGCCGGCGCTTCGGGCATCTCGCGCGACGCCATTTCAAGCTCAGTGGATAGATCGAGGGCGCCCTTCGCTGCCTTGCCGTCCGGATCGTAGGCACTCGCATTCAGGATCCGCGCACCGGAGATCGCACAAACGGCACTCTTGCCGCACAAGAACAGCTTTCGCGCGCCGTCGCGGTTCGACGGATCCTCACCGTTCCGCGAATCCGCCGATACGTACACGCCATGGCTCGTCGGCAGAACCAGGATGAGAGTCTGCGCGAGCTGCAGCAGGGTACTCATCCACGCAACTTGCGAATCTGCTCAGTGAGCTCCGGCACGAACTCGAAAAGGTCCGCGGCAACGCCATAGTCGGCGATTTCGAAGATCGGAGCGTTCGGATCCTTATTGATCGCCACGACGCATTTCGACCCCTTCATCCCGACCAGGTGCTGAATCGCCCCGGAGATCCCAACCGCGAAGTAAACCTTAGGCGACACCGTCTGCCCGGAGCTTCCCACCTGCCGCTCCATCGGCAGCCAGCCGGCATCGCAGATCGGCCTGGACGCGGCGAGCTCGGCCCCCAGCGCCTCCGCCAGATCCTGTACCAGGGCGATGTTTTCCTGCTCCTTGATGCCCCGTCCCACCGACACGATCAACTCCGCCGCGGTCAGGTCGACCGCACGCTGGGCTTCACGGAACGGATCCTGAGGCGCGGCCCGGATCATCGACGCGTCGAGTTCCGGAGTGAACGCCTCGACAGCCGCGGTCCCCGCCTGTACCTGATCGGCGCGGCAGGCGCCCGCCTGGATCGACGCGAAGTGCGGCCCCGGGCCTACGGCGCGATAATCGGCGTTCAATTTTCCCTGGAAGAGCTGGCGTGTGAACACGAGCCCCTGGTCGTCGCGCCGGATCCGGACCACGTCGCTCACCAGCGTGCGCCCCAGCCGGGCCGCGAGCTTGGGAGCGAAATCGCGAACCTGGTAGGTATGCGGCAGCAGCACGAGGTCCGGCTGCTCACGGCGGATCAATTCGGCGAGCGCCGCTATGTATCCGTCAGCCGTGTAGGCGGTGAGCAACTGGTGGGACACTGCCCAGGCGCGGTCCAGCCGTTTTCCAGCGAGGTCCGCGGCCAGAGTGTTCACGTTCGCGCCTCCGGCCACCGCCGCCCATACTGGTCCGTCCATCTGCTGCGCCGCGGCAAGCGCTTCCCAGGACATCCGGTGCCAGCCGCCGTATATCTGTTCGAGGATGACGAGAGTGCTCACAGCACGCGCACCTCGTGGCGAAGCGCTTCCACCAGCGCCGCTGCCTGGTCACGAACGGAGCCTTCAATCATGCGCGTCTGCTTGGTCCGCTGAGGCATGAACACCCGCTCCAGCCGGACCGACGGTTCCACCGCTACACCCAGCCCGGACGCCGTGAGCTTGCGGACCTCCTTGAGCTTCGCTTTCTTGATGCCCATGAGGGTCGCGTACCGGAGCTTGTTGATGCCCGACTGAATCGTGAGCACGGCGGGCAGAGGAAGATCCGTGTTCTGGAACCAGCCGTCTTCAAGCTCACGCTTCACCCGGATCCCCGTACCGCGGGGCTCCACCTTCATGATGATCGTTGCGTGCGCCATGCCGAGAAGCTCCGCCAGGATCACGCCGGTCTGTCCGAAGCCGAGGTCGTCCGACTGGAGTCCGGTGAGGATCAGGTCCGGCTGCTCGGTGGCGGCCGCGGCGGCCAGAATCCTTGCGATTCCCAGGCTGTCGAAGCGGCCAAGGTCATCGTCTTCGATGTGGATCGCACGGTCGGCGCCTTTGGCCAGCGCCTCGCGGATGGTCTGCGAGGCGGACTCGGGACCCGCGCACAGGGCCACCACTTCACCGCCCGCTTTCTCCCGCAACTGGAGCGCTTCCTCGAGCGCGTAGGCGTCCGGCTCGTTGATCTCCGAAGTGTCGGGCTCCTCGATCCAGGTGCCCGAGTCATTGACGCGAAGCTGGGAGTCGCGCGCAGGGACCTGCTTGATCGCGGCCAGGATCTTCATCGGCTCAACCTTCGAAGCGCCGGAAAATCAGGCTGCCGTTGGTGCCACCGAAACCGAACGAGTTCGACAACGCGTAGTCGATGCGCATCGGCCGGGCGGCGTTGGGAATGTAGTCGAGATTGCAGCCTTCGTCCGGCGCCGCGAGGTTGATCGTTGGGGGCGCGATCTGATCGAGCATCGCCATGATCGTGATCCCCGCTTCCAGCCCGCCCGCACCACCGAGCAGGTGTCCGGTCATCGATTTGGTGGAGCTGATGGCGACCTTGCGCGCGTGCTCGCCGAAGCACTTCTCGATGGCGATGGTTTCCAGCCGGTCGCCGACTTCAGTGGAAGTGGCGTGCGCGTTGATGTAGTCGATCTTGTCTGGCGCGAGGCCAGCGTCACGCATGGCGTTGGCCATGACGCGCACGATTCCGTCACCATCCTCCGCGCCCGAGGTGATGTGGTAGGCGTCACCGGACATCCCGTAACCAACAATTTCCGCGAGAACCTGGGCGCCACGGCGCTGTGCGAATTCCAGATCTTCAATCACCAACACGCCCGCGCCTTCGCCGACAACGAATCCATCGCGGTCCTTGTCCCAGGGACGGCAGGCGCGAGCCGGATCGTCATTCCGGTGCGACAGGGCGCGCATGGCGGCAAACCCGCCGATGCTCATCGGAGTGATGCAGGCCTCGGCTCCGCCACAGATCATGGCGTCGGCGTCGCCGCGCTGAATGATCTTGAACGAATCACCGATGGCGTGCGTGGACGAGGTGCACGCGGTCGCCGTCGCCGAGTTCGGACCCTTGGCGCCGAACCGGATCGACACCTGCCCGGAGCACAAATTCACCACGGTTCCCGGGATGAAGAACGGCGAAATGCGGCTGGGCCCCTTTTCGAGATAGGTGCGGTGTTCGCGTTCGATGACCTCGAATCCGCCGATGCCGGATCCGATGTAGACCCCGACGCGGTCGGCGACGTCCGGTGTCACCTTCAGCCCGGACCGGATCACGGCGAAGTCTGACGCCGCGATCCCCATCTGGATGAAGCGGCCCATCTTTTTGACTTCCTTCTTCTCGATCCAGCGGTAGGGATCAAATCCCTGTACTTCGCCGGCGATCTGGCAGGTGAAGCCCTTGGGGTCGAATTGGGTGATGCCGGTGATCCCGGGGCGGCCCTCCTTGCAGGCGGCCCAGGTCTCCTCCGTGCCAATGCCGAGCGCGGACACAAGTCCAACGCCCGTCACAACTACTCTACGTGGCAAGTCGGTTCTCCGTGGGGGAATGGCGCGGCATGCAGAATTGCGCAAGCCGCGCGGTGGAAGGGTATGAGGTGAGGACTACTGCTTACCGGTCTTGTTCTTGATGTAATCAATCGCGTCCTTCACGGTGACGATCTTCTCGGCATCCTCATCGGGGATGTCCAAGTCGAACGCTTCTTCGAACGCCATCACCATCTCGACAATGTCGAGTGAATCAGCGCCGAGGTCGTCTACAAACGACGCGGTGTCGTCCACCTGCGCTTCGTCGACACCCAACTGCTCGACGATGATCTGCTTTACCTTCTGCTCAACGGCCATGGAACCTCCAAAACTCTCCGCAAAGTATTTGAGTCTAGCGGGCGGAGGGGAGGCCGCGCAACTGGGGTGTGGAGTTCAATGCCGCGCTGGGGCAGCGGCATGCGGCAGCGGCGGCGCGTTGAAACCCGTGGACCATTGCACCGCACCGCTCTCCACACTGTAGTATCCACCGGTGATTTTGACTTTTTTTGCGGCGACGAGTGGCTGCAGAACCGGCTCGGATTGCGTGAGCTGCCGGATGGCGGCGTCAATATTCGCGCGGATTGCGTTGTCGGTTGCATCGCCCGGCTGGGTTTTGGCGCGCTGGATCGCTGGAGAGAGGGAGGCGAGCAGCGTTCCCCAGTGTCCGGCGCCCGGGCGTCCACTCACCGCCGACTGAATCACACCGCAGTGCTGGTGGCCCAGCACCACGACGAGCGGAACGCCGAGTTGGGACGCAGCCCATTCGATACTTCCAAGCTCTTTTTCTCCGGCAATGTTGGCTGCGACGCGGACCACGTACAGGTCGCCGAGCCCCTGATCGAACAGGATCTCGGGCGGCACCTGGGAATCCGAGCACGTGAGGATGATTGCATAGGGCTGCTGCCGCGCGGCCACTTCCTTGCGCCGCTCAATCGACTGATGCCAGTGGACGTACTTGCCGGTCTGGTGGCGTTCGTTGCCGAACTTGAGCCAGTCGAGCGCGATCTCAGGGGTGGGGGCCGGATGTTGAGGGTCGGCCGGCAACACGGCCTGGGCGGAGATCAGGAAAAGCAAGGGGACGGCGGTTCTCATGAGGTGACTCGTTCATCCTTATCGGCCAGGAATCCGGACCGGAGAGATGATCTCTTGGGGCCTCGCGCACAACCTCGCCCGGCGGCTTGTGCGCCTCTCAGGGTTCTAGCGGGCGGCCCGTGCCGTCCTGGCGCCAGCCTGGGGTGCCGCCGCGGGCTTCCGGATCCTTCCCGTACACAGTGCTCCAGCCCGACCAGCCATCGGAATAGTTCCGCGCGTTTTCGATTCCCAGCTCCAGGGCATACAGCAGCGCCAGGCTTGAGCGCCACCCGCCACCACAGTAAAAGATAATCTCTTTCCCGCCGAGGGGCACGCCGCGGTCCTGCCACAGCCGGCGGATCTCCTCCACGCCTCGCAGCGATCCATCGGACCGCATATAGGCTGCGCCCGTTTGCCCGGCATTGTCCGCATGGATGGCCCCCGGGATCCTACCCTTCCGGTCGAGGTAGGTGTAGCCGCTGACCCGGCCCTCGAACTCCTCGCGGCTTCGCACGTCAACCAGCGCCGCGGACTCACGCCGCGCCACCACATCCCCGGTCGTGGCCAGCAGGTGGCCACGTGTCTTGCCGCGGAACGCAACAGGGCGGGGCGGGCGCGTCTGCGTCTCCACCGGATGGCCAGCCCGCCGCCAGGCTTCGAATCCACCATCGAGCAGGCGGACATCACGCACTCCCGCATAGTGCATCACCCACCAGACACGCGCGGCGGCGATGGTCTGTTTGCCGTAGACCACCACGGTGGTGTCCGGGCCGATCCCGTGCCGCCCGATCACCGCGTGCAGGTCATGGTCCGGCCGCAGGCGCCACTGCGGATATCCGTTCTCGAACTCGTCGGTGTTCAGATGCACGGCGCCTGGAATGTGGCCCGCGTGATAGTCCTTCGCATCCGCGAGCTTGGCCCAACTGGCTTCGATGACCACCGGAGCGGGCTTGACGCCCATACGCTTCGAGAGCCACTCAGGAGTGACGATAAACGATTCCCGCGCCAGGGCGGTTGCCGCCGTGGCGCAGAGGACCAGGATCCGCCGCGTCACTTTCGCTTGATGTCGGGCCGCGCATCCGGCACGAAGCCATCGCGGTTCGGCATCCGGACCTTGCCGAGGCTCTTGGCATCCATCACCTGCTTTTCCTCGACAATTCCATTGATGAACAGCAGGTAGGCCACCGCCGCATACGCCTCGCGGTGCGTCAGCGATCCGGGCTCGTTGAACGGCATGGCCCGGTTGACGTAGTTCCACAAGGTTGTAGCATACGGCCAAAAGCTGCCGACCGTCTTGCGCGGCTTGGGCGTCGCAAGGGTCCCGATTCCGCCCACGAGCGGCGGTCCGACGTCGCCCTCGGCCGTGCCGCCGTGGCACTTCGCACAGCGGCGCATGAACAGTTCGCGGCCTTCAACAGCGGTGCCTGACCCTTCCGGGAGTCCGGCACCTCCGGGCGCGACGGTGGCGCCGAGGCCGCGGATTTCCTCGTCGGACGGTGCGCGCCCCACACCGTACTTGGCCGATTGCGCGATTGCGAGTCCGGCCAGCGCCGCGAACAGGCTAAGCGTCCGCACTGGTGACCACTCCTCCGGCGGCGATCCGCCAGAACTTGATCCCGTTGTAGTGATAGCCCGAGTTCACGCCGCGCGCGGCGACCAACTCTTGCCGCGTGGGTTGAACATAGCCGGACTCATCGGTAGCCCGCGACGCAATCACCACCGGGCCGCCGTCCCACTTCCAGGGCAGGCGGAAGCGCGTGAAGGCCTTTGGCAACCGAGGCTCTTGCAGCGATGCGTTTGTCCAGGTGCGGCCGCCATCGAAGGTGAGCTCGACCCGTGCAATCCGTCCCTTGCCCGACCAGGCCAGTCCCGACACCTCATACAGCCCCGGCGAGGACAGCGTGTGTCCACCGGACGGGAACGTCACGATGGACTTCGCCTCCATCTCGAGAGAGAAGACGCGCGCTTTGCCGTCCGGCATCAGGTCGCTGTACTTCGACGTTTCGTCGCGCGTCATGTAGGGCTCGGCGGTGACATGCAGCCGGCGAAGCCACTTCACCTGCACGTTGCCTTCCCAGCCCGGAGTCAGCAACCGCAGCGGGAATCCCTGTTCGGGGCGCAGCGGCTCGCCATTCTGGCCGTAGGCAAGCATCGCGTCGTCAAGCGCGGCCGTAATTGGGACGCTGCGCTGCATGCGGCAGGCGTCGGCGCCTTCCGCGATCAGCCATGCCGCGCCGGGCTGGAGTCCAACCTCATCGAGCAGGAGGCGCAACGGGACTCCGGTCCACTCGCTGCAACTGGCCAACCCATAGGAGCGCTGGACATCGGGTCCGCCGGTGCCGCTCCACTCGACGCCGCTGTTACCGCCGCATTCCAGGAAGTGCACGCGCGACACCGAGGGCAGCCGCCGGATCTCCTCCATCGTTAGCACCAGAGGGCGCTGGACGAGGCCGTAGATCGTCAGCCGGTGTGCGGCTGGGTCGATGTCCGGAACGCCGGCGTGATGCCGCTCATAATGCAGCGCGGACGGCGTGATCGTCCCCAGCATGTCGGCCAGCGGCGTCGAGCTCGATCCAGCCTCGGGCGTCTTGGTGACGCGCGTCGTGCGGACGGGGCGGACGAACTTCGACCGTTCTCCGTATCCACTTAAAGGACGGCCCAGCGAGCGCGGCTCCTGGGCTTGGGCAAGGAAGCCGGATGCGAGGGCCGATCCAAGCAGCTTTCTTCGGTTGGTTTTGGTCATGTTCCGAGGGTGCCTCCCATGCCGGACATTTTACATGACCACGCGGACGGCTTCGCGCGCAAGTACCGGCGGATATACTGGTCGGCATGTGGGAACGTCTCTTCCTCGCCGCGTTTCAGTCCATTACGGGTTCGATCGAAGGATCGGTTATGGATCCATCCAATTTGGCAGTCGCCGGAGCCTCGGCGCGCCTGGTTCAGGCGTCGACAGGCGCTGTCCGCGAAGGCTCGACCAACGACCGCGGAGCGTTCGTTTTCGGCAGCCTTGCGCCTGGAGAGTACGTGTTGAGGATCGACGTCCAGGGATTCAAGAGCGTTGAGCGTCAAGGGATCCACTTGACAGCTTCCGAGAAGCTCGATCTGGGAACCATTCGCCTCGAAATCGGACAGACCACCGAACAGATCGTCGTCCAGGGACAAGGCGCGGTGGTGCAGACAGCCAGCGCGGAGCGGTCCGGAGTGCTCACCGGGGCACAGGTCGAGAACATCGCCATCCGCGGGCGGAATGTCATGAACCTGCTGCGGCTGCTGCCCGGGGTGGTCGACCTGAGCGAACCCGAGGCGATCTCACGCAACTGGAACGTCAGCGTCAACGGTTTGCGCGCGTCGACCAACTCCGTGATGGTGGACGGCATGACCATCAACGCGATCGGCAACAATAACATCAATACTGTGAGCATCAGCCTCGACGCCGTGGCCGAGGTGAAGGTGCTCACCACGAACTTCCAGGCCGAGTACGGGCGCCTGTCGGGCGCCAACGTCCAGATCGTCACCAAGTCGGGCACGCGGAACTTCCATGGTCTGGTGTCCTATTTCAAACGCCACGAGCAGTTCAACGCGAACAACTTCTTCAACAATTTCCTGGGGCAGCCCAAGCCGCGATACCGCTTCAACACCTGGAACTACAACGTGGGCGGTCCGGTGGTGCTTCCCGGCGGATTGAACCGCAGCCGCGAGAAACTGTTCTTCTTCTGGTCGCAGGAGTTCTGGCCGCTCATCACCAACCAGCCGATCGCACAACGTACGGTGCCAAATGGAGCGGAGCGCCGGGGCGACTTCTCACAAACCCTCGACGTGAACAACCGTGTCACCACCGTGCGGGATCCGGTAACCCGCCAGCCGTATCCGGGCAACATCATTCCTCCCTCGCAGACCAACGCCAGCGGACTCGCACTACTGGGTGTCTTCCCACAACCCAACTTCACCAACCGCGCGGTTTCCGGCGGACGCTACAACTACGTCTTCCAGGCCCAGAACCGGACGCCTCTCCGGACGCACACCGGCAAAGTTGACTACAACCTGAACTCACGGAACTCCATCGCCAGCAGCTTCACGCTGAGCTCCGACATCAATGAGGGTGGATTCGGATTGCCCGGCACCAACCGGCCCAACTGGGAACAGATGATCGTCTCCGCGTCGCGTCCCGGCCGGATCTTCACGGGCCGCTACACCCGGGTGATCGATCCCACGATGGTGAATGAGCTGAACGTGGGATTCAGCCAGCGTCCCGAGCTCGACACCAGCACCGAGTCCGAAATCGACCGCAACCGGCGGGAGAAAGTGGGATTCCGGGTCCCACAGCTCACACCGGCCAGCAATCCGGTCGGCGTGATTCCGAATGCATCCTTCGGCGGCATCTCATCTCCCGCCAACCTCAGCATGGAAGGCCGGTTCCCGCACACGGCTTCGCACGACACGCTATCGGTCACCAACAACGTGACCAAGTCGCTGAGCGGACACACGCTGAAGGCAGGATTCTATTTCGACCAGATCTGGCGCGGCTCTTTCAACCCACTGGGCTTCAACGGCCAGTTCGATTTCGCGACCACGGCGAACAATCCGCTGGACACGGGACATCCGTATGCCAACGCCGCGGCCGGCGTGTTCAACACCTACACGGAAGCGTCGGCACGCCCCTACACGAACTACATCTCGCGTAATATCGAGTGGTTCGTACAGGACAACTGGAGGGTCGCACGCCGCCTCACGCTTGATCTGGGACTGCGGTTCCAGTGGATCCCGCCGTTCGCGATCCGCAACAATACGCTGAGCTCCTTTAACGAAGCACGGTACCGGGCCGCCGACGCACCCGCTCTGATCCGGCCGGGGACCTCGGGAACACAACGCGTGGGGATTCATCCGCGGACCGGCGCAGTGTTCCCGGCCGCGGCGATCGGCGCGCTGGCCCCGGGCACAGGCGACGAGTTCAATGGACTCCTGGTGGCCGGCAAGCATCCGCAGGAGATCCTCGCTGACCGGGGCGTGATGTTCGGTCCGCGGTTCGGGTTTGCGTGGGATCCGTTCGGGGGCGGCAAGACCGCGGTCCGGGGCGGCGCGGGGCTGTTCTATAACCGCGAGCCCGCCGGGTTCCTGACCAACGCGTTGACGCAGCAGCCGATCGTCAACTCACCCACCGTATTCCATGGAACGTTCGCGTCCCTGGCCTCGGCCGGTTCGCTCGCCTTCCCGCAGGACATCACGGCCATCGACCCTGTCAGCAAGGTTCCCTCGACGGTCAACTACAGCTTTTCGATTCAGCGCAACATCGGGTTCTCGACCATCTTCGACATCGCCTACGTGGGATCGCTCGGCCGTAACCTTCAGTGGCGGCGGAATCTGAACGCCGTCCCGTTCGGCGCAAATTTCCGGCCCGAAAACGCCGACCCAACGAACACACGGGTGCCGCTGCCCGCGAATTTCCTCCGCGGATACCAAGGGTTTGGAAACTTGCCACAGGTCGAGTTCGCCTCCTCGTCCAACTATCACTCGCTGCAAGTCAGCGCCGACCGCCGCTTCTCACGCGGCGTCCAGTTCGGTGTGGCTTATACGTGGTCGCGCGCGATGGATTACAACAGTGCCGACGGCGAAGTGGTCAGCAATCTCGTGGCACGGCGGGTCTGGAACTACGGTCCGTCCTCGTTTGACCGCGGCCAGGTGCTGCGCGTGAACTGGCTGTACGATGTACCCAACGCGGCAGCACCACACACGCTGATGCGGGCCGTGCTCCACCACTGGCAGTTGTCGGGCATCTACAGCCTGACATCGGGTCAGCCGCTGGCGATCGGATTGTCGACCACTGCCGCGCTCGACATCACAGGCTCACCCACGGACGGCGCACGCGTCGTGCTCACGGGCGACCCGGAGCTGCCGCGCGGCGAGCGCACCTTTAGCCGCAACTTCCGGGGCGAGGTGGTCCGCTTGCCCTCCGTGGGATCGATCGGAAACTCACCACGATTTCCGATCCGCGGACCGTGGGGTGACAACTGGGACCTGACGCTGTTCAAGAACTTTCCGTTGCGCGAGTCGATGCGGCTCCAGTTCCGGTGGGAGCTCTACAACGCGCTCAACCACACTCAGTTCACCGCGATTGACACCGGCGCGCGGTTTGACTTGCAAGGCAACCAGGTCAACGCGCGGCTGGGTGAGTTCACCGCCGCCCGTAACGCCCGGATCATACAGTTCGCGCTAAGGTTCTACTTCTGAAGACCCTCGCCGAGACACTCGATTACGTGCAGTCGGCCGACCGCGAACTCCACACGGCGTTGCGCGCGGCCGGAGCGATGTTTCACCACCGGCCGCCGGGAGAGGAATGGAGCGCCGCCGATGTGCTTGCGCACTTAATCCGTACTGAGCGGGTGTATCAGTTGATCTGGCTGCTGGTGCCTCCGCTGTCCCGCTGGCCCAGACTGGTGGAGTGGCTGGACCGGATCGACATCCGGCTGTGGTCGGCGATGGGATTGAGGACCGTCGAGCAGCCACCGGGCGGACGGTTGATTCCAGCAAATGTCCGGCAAGGGCGGTTTCTCGCTCCGGGTTTGTTGAAACCGGGATCAGACGCCACGATCGACCGGATGCTCGCCAAGCGGCTTCGGGTCCGCGAACAGTCCCTCAGGATCATCGCGCGGCTGCCGGACCGGGTATTGCACGAGGTGCGCTGGAGCCATCCGTTATTTGGAAAGTACACGATGCTGGAATGGGTGGAAATGATGGGCATGCATGACCGGCGGCACACCGGACAGATCGAGCGTATTACCGCACGCTGCTGAGAGCCGCTTGACAGACGAGAATAATTATCGTCTAATAGGAATTGTCATGCGAGACACGCTAGCCCCCCGGATGCAAAACTTCCGGGACCGCTGCGTGGAACTCGGCATGCCGCTCACCCACCAGCGTCTGGTGATCTATGAGGCGCTGGCCTCAACCGATGAGCACCCGACGCCCGAAGCCGTATTCGAACGGGTGCGCAAGAAGATCCCTTCGATCTCGCTCGCCACCGTCTACAAAAACATCCGCTCGTTCGCCGACGCCGGCTTGCTGCGCGAAGTGAGCCTGCTCCACGAATCGCTGCGGCTGGACGCCAATCTCGCCGACCACCACCACCTGGTCTGCGAGCGATGCAAATCCGTGACCGACCTCCCTCACGACGCACTTGCGCCAGTGCGAATGAAAATCAACCCTCCGGACCGCTTCCAGGTCCACCGTTTCAACGTGGAAGTGCTCGGGCTTTGCGCCCGGTGCGCGGCCACGGATTCCTAATCATCCACTCAAAGGAGAACTCCCATGGCTGACCTGAATGGCAGCAAGACGCACCACAACTTGAAGGACGCCTTCGCCGGCGAATCGCAGGCCAACCGCCGCTACCTGTACTTCGCCAAGCAGGCCGACGTCGAAGGATTCCCTGACATCGCCGGTCTGTTCCGCGATACCGCCGAAGGCGAGACTGGCCACGCGCACGGACACCTCGACTATCTGAAAAAGGTCGGCGATCCGGCCACCGGACTTCCGATCGGAGACACTTCGGCCAATCTCGCAGCAGCGATCGCCGGTGAGACGCACGAGTACACCGACATGTATCCGGGCATGGCCAAGACCGCCCGGGCAGAAGGCTTCGGCGAGATCGCCGACTGGTTTGAGACGCTCGCCAAGGCCGAGAAGTCGCACGCCGGCCGCTTCACCCAGGGACTGCAGTCGATCAGCTAACATGCGCGGGCGGAAGCCAATCATGCTTCCGCCCGTCCCCACTATGCAAGTTATAAAAGGAGACCCGACTCCGGGCCTCACCTACAATCCGAACGACCCGGTCTATTGGGACCGGAAGGCGGTTGACGCCGAAATCGAGCGCGTCTTTGAGATCTGTCACGGGTGCCGTCTGTGCTTCAACCTGTGCCCCTCGTTCCCCGCCCTGTTCAAGTCGGTGGACGGGCACGACGGCGATGTCCGCAAAGTGAGCCTTACCGAGACGAACGAAGTCATCGACCTCTGCTACCAGTGCAAGCTGTGCTACGTGAAGTGTCCTTACACTCCGGACGACAAGCACTCCTTCCAGCTCGACTTTCCGCGATTGATGATGCGCGCCAACGCGGTGCGCAAGAAGGCGGATCCTGGCACGATCCGTGACCGGTTGCGGACCGCGATGTTGACGCGCCCCAACCTGGTTGGCGAGATCGGCGGCATGACCGCGGGCGTCGCGAACTGGGCGAACCGCCAGGCGCCGCTCCGCTGGGGCATGGAGATGACGCTGGGGATCCATCGCGGCAAGATCCTGCCTGACTTTCACGGAGAGACATTCGAGAGCTGGCGGACACAGCGGGGAACTCCGGAGGGCGACCCCACCCAAGCCGTCCTGTTCCACACCTGCTTCGTCAACCACAACATTCCGCAACTGGGCCGGGACATCATCGAGGTTTTTTCAAAAAACGGCGTTTCACTCGGCTGCCCGAAACAGAACTGCTGCGGAATGCCGGCGGTCGAAGCCGGCGACATCGAACTCGCCAAGTCAATGGCGCGCTCGAATGTCGAATCGCTGTTTCCGTACGTGGCTGACGGACGCAAGGTGCTCGCGGTGAATCCCACTTGTTCCTACATGATGAGGAAAGAGTACGCGGAACTGCTTGGCACGCCCGAGGCAAAGGCCTTCGCCGCGGCCACCATGGACGTAAGTGAGTTCCTCTGGCAGCGCAAGCAGCAAGGAAACTTCAATCGCGATTTTCTCTCGTCGCCCGGCAAAATTGCGTACCACGTGCCCTGCCACCTTAAGGCACAGAACATCGGATTCCGCTCGCGTGACGTCATGCGCCTGATCCCCGGCGCGCAGGTCCGGCTCGTCGAACAGTGCTCGGGCCACGACGGAACATGGGCCATGAAGAAGGAGTTTTTCCCGCTGTCGATGCTCGCGGGCAAGAAGGCCTTTGACGAGATGAGGGAGGCGGACGCCGAAGTACTGGCCACGGACTGTCCGCTCGCCGCGATTCAGTTCGACCAGGCGCTGGGCGTCCGCCCAATCCATCCCATTCAAGTGCTCGCCCGCGCTTATCGCCCGGACGGATTCCCAAACAAGATCGAAAACAAGAATGCAACCAGTTAATTTTTCCGAGATCGCCAACATCGCGGCCTACGAGTTGGAGCGGCCCGCCTACCGCGATCGCATGATCCAGTTGAAGGACCGGCGCCGGATTCGGGCCGGCGATCACCTGACGTTTCTGTTCGAGAACCGCGACACGGTGCGCTACCAAGTACAGGAGATGATGCGCATCGAGCGGATCGTGCGGGAGCAGGATATCCGCCACGAGCTCGACACCTACAACGAGCTGATTCCCGAGCCGTATGGACTCTCGGCCACCCTGTTGATCGAGTATGAGACCCCGGAGCTGCGCGCGGTGTGGCTGCCGGCGCTGCTGGGACTCGAGGACCACGTGTGGATTGAAGTCCCGGGATTCGATCCGGTACGCGCGCGGTTCGACACGCGGCAGATCTCGACCGACCGGCTTAGTTCCGTGCAGTACATCAAGTTCGCGCTCGGTCCGGAACGGGCCGCGCGGCTGGCCGCGGGCACGCGCATTTTCGCCGACCATCCGAAGTACCAGGCTTCGGCGGAACTCACCGCCGCCCAGGCCGCGGAGCTGTCGCTCGACCTGATGGGATAGAATCCCTCCCATGACGCGGAGAGGATTTCTGGCTTCGAGCGGCGCGCCCGCACTCGCGCAGAGCGGCCCCAGGCCGAACGTGCTGCTCCTGATGGCGGACCAATTCCGTTATGACTGCCTTGGCGCAAACGGCAACCAGTTGGTCCGCACGCCGAACCTCGACCGCCTCGCGGCTGGCGGCGCAGCATTCAGCTATTGCTACGTCCAGTCGCCGGTGTGCGTCCCTTCGCGGATCAGCTACTTCACCGGCCGCTATCCGCACAGCCACAAGAACCGCGTGAACTACACGCCGTGCGATCCCCGCGAAGTGCTGATGCAGCGCTGGTTTCAGCAAGCGGGGTATCAGACAGGATCCGTCGGCAAGCTCCACCTGTATCCTCCGACGGCGGAACATGCGCGCACCACTGGTTATGATCGCGTGCTGCTCGACGACGGCGTCGGCGCAACCGACCGCTACTCGGACTACGTGAAGTGGCGCAACGCCAACGATCCGATGGCTGGCAAGGTCCACTACAACTCCGCGGCCAAGGATATCCCGCCTGGCAGGAATCCGTTCCGTCTCGCGATCGGATCCGAGTTCACGCCCACGGCCTGGGTAGGACGCGAGTCGCGCGCGATGCTCCGCGAGTTCGCCGCCGCGGGCCGTCCGTTCTTCATGAACGTGTCGTTCTTCAAGCCGCACGCGCCACACACGGTTCCTCCGCCGTTCGACACCATGTACGACGGAGTGACGATCCCGCTGCCTCCGCCCGCGGATCTCGCGCGGATCCGGACCCTGCCCGAGCCGGTGCAGCGGCAGATTCTCCGCGGCCGGCCGGAGTACGCGATGGAGCGCGAGAGGCTCCAATGGATCTACCGCGCGTACTATGGCGGCGTGTCGCAGGTGGACCAGGAGATCGGCGCGATCCTCGATGAGCTTGACCGCACGGGACAGGCGGCCAATACGATCATCGTGTTCTGCACGGACCATGGCGACCAGCTTCTGGAGCACGGCTTGCAGGGCAAGAACGTCTTCTTCGAACACTCCGTCCGGCTTCCGCTTCTGGCGCGGTTCCCCGCCCGCGTGAAACCGGCGCGGTATGAACAACTCGTGGAGACCGTCGACGTGATGCCGACGCTGCTCGAGTTGTCCGGCATTGAGATCCCGGTGAATTGCCAAGGCCGCAGCATGGCTCCGCTGATTACCGGCAGGGGCGGGTATCAGGAGAAGGATGCGGTGTTCGCCGAGAACATCATCCCGGAGGTCATCACCGGCGGCGCGCTCGACTTGCCCTACGTCCCCGGCAAGGGCGTCGGCGGCATCCGCCATCCGGACTGCAAGATGGTCCGCACGCGGCGGTGGAAGTTCAACTATTATCCCGGCCACGGGCCGGAGCTGTACGATTTGCAGGAGGATCCCGGGGAGATCCGCAATCTGATGCGCGAGCCGGATCCGCCCGCCATCGCCGCGGAACTCAAGCAGCGGCTGCTCGACTGGATGATCACGGCGGATGAGGCGGACCAGATCGCGCCGCGATGGCTGGTGTGATCGTCTCAGTGGCCCCTCGCTGGAAGGTGCTACTGAATCCTCGTCGTCTGGTGCGCCGCCAGCCGCCACTCACTCCCGTGCTTGATCCACACATGGATCATCATCACCTTGTCATCGAAGGGACCCGCCGGATTGGTCCCCGTCACCCGCACGATTGAGTGCGTGATGGCCGTGCTGCCATGCATGCGCGTGTCGATCTTCTGATGCTCCAGGCTCTTGTACACCTGCCGCTTCTGCCGCAGCTTGTCCAGGTACTGCGCCTTTGTGTCGATCACGCCACTGGCGTGCGCGTAGATGATGTCGGGCGTCATGATCTTATCCAGCGCGGCCAGGTCATTGGCCAGCACACGGCCCGCCCAGTTCTTTTCGACGGCCGCCATGTCCTGGGCCAGCACCGCGCAACCAAGCGCCACCAGCAGTCCAAAAGTGCGAATCAGCATCCCTCTACTGTATCGCCGTATCCACGGCGCGTTCATCTGCTCCATCAGGAAGAGCATCCGAAACGGCTGCTTGAGGCGCAGTCCGGCCCGTGCGATTCTGGAACGTGGCCAGAGCGATCAAATATTCGTGCGTCGCGGCGTTGCTCCACGCCGCCGCGGTATTGATGTTTGCGCAAGGTCCGGAGGGCAGAGCGCTGTTCTTGACCCGATGCGCTGGATGCCATGGACAGGACGGTAACGGCGGTGAACACGCCCCGTCGATCCTGGCAAGCTTGGCGGCCAAAACGGACGAGGCGCTCACGGCGGTGATCCGCCATGGCGTGCCGGCCAAAGGCATGCCCGGATTCAAGCAGCTTCCCGACACCGAGGTCCGGGCACTCGTTGCATACATGCGATCACTGCAACAAGCCCGGCGCGGACGCCGCGGGTTCGCGCAGGTGCGCCGGAAGGTGAAACTCACGGACGGCACCGAGATCGACGGATTCGCGATCGGATCCACCAGCCGCGAGATCCAGTTGCGCACCGATGACCAGCGGATCCACCTGCTGCGCAGGTCCGGCACAGTCTACCGCCGCGTGACAAGCCAAGCGGACTGGACCAGCATGCACGGCGGATTCAGCGGTAACCGCTATTCGCCACTCACACAGATCAACAAGGATAACGCCGCACGCATGTCGTTGAAGTGGATCTTCGCGATGCCCAACGGCGGACGCATGCAGGCGACGCCACAGGTCCACGACGGCGTGATGTACGTCCCCAGCACCAACACACTGATGGCTCTCGATGCCGGATCCGGCGCGCGGCTCTGGGAGTACACGCGTCCTCCCACGCAAGGCCTCATCGGAAACGCGCGATCACCGGGCAACAACCGCAGCGTGTCCATCATGGGCGACAAGGTGTTCATGCAAACCGACCATGCCCACTTGCTCGCGCTGAACCGCCATACCGGCCAGGTCCTTTGGGATACCGAGATGGCCGACTTCCGCCAGAACTACAACGCCACGGGATCGATGCTTGCCATCGAGAACCTTGTGGTGGCCGGCACGGCGGGTGGCGAGGAAGGCGTGCGGGGATTCATCGCAGCCTACGACCAGCAGACGGGAAAAGAGGTCTGGCGCTTCTGGACGGTCCCCGCCCGCGGCGAGCCGGGCTCGGAGACTTGGGACGGCAAGGACATCGATCACGGCGGCGGTCCAGGCTGGCTCACCGGAAGCTATGATCCATCGACGAAGACCGTCTACTGGCCCACCGGCAACGCGGGTCCGGATTTCAACGGCGACAACCGCAAGGGCGACAATCTCTATACCTGCTCGATCGTCGCGCTCGACCTCGCCACAGGAAAACTCAAGTGGCACTTTCAGCCAACGCCGCACGACGAATGGGATTGGGACGCGGTACAACCTCTGGTCCTGGTGGACACCACCTGGCGGGGACAGCCGCGCAAGCTGCTGCTGCAGGCCAATCGCAACGGGTTCCTCTACGTGCTGGACCGCACGAATGGAAAGATGCTGCTCGCATCGCCGCTTGTGAAAAAGCTGACCTGGGCCAAGGAAATCGCGCCCGACGGACGTCCGGTGATGAATCCGAACCAGGTCCCGACCGTCGAGGGCGCGCTCATTTGTCCTGCCGTGGAAGGCGCCGCCAACTTCTTCTCCACTTCATTCAATCCGGCAACGAAACTGTTCTACGTAAACACCCTCGAGCGCTGCGCGGTCTACACCAAGCGCGCGACACCCGACTGGACGCCCGGACGCACCTACTACGGAGGCGGCGGACGGCGCGATCCCAACGACAATCCCCAGAAGATCCTGCGCGCTTTCAACATCGAGACCGGCAAGCCCGTGTGGGAGCTTCCGCAGGATGGGCCCGGCACGGCCTGGTCCGGAACCCTGACCACCGCCGGCGGGATCGTGATTTACGGCGACGACGGCGCAGCTCTCGGCGCCGCTGACGCCGCCACCGGGAAGCCGCTCTGGAACTTCCCGTTCACCGACTCGCTGCACACCTCGCCGATGACCTACATGTTCGACAACAAACAATACGTGTCGATCATTAGCGGCGCGGTCGTCTACGTGTTCGGTGTGGACTAACCACCATGAGGATCCGTCCGGCTGGCGCGTGGGCCGCATTGCTCTGCCTCCCCGTACCCGTCCTGGCCCAGCGCGCCGCCTGGGTCAAGGACGGCGTCGTCATGGCGTCGAACATGGAGGCGCTGTCGTTTGTCCAGCGCCGTGGCGGACAGGCCGCCAACTACGCGGAGCACTGGCGCCGCGAGCAGTCCGAGGAAGCGATCCTCGCGCTCAAGGCGCAGGGCGTCAACGCGGTCCTCATTAGCCTGATGAAGGGCGCCGGATTCCAGGCTGAAGCCGATGACATCGAAGCGGCGCGGCGCTATGTCCAACTCGCGCACAAGCACGGGCTCAAAGTTGGCGGATACATCGGAGCCTCGATCTTCCACGAAACCATGTTCGACGAGGAGCCGGACTCGCTCAACTGGATCCAACGCGACGAACTCGGCCGCCCGCTGCACTACAATCCAGCCCAGACGTTCCGCTACATGGCCAACCGCCTGCACCCGGGCTATCACGGCTTTGTGCGGCGCGTGCTCAAGCTTGGCATCGGCGATCTCGGCATGGACTTCGTCCACTTTGACCAACTGATGTGGTGGCGGCTGCCCTACGCCTCCTACACGGAGACGGATCAGTCGGCTTTCGCCCGGTTCATCGAAAGCCGGTATCCGCCCAGCCGCATGAAGGAACGCTTCGGATACGGCAGGATGGGCCGCTTGCGGCTTCCCGAGTTCGGACTCACCGGCGCGCCCGTCTCCTGGTTCGAAGTGGTCAACCCGATGATGCAGGAGCTGATGCACTTCCGCTCACAAACACTCGCGGACCGGTTCAAGGAATACGGCGACTACATCCGCGAGTTGAACCCTCAAGCCGCGCTCCAGGCTAATCCATACCTCGATCCGTCGGCGAACAATGCGGTGATGTACGGCGTGGATGTGCCTCGCCTGCTCGAGCACGGCGACATGATCACGAGCGAAGAACGCAATGAGCCCGGCTTCACCGGGGATGGGCGGCTCATCTCCCGGATTCGAACCTATCGCGCCGGACGCGCGATGGGCGTTTCCATCCTGTTCTGGCAGCAGCCGGCGACCATCGTGGGCCGCCCCGCGCATCATGTGTTGAAGAGCGATCAGCGCCTGCGTCTCGCCGAAGCGATGGCCTTCTGCGGGAACTGCCTGGGACTCACGGCCGGTCTCGATGTCGGCAATTCGCGCTTCCCGCCGGCGGCGCAACGCTATGTGGACTTCTATTTGAAGCGCAACGAGCTGTTCAAGGATGCAAGCCATGCCGCCGAGGTCGCGGTCCTGCGCTCGTTCGCATCGGTCGAATTGAACGGCTCCGGCGTGCTTCCCAGTGTCGTGCTGGCTGAGCAATCGCTGCTGCAGGCGGGGATTCCTTATGCGACGATCTATGACCGCCACCTCGGCGATCTCAGCCGGTTCAAGGTCCTCGTGCTCGCCAACCAGGACGCATTGTCCGACGCGCAGATCGACGCCATCACGGCTTTCGCGCGTGCGGGGGGCGGTGTTGTCGCAACGGACTCGACAGGCGATTGGACCGACTGGCGGCTGCGGCGTCCGAAGTCCGGCCTGCAAGCATTGCTGAGCACGGGACACCTGCCGGACCGTCCTGTTCGCGCCAACATCGGCAGCGGGCGCGCCGCCTACATTCCGCGTATCGAGCCATCCGTCGCTCCGCCCCCTCCGCAGCTCTACTACGTGTTCCGCAACGAGTTCTGGAAGCTGCCGCGGAATCACGCGGAGTTCATCGATGCTGTCCGTTGGGCGCTTAAGGACCCGGGGCTGGCCGTGCAGGTCCCGCAGTGGGTGGCCGTGGACTGGTCGCGCCGTGCCGGCTCCGTGCACTTGATCCACCTGGTCAACTACAAGACCTCCGCAACGGTTCTGAACGCCGTGGTCAAGCTCAGGGTGCCGGCGGGCAAGCGGCTGCGCGAGGTGATCGCCGAGAGCCCCGATGCGCCCGCGGTCCGCCTGAACGCCACGGCCGCCGGCGGCTTCGCGACAGTGACGCTGCCAAAACTCGATCTTTATTCGGTTCTCGTGTTTCGCATGGAGGATCCATGAGGTTCGCACTTGCACTGCTCGCCGCCGTGGCGGCGGCACAAACCACCGGCCGGTCGGTGAAGCCGTTCCTCGAAGCGCCTGTCCAGAATCCCGAGGTCACGGAATACCAGGTCCGGCAGTTCATCGTGAAGCGAGTCCCCCGCTTGACCGCGCCCGCGGCCGGTGCCGCCTGGCACAAGGAGGCCAGCCGGCTTCGCCAACGCGCGTTCGACGAAGTTTTCTTTCACGGCTGGCCGCAAGATTGGATCAACGCGCCGCACGGATTCGAAGACCGCGGGGTGATTCCCGCCGGACAGGGCTACCGGCTGCGCAAGTTCCGGTATCCGGTAGTGCCTGGATTCTGGACCACCGCGCTGCTCTACGAACCGCTGAACCAGCAGGGCAAGACCGCGGCGATCCTGAATCTGAACGGCCACGAGCCTGAAGGAAAGTCCACCGAGTACATCCAGAAGAGGTGCATCAATCAGGCGCGCCAGGGCTACTACGCGTTGAATCTCGAATGGATCGGCATGGGGGAGTTGGCAACAAAGGAGAACCTCCATTGGTACTCGTCCCACGTGGACCTCGCAGGATTGAGCGGGTCCGGGCTGTTCTATACCGCGATGCGCAAGGGCCTCGACTTTCTCGCTGCGCATCCCGGCGTCGATCCCGCGCGCATCGGCGTCACCGGGCTCTCCGGCGGCGGCTGGCAGACTGCGGTCCTGAGCGGCTTCGATCCGCGTGTGGCAGCCGCGATTCCCAACGCCGGCTACCTGTCCGGATTGAACTATGGTGGACGCGAAGGGATCGGCGATAACGAACAGTCCTCCACGGATCTGCTGTCCGTGCTCGACTACACGCACATCACGGCCATGCGCGCGCCGCGGCCGACGCTGCTGATCTACAACGCCGAGGACAACTGCTGCTTCCGCGCGCCTCGTATCCGGCCATTCCTGTTTGACCCGGTGGTGCGGTTCTTCGACCTGTTCGACGCCCGCGGCAACTTCGCCTGGTACGAGAATCGCGACCCGGGCGACCACAACTATCAACTCGACAACCGCATGCAGTCCTACCGGTTCTTTGCGAAGCACCTCAGGATGCCACCGGTCGAACAGGAGTCGCCTGCGGACGCCGATATCAAGACGGCGGCGGAGCTGAACGTAGGCCTTCCCGAGGGTCAACTGACCATGTTCGACGTTGGACGCCGGCACGCGCTCACGATCCGGCGTCCGGCGCCCAGCCTCGAGCGATTGAAGCAGGTTCTGCGGTTCGAGCCCGTGTCCGTGCAGGCGGCGTACCCGATGACGAACTCGAACTCGCGCGGACTCGAAACCGCAGGCTGGCGCTTCGATCTGAGCAATGGACTGAGCGCAAGCGCCGTCGTTCTGCGCCCGCTCGCTGCGCCAACCGATGCCCCCGTTACGATCCTGCTGCACGATGCCGGACGCGCGGCGGCATTCGACGCTGTGTCGGCGCGTGTGAATCGCGGCGAAGTAGTGGCGGCGCTCGACGTCCTGTTCACCGGCAACGCGGATTCGGCGCCCCATCCGTATCCCGTGCACGACCGGATGCTCGCCTGTATCGGACAACGGAGCCTCGGTCTCCGGGCGGCCCAGGTGTCAGCGGTAGCGGACTGGCTCACGGCGCGTCCAGTGCGGCTGGAGACTTGGGGACCGCGCAGCCAGGCGCTGGGGCTGGTCACGGCCGCGCTCGCGCCCCGCCGGTTCAACGGCGTGGATATGCGGGACGGATGGAAGTCGCTGTCGAAGATCTACGAGGACCGGCTGGAATACCAACGGTATCCGGAACTGTTCTGCATGGACTTCTACAAGGAGTTCGACCTGGACTCCTTGGCGGCGTTGCGATGACGTTGCTGCCGGTCTCGCCGCCCTACAACCGGCGTGCCAGTCATATAATGACGGCTATGAGGATTCTCCTGGCCGCGCTCCTCACAAGTGCGGCGGCACTGGCGGCGGATGCCGGCACGCTGATTCGCGTCAAATGCGCGGGGTGCCATTCGGGACGCACTCCTCAAGCAAGCCTCGACCTCACCACCGCCGCCGGACGCGCGCGTGTGATCGCTCCGGGGAATCCGGAACAGAGCCTGTTGTACCGCAAGATCCAAGCCGGTCAAATGCCGCCGGGCGCGAAGCTGAGCGCGGCGGAACTGGAGACGTTCCGGGCCTGGATCGCCGAGGCGAAAGAGACTCCGCACTGGGCCTTCGTTCCGCCGAAGACGTCCGCTATTCCCGCGGGCCGCAATCCGGTGGATCACCTCCAGCCGCCCACGCGGCCGCAGGCTTCCCGCGTCGCGCTGCTGCGGCGCGTCAGCTTCGATCTCACAGGACTTCCGCCGGCTCCCGCCGAGGCCAAAGCGTTCCTCGCCGATGCCGCGCCCGGAGCCTACGAGCGCCTGGTGGACCGCCTGCTCGCAAGCGAGCGCTACGGCGAGCGCTGGGGGCGCCACTGGCTGGACGCCGCCGGATATGCGGACTCGGAAGGCGTGCTCGCCGCCGACGTCATCCGCCCGAACGCCTGGCGCTACCGCGACTACGTGATCCGCGCGTTCAACGCGGACATGCCGTACGATCAGTTCCTGCGCGAACAGATCGCGGGCGACGAGATCTCGCGGTTCCGCGAGCATGACCAGCTCCCGCCGCGCGTGGTGGAGCAGCTTGAGGCCACAGGGTTCCTGCGGACCGCCGTCGATGCTACACGAGAGGACTTCCAGCCCAAGGACTTCGCCGAGTACACCTGGCGGACTTTCTTTGACACGATGCAGATCGTCAACTCATCCGTGCTCGGGCTGACGATGCACTGCACGCGCTGCCACGACCACAAGTACGAGCCGCTGACGCAGAAGGACTACTATGGGATGCTCGCCTACTTCGTGGGCGCGATGCGGCCGGACGGGGCCGTGCTGCCGAGCGGAAAGCGGCAGGTGATCCAGGCGACGAAGACCGAACAGGCGCATGCCGCGGCCGTCAACAAACCGCTCGACGATATCGTGAAGGCGTTGCGCGATCTGCGCGCCGCGCGTGTGAAGCAGTACCGCGCTCTGCATCCGAAAGGAGAACAGGCGGGCGAGGCCGAACTGCGAACGGAGTATCCGGAGTTTGGCCGCGCAGTGGACGAGATCGCGCGCCAGATCGAAAACGAGGAGTTGCGCCGGGTCAACCTCAGTGAGATCCGGGCACTGTACGACCTGGATGCCAAGCCGCCGGCAGCGCGCGTGTTCCTCCGCGGGGATCCGCTGACTCCAGGCGAGGAAGTGCAGCCGGGAGTTCCCGCCGTGCTGCGCCGCGGTGGCGAGCCTCAACCGCAGGCATCGGCTGCGACTACGGGCCGGCGGACCGCGCTTGCCAGTTGGCTGACGAGCCCGGATCATCCGCTCACCGCGCGCGTGATGGTGAACCGCGTTTGGGCGCATCACTTCGGAACCGGGATCGTGCCGGCGCTCGACAACTTTGGCCGCTCGGGTCCGCCGCCGTCAAACCAGGCGCTGCTCGACCATCTCGCCGCGTCGTTCGCGGGCGATGGTTGGAGGCTCAAGGCGATGCACCGCACGATTGTAACGTCCGCGTACTATCGCCAGGCGGCAGCGGCGCCCCGGCGCTTGGAAGCGGAAGCGGTGCGCGACGCAATCCTGGCAGTGTCCGGCACGCTGGACGGGAAGATGTACGGCGAGCCAGTGATGACGCGGACCAAGCCGTCGGGCGAGGTGGTTCCGGTGGCTGAGGACTGCCATGGGCGGAGGTCGATCTACCAGATCGTGCGGAGGTCGGCACCGCAGAGCCTGCTGCAGTCGTTCGACTCCCCTGTGATGGAGATCAATTGCACCCGCCGCGTGACATCGGCTTCGGCCTCACAGGCCTTGGCGGTATTGAACAGCGATTTCGCCACCGCGCAGGCCGGGCATTTCGCGAATCGCGTGCTGCGGGAAGCAGAGCCCGGGGCGGAAATCGACTACGCGGTGCAACTTGCCTACGCGCGTCCGGCGGGCGCACGGGAGCGGGACGATCTGGCGACGTTCCTGCGGCGCCAGGAGCGCCACTATCCGGACCTTTCGGGCGCCGCGCTGCGCTGGCGCGTGTGGGCCGATCTTTGCCAGGCGCTGCTGGCATCCAACGAGTTCGTATACATTGACTGAAAGGGATCCCGATGCACATCCGCCAACTGATCACACGACGCGACTGCTTCACGCGCATGGGCGCGGGACTGGCGGGAATCGCCGCCGGTTCGCTGCTGGCGCGCGAGACGCACTTCGACGTCCGTCCGCGGCAACCGCATTTCGCGGCGAGAGCCAAACGGGTCATCTTCCTGTTTCAGAACGGCGGACCGAGCCAGGTGGATCTATTCGATCCGAAACCCGAGCTGATCAAGCGGCACGGGCAGAAGCCGGGCGAGGGCTATGTCAACACGGTTGACATCAAAAAGACCGGGATGTGGCAGGGCAGTCCGTTCAAGTTCGCGCGCCACGGGCGGAGCGGAGCGGAGTTGTCCGAAGTCCTGCCGGGGCTCGCGCGGCACGCCGATGACATCGCGATCATCCGCTCCATGGTGACGACGCACTCCAATCACGAACAGGCGATCTGGAACTTCAACACGGGCTCAATCCAGCCGGGCCGGCCGTCGCTGGGTTCCTGGGTGACCTATGGGCTGGGGACCGAGAATCAGAACCTGCCCGCGTTTGTCGCGATCATGAATCCGAAGGGGCTGCCGGTGGACGGGGTCCGCAACTTTTCGAACGGCTGGATGGCGCCGGTGTTCAACGGATTTCCAGTGCGGGCCGAAGGGACGCCGGTGATCGACTTGAAACCCGCGGGTCCCGAGGGCGCGGCGGCGGAGCGGCTGGATCTGGTCCGCAAGCTGAACCAGGAGCATTTGCTTGCGCATCCGGGCGATCTCGAATTGGAAGCGCGGATCCAGAGTTTCGAGCTGGCGGCGAGGATGCAGGTGGCGGCGGCCGAGGCGATGGATCTGTCGCGCGAGCCCGCGCCGATGCACGCGCTGTATGGCACGGAAGACGCGGAGGCCGGAGTCCACGCGCGACAGCTTCTGCTCGCGCGGCGGCTGATCGAGCGCGGAGTGCGGTTCGTTCAGGTGCTGCACAATGGGCAGCCTTGGGATACGCACCGCAACAACGAGAAGGGGCATCGCGAGATCGCGCGGCGGACCGATGGTCCCACGGCCGCTCTGCTGGAGGATCTGAGGGCCCGCGGGTTGATGGAGGACACGCTGGTGATCTGGTCCGGCGAGTTCGGCCGCACGCCGATGACGGAGGGCAACGACGGGCGCGACCACCATAAGTTCTCGTTCAGCATGTGGATGGCCGGGGCGGGTGTCAAGGCAGGCGTCACGCACGGGGCGACGGATGAGTTCGGCTATCACTCAACTGAGAACATAGTATCGATTCCGGATTTCCACGCGACCGTAATGCACTTGTTGGGGCTGGATGCGAACCGGTTGGCGTACCAGAATGGCCCACGCGAGGAGAAGCTGACGGACGTGCATCCGGCGCGGGTGGTGCGGGAGATCCTGGCTTGAGCAAGCGGATCCTGATTGTGACAGGTGACGCGGGCGAGGGTTACGAGGCATGGTACGCGTTCCACCGGTTCCAGGAAGAGGGGATGACGCCGGTGGTGGCGTCGTCGAGCGTGAAGCGGCTGCACATGGTGCTGCACGATTTCGAGCCGGGTTGGGACACCTACATCGAGAAGCCCGGGTACGGGATCGAGGCGACGGTCTCGTTCGATCAGGTGGATCCAGCGGAGTACGATGCGGTGCTGGTGATCGGAGGCCGGGCGCCGGAGTTCCTGCGGCACAACGAGCGGTTGATCGAGATCGTGCGGCGTATGGATGCGGGTGGCAAGTGGATTTTCGCGATCTGCCATGGGATCCAGGTGCTGGCCGCGGCGGGAGTGGTGCAGGGGCGGACGGTGACTTGCTACGAGCACGTCCGGTTGGAAGTGGCGATGTGCGGGGGCAAGTGGGATTCCCGGCAGGCGGTGCGGGATGGGCGGGTCGTGACGGCCCAGACGTGGCAGTCGCACCCAGAGTTTTACCAGGAAGTGTTTGGGTGTCTGCGGGGTTGCTAGCCCAAGTTCGTCACTGGACCATCGATTTCAGCGATTTTCGAGGTTTCAGTCAAGACAAGCGCCGTGTTTTCAGTACGCGTGTCCGGAGAACACGATGTAGTGTAGACCTACCCTCTTGTC